>Ga0105046_10001388_pt1 | contig 37190 bp, 33 predicted proteins | sample MAT03_FD_78385 | JGI IMG/M metagenome (GOLD analysis project Ga0105046, IMG submission 78385) | Freshwater microbial communities from Lake Fryxell liftoff mats and glacier meltwater in Antarctica - MAT-03 (megahit assembly) | ecosystem: Environmental > Aquatic > Freshwater > Ice > Liftoff... | reverse complement strand
AGGATACTGAATTACGAAGGGGGATACTTGCCGGTAAGTTGCATTTTGTGTTGCACGGTGTTAAACTAAAAGGAGAATATGCTCTGATAAGAACGCAAGGCAGAGGAGAAAATTCGTGGTTGCTCTTTAAGGTTAAAGATAAGTACGTTTCTAAAAATGACATTCTGCTAAAAGATAAATCAGTTATCTCTAAGAAAACATTAAGGCAAGTTGAAAGAAATCCGGCAAAAAATTATGGAGAAAAGAATTTAGCAGCTAAAAATAATAGTAAGGAAAAACGTACAATCATAAAAGCAAAACGAGGTAAATCAGTTTCATCAAAAAGTGAGCAAGAAAACTCAAAAGCATTCGATCCCGATAAAATAATTACTAAAGGTAAAACTGCTAAATTTCCTGATAAGTTATTGCCCATGCTTGCTTCACTTGTTGAAAAGCCTTTTGATAGAAGTGGTTGGCAGTATGAAATAAAGTGGGATGGCTATCGTGCGGTGGCACTGTGCAATAAAAATAAGGTTGAATTGAAATCCAGAAATGACAAATCGTTTAATGACAAATTTTATCCTGTTCATAAAGCCTTACAAGAATGGAATATTAAAGCTATTTTGGATGGAGAAGTGGTGGTGCTGGATAATGAAGGTAAATCAAATTTTGGAACTTTACAGAATTGGCGCAGCGAAGAAGATGGTGAATTGTATTATTATATTTTTGATGTTCTATGGTTGAATGGGAAAGATCTTACGGAAGTTCCTCTTTCGGAAAGACGAGAAATCTTAAATACCATGGTACCTGAAGATTCCATTATACGATTCAGTGAAAATTTTGAAGTAAACGGCATTGAGTTTTTCGAAACTGTAAAAAAAATGGGGTTGGAGGGAATTATGGCTAAAAAATCGGACAGCATATATTTACCCGGAGACCGGTCGAAAGAATGGTTAAAAATTAAAGCCGGTAATCGCCAAGAAATGGTTATTGGTGGTTACACCAAAAATGCGGATTCACCAAAATCATTTAGTTCCTTGTTGCTGGGAGTTTTTGATAAAGAAAAATTGATTTATACTGGAAAGGTAGGAACAGGTTTTAGCGATAAGCTGCAAAAGGAATTGATGAAGCAATTCAAACCCTATATCATCAAATTATCCCCATTCAAAGAATTCCCGGATATAAATAAAAAATCCAGGTTTCAAAAAAATTCATCGGACGCTGTTGCTGTGTGGATGAAGCCTGAGTTAGTATGTGAGGTAAGCTATACGGAGTTTACAACTGATGGAGTTATGAGGCACCCATCCTTTAAAGCAATGCGTACAGATAAGAAAGCAAAGGATGTTACTCTTGAAAAACCGGAAGCGGTGAAAGAAAAGTCCCCTAAGAAAATGAATTCAAAAGGGAAAGCATCCTTTTTGAATACAAATGATGCTTCACAAATACACAAAATTAATGGGCACGAAATTAAATTTAATAATCTTAATAAGGTCTATTGGACTAAGGAAAAGATTACAAAACGTGATATGCTCAATTATTATGATGAAATTTCACCATACATTTTGCCCTATCTCAAGTATCGGCCTCAATCTATGAACCGACATCCTGACGGAATTGATGGGAAAAGTTTTTATTTTAAAGATGTAACAGGTTTAGCTCCTGATTGGATTGAAACTTTTAATTATAAAAGTGAAAGCGATAAACGTATTAGAAAATATTTGGTAGCAAAAGATAAAGCGAGTTTACTTTATATGGCTACATTGGGATGTATTGAAATGAATCCGTGGCATAGTAAAGTGGAGTCGGAGGATTATCCCGATTGGTGCATCATAGATTTAGACCCTGGTGATACTACGTTTAAACAAGTTATAGAAGCAGCAAATGTTACTAATGATATTTTAAAAAGTATGGGGGTGACATCTTATCCCAAAACCAGCGGCTCCACCGGAATACATATTTACATTCCATTGGGAGCGAAATATACTTATGACCAATCAAAGGAATTTGCGCGGGTAATTGCAACATTAGTGCAAAGGGAAATTCCTAAATACACAAGTATCGAACGCATTGTTAAAGCCCGGAAGGGAAAAATGTATATTGACTTTTTGCAGAATCGCCCACAAGCAACTGTATCAGCACCTTATTCTTTACGACCTAAACCAGGGGCAACTGTTTCAATGCCTTTACAATGGGACGAAGTAAAGAGTAGTTTAAAAATGAGCGATTATACAATTTATAATGCAATGGAACGAATAAAAAGTGTGGGAGATATTTTTAAACCGGTATTGGGTAAAGGAATCAATTTGGAAAAAGTTATTAAAGCATTTAATAAAGAAAAACCATAATCCAAATAATAAGTCACGCTATCTGTAAATTAATTTATAGAAGGATGCAGGAAAGTGAAATTTAAAGAATTTAATTAACATATTGCTTACTAAATAATTATAATAACATGCGACCAATTTGGAAAGGATCCATCAGCTTCGGGTTAATAAATATCCCTGTAAAATTATTTCCTGCAGTTCAGGAAAGTTCGCTTGATCTGGATATGCTTGATAGTAAAGACCACTCTAATATTAAATTCAAAAGAGTAAATGAAAACACAGGAAAGGAAGTGGCTTACTCTAAAATTGTTAAAGGGTTTAAGCTCGACACCGGCTATGTAATTTTAGAACCGGAAGATTTTGAAGCAGCAGATGCAATAAAAACTAAAATGATAGAGATTATTAATTTTGTTGAAGAGCAGGAAATTGATAGCTTATACTATGAACAACCTTATTATCTTGAACCCGAAAAGGCCTCAATGAAAGCATATGCACTATTGCGCGATGCTTTAAGTGCAAGTGGTAAGGTTGGAGTTACAACGTTTGTATTGCGAAATAAAGAAAGCCTTGCTATTCTCAAGCCTTATAAAAAGGTTATTGTTTTAAATCGTATTCGTTTTGCACAAGAAATAAGAGAACCTTCGGAGTTAAATTTGCCTCCGGTATCAAAAACCAAAACAAAGGAGATGGATATGGCCAATAAATTAGTATCACAACTGACCGAAAAATTCAATATTGCAAAATATAAGGATACCTACACCTCTAAACTCATGAAAAGGATTAAGGAGAAGTCAAAAGGTAAAAAAATTACACCACCTAAAATGAGGGTGGTAAAAAAGGGAAACGACAATTTAATGGATATGTTGAAAGCTAGTTTGGAGGGCAAGAAAAGAAAAACGGCTTAAAGCTTTGCCGTAAAACGAGAAAAATTTGAATTTGAAAATGGGTTAATTTTTATTTCTGTAACGTATTGTGATTTATTATAACACAAGAACAAAATGGAATCATTTAAGCGAAATTATTTTAATTCGCCTAAATGATCCCGTTAAATTTAAATCCCTATTCAGTAATCACAATTCTTTTTGTAGAAGTTGTTCCATCAACAATTAGCTGAAGCGAATAAACACCCGCGGCAATGCCTCTTACTTCCAATGTTGTTTGACTGAGACCAATAAGCGAACTCAAATCAAAAGACTTAACTGCCTTACCATTTATATCTATTAAAGATGCACTATTATTTGCAGTGTATTTATCGATATAACAAACAAGGTTAAAGACACCATTTGATGGATTCGGATAAATATTTAACAAGGCGGGTTTGCCACCGTTTTCGGCTACACCCGTAGATGAAATTTGTTCTTTGTAAAATTCAAAATTACCACTTGCGGAACCTCCGAAACCGGTGAATACCACTTTCCACAAATTTCCCGGTCTATCGTTTACGAAATAGACTACTGAATCTTCGATCGCCCAAGTATTGCTATTGAAATCAAATGACTTCCATTCGTAACCGATGGTGTTGATGTATTTCGAGAACGAGCCTCCGCCCCATGGTGAAGCTGTTGTTACATCAACCGGATATACTTTTAGAGCGGTTACACTGTCATTCGAAAGAACACCTGTTACTTTGTAAGTAATTGGTGTTGTTGACATGTATTGTGCAAAAGTTAGATCCCATGAATATTTGTTGGGTTCTCTGTCGATGGTCATTCCGGTTGCAAAGGAGAAGTATCCAAAGTTTTTACCTATGAAATTTTGTTTGTACAATGAGGTATTCACTTCGTTGGAACCATCAATATCTGCGTAAGCAAAATAATACGTACTGTTGGACAATGACTGCATCCAAAGTTTTTTGACTACACCAGTCGACAACTTAATAAAATAGAGTGAATCGCCGGTAACTGCATGAGTAGCGAAATCGTAAACACCCCATCCAAGATCAAAGGGATTGGAAACATCATTGGTGATATTGAAAGCTCCTGACCACCAGCTGGTATCCTGATTGAGCAATTCATTGGCCGGATTTAATGCCCCAACCGTATCATTGGCGGTGATATTGCTCCATCCATTAACGTCGATGCCGGAGCGAAACAAGCGGACATTGTTTTTACCGTTCACAAGTATTGAAGCCTGAAAGCCTGAAATCTGAAATGCAAGATCCCAGTCGGTATTGCTTACATTGCTTACTTCTCCGTTCTGGAGACTGTAGAAGGATTGATTCGTGTATCCTGCACCTGCAGAAACAACATCGTACACCGGTCCTTGAGAGTATGATTTAACACCGGTTGATAGTAACACAACCAGAATAATTGATAGAATTCGTAACATAGTTTTATTTTATTTATAAGCGTTGATATTCAAATGTAGCGGCACCTTTGTTTCCCTGATCATCATAGAAATCGAGGAACCGTATTTTATAATAGTATCCTTTGGAATCGCGCACCAGGTAATAGGGGTCGGGATAAATAATGTAACCCAAATTAAAATCAAATTCTTTCCAGCTGAATCCAATTAGTGCGGCTTCTTTATAAAAAGAAAAACTTCCCATATCCTGACCCGTTACCTGTTCAAAAGGTTTGTATCCGGGAGTGGAATCTTTTTTTACAATTTCGTTTTCATTATCATTCCACCGGTTTAACAAGGCACCTGTAACAATGTAATAGCGGTAAGGAGAATTCACCGGTTCAGAATAATAGGTATGTATAAATTTAGTAAATACCACATCCCATAATTCTTTCTGCGGAGCTACATCCACCATTTTTCCACCGGCATCAAATGAAAAATACATCAATGAATAAGCCGAATTTTTCGGAATGGTAAACTCGGTCGTTTGTGAATTATCATAAAGAGAATAGCGAATTCGATATTCCGTATCATTCACTGAAAGTATTTGCATTTTTCTCCATCTGGCAGCACCAAAATGTTCGACACGTCCCCTATCGATCACATAAGTTTCGTTCAAACCGGTTGTTGATTGCCAATTTCCGCATGCGGTGGAATCATCGTACAAATGATCGGTTTCGGTTTTCCATGTCTTGCCTGTTGTATCAGCTGAAACCATGTCGCCTGTAGAGGTGTTAGCAACAAACATTAATTTTCCGGTGTTAAGATATACTCTGAAACCTCCCGGAGCTGCTTCAAAAGCCAGGTCATATGATCGGTACGGAACAGATTTTTGCGATCCGGTTTCAAGATCTACATAAACCTGGTTATCATAATTAACACCCATATCCGCAACCATCAATTTCAAATCACCGGGTGGAGGCAAAACGATGGCAGTGTCTTCTTTTTCACATGATGTGAATAAAAAAGTTGCGGCGAGAATTATAATTGAAACGTATTTCATCTTCCAAATAGGTATTGAAGTTTCATAAAAAAGGATCTTCCTGTACCAATTGCCTGTTCGTCGCTTCCGGAACTATGTGCCGAACCCTGTGCAAAAGAATTTATCGTTGTAACATCTAGAATATTTTTTACACCTGCAGTTGCAAAAAATGAATTTCTGAAAAATCCTTTACGGATAGTGGCATCCAGAAATTTATAACTGTCGTTTGAAAACTGTGTTATGGTATTGTTGTTGTTGAGCTGATAACCTGGAAGTGCTCCGTTGTATTTAAAGAATACGGAAGAGGTAAGATTAATTTTTTGAAATGCGTACTGAATTGATCCATTAAAATCGGGGCTATAAAGATATTTGTCGAATGCGCCACTGTCGGCATATATATTATAACGACCGGTGTAGGCAGCACCTAATGAAAGTGACCATGCATTATAAGTAATTGTATTGGTAACACCGACTCCGTGGGTAGAGAATTTTCCGAGATTTATGTAAGTAAATAACGATTCTGTTTGATCGGGTTGTGCAAGTGTGATGAGGTTGCGGATGTCGTTGTAAAATCCTGAAAGCGCTATATTATTATTAATTTTTTTCCACTTAGACTGATGATTCACCGACAAATAAAAATTATCGGAATATTCGGGTAAAAGGTTTTCATTTCCCTGAATATTATGATTGATATCTACAAAATAGAGATATCTTTCTTTAATACCCGGAGCTCTGAATCCTTTGCCATATGAAAAACGAATTTGCAGGTGATCGTTGGGAGAATATTTAGCCATTACCGAAGGAACAACCGGTGATTTATAATCGGTGTTATGTGATAGTCGTATAGCAGGTTTGATTTCAAGCTTAGGAGAAACAAGGTATTCAGCACTTGCAAACACGGCAAAGTCTCCGGTATATTTTGTACTTTGATTAAAACGGGTTCCATCGGCATAATCCATGTTAAAATCAAAACCAACCTGATAATTTAACACGGTATTATTTTCGGATTTTGTGAAAGTACCGCGTGCCATCCACGAATTCATAGTGGTGGTATCCTGATTCGATAAAATATTTCCCGGGCTAAGTGTTAATGAATCTGTTGAAGGTTGACCTACTACAAGAAGTTCATCGAGTGTTACCAGATCTTTGCGATAGGTATTTTTATTTCTGTTATACCAGGAGTGAGAAACAATAACATTTGCGAACTTATCACGGCCGAGCATATATGAAGTGTTCAACTGGTTCGTTAAACGTTTAGTTGTGTAATACTCATCAAAGGCATATGCGAAATAGGGAGAAATTTTTGGAGTTCCTTTATTGGAAATTTTTTCGTGGAACGCATTCAGTTGGTAACCGATTACCAATTTTTTGCCGGAGTAGCGGTATTTAAGATTACCAAATAATTGTTCTTTGGGTTTCCATTCCTGCCAGCGTCCGGTATCAATGGGTGACCATCCGTTAAAAAAATTTCGGCCGCCACTTAGTAACAGTGATGATTTTCCTGAACCGGTTCCTATTGAAAAATCACTATTATATTGGCCTACATCTTCATAAAGTAGATTAACACCACCTTGCAAATTTTTATCGGACGGCTGCCGGGTGATGAGGTTGATCACTCCTCCGGCGGCATCAGTTCCATAGGAGGTGGCCATCGGACCATTTACAATTTCAATTCGCTCTACATCATTTAGCAGAACCTGATTTAGATCAATATTTCCATCCATCCTGCCAATCATGGGCACACCATCCACCAAAAACTTGATATTTTGTCCACTTAAACCATTCATCGTCATCCCGGAACCCAAAATCTGATCTTGTGATGTTCGCACATTCAACTGTTGGTTCAAAGCCTCCTCTAAAGTTGTACTACCTTGATTTTCAATTTGATCTTTAGTAATTACTGTTACCGGATGAACACTTTCGGCGGTAGTTCTGGCAGTATATTCTGAAGAAACCACCACTTCATTCAATTGAACATCTTTTTCGGTAAGCGTGATGGTAAGGTCCTGACTCAGCGATTCCAGAGTATCAACATAAGTGAGATAGGAAACATGGGAGACCACAATTTGCACTTTTTTAAGAATGGCTTCCAATTCAACCGATCCCGAATTGTTGGAAAGGTAGATGGACTCTTGGCTTCCATCCATTGGTTTTATTATCAAAACAGCTTGTGTAATAGCCTTTGATGCAGGGCTCAAAAATTTAATTTCCTGAGCAAAAGTGGCAATCGGCACCAATAAAATCAGCAATATATTCGCAATAATTATTTTCACGGTGCGAAATTACAGAGGTTCTATTCTTTAAGTGTCATGCGGTAATGTGACTATTATCATATTGTTGAGGTTTTTGACAAAGCACTGACAATTAACATTTATTACAAAAATGGCCTAAAATGAAGCTATTTGTACAATTCTAAGAAAATCTTTTAGTCTAATGATAATTGGAAGAAAGCTTTATTTTACGTCTTTTAGATCAAAGATCTTTAAAATAAATTATTTGCGAACAGTTTGAAACTCGTATTAAGATAATACATATTGAGAATTTATCAAGTGTATTTATGTTGTTAAGTTTTAGAGTCTAGTCCTTAATTATTTCAAAATACTATTTATGAAATATAGGGGATCAGATATTGCAATAATTAGGGTAATCCTGCCGGAAAATTCATTTCATACAAATAGAAATAACCAATTTCAGTTGCACTTATGGAGTAATAAAAATAAATTGATAGTATTCATTCCATTTCAACGACAAATAAAATTGCGACAAATAATGGGGAAATTAATACCGATTACGGGGATGTCAACTAATTAAATCCTTTAAAAACACCTTCTTTCTGCATCTTTTTGTAAGGAATTAATTAATTCACCCACTAAAAGTAGAAGCTGCATGAGGCACCATTTTTGATTCATTAATAAACTAAATCGAAACAAAATGAGTGAGCATTATTACAATTCAAAGGATCTGGGAAAGTTTGGTAAAATAGTGGACTTTCAAAAGGAGCTTGGCGAGAAATTTTTTGATTATTATGGTGAGGTTTTTAAAGATAGTGAGTTATCAGCAAGAGAAAAATCACTAATTGCCCTTGCTGTAGCTCATGCAGTGCAATGTCCTTATTGCATTGATGCTTTTAGCACAGATGCAGTGGAAAAAGGATGGAGTCAAGGACAAATGATGGAAGCCGTTCATGTTTCTTGTGCCATCCGTGGCGGGGCCTCATTAGTTCATGGTGTGCAAATGATGAATAAAGTTAAAGAAATTTCAATGTAAATGAAATCATTAAAAGCAGTACATAGCAATCTTTCAAATGCGCAAAGCCAAATTGAAATTATTGAGCATGGACAATCGGGTGATTTTGATTTGATACCTTTTCAGCAAAAACTGGAACAGTCAAATCTTTATCCATTAAAACCTTTTCAAGTTGAGATCTTCCAGATAAATATTGGTAAAATGTGCAATCAAATGTGCAAACATTGCCATGTAGATGCAGGTCCCGATAGAAAAGAAATCATGACTAGGGAAACGATGCAAGTATGCATTAATGTTCTGGCGAAAAATGAGCAACTTAAAACTGTTGACATCACCGGAGGTGCTCCTGAGCTGAACCCAAATTTTGAATGGTTTGTTGAAGAAATTTCAAAACTGCAGCGCCACATCATAGTTCGTTGCAATCTTACTATAATACTTGCCAATAAGAAGTACAATAATCTGCCACAGTTTTACAAGAAGCACCATATAGAAGTTGTTGCTTCTTTACCATTTTACTCTCAAGATAGAACAGACAGGCAACGAGGAAACGGTGTATTTGAAGACAGCATTAAGGCTTTGCAAATGCTTAATGAAATTGGTTATGGAAAACGCGATAGTGAATTGCAATTAAATCTTGTTTACAATCCGGCAGGTGCTTTTTTACCACCACCCCAACAATCGTTAGAAAAGGAATATAAAAATTCATTGAATAAAACTTTTGGCATTGAGTTTAACAATCTGTATGTTATTACTAATATGCCCATTAGTCGCTATCTTGATTATTTACTTACAAGTGGAAACTATGAGAGTTATATGGAAAAATTGGTTAATGCTTATAACCCTGTAGCTGCTTCCAATGTGATGTGCCGTAATACAATTTCCATTAGCTGGGATGGTTATTTATACGATTGCGATTTTAATCAAATGCTGGAGTTGAAAGTGAAATGTAGCAGCAGTCATATATCCGATTTTGATATCAACAAATTAAACAAAAGAGATATAATTACCGGACAACATTGCTATGGATGCACAGCAGGATCAGGTTCCAGTTGCGGTGGAGCCGTAGCATGATATCAGATAATGGAAACTTTTCAAAGCATTGTAGAAATCATTTTAAAAGTAAGGAGGGTTTAAAGTAAGTTAGTACAATTGTTTGTTGAAGTATTAGAAGCGTTATAATGAAAGAAGCATTGTTAATATTCGCAAAAAATCCGGAAGCAGGAAAAGTGAAGACCAGACTTGCAGCTACCATTGGGAACGAAGCAGCTCTTACTGTTTATAAACAGCTTTTATCACACACGGCTTCCACTACCACGAACTTACAAATAGACAAGTTCGTATTTTATTCAAACTACATAACGCAACAAGATTTATGGAGTGATAAACAGTTTTTTAAGTTTGCGCAGGAAGGAAATGATTTAGGCGAAAGAATGAAGAATGCGTTTACTGCAATTTTCCATAAAGAGTATAAAAAAATGGTAATTATAGGAACTGATTGTCCGGAGCTTCACACGGACATCCTTCTGGATGCTTTTAAAAGCCTGGATTCACATGATGTAGTGATTGGCCCTGCCATGGATGGGGGTTATTATCTTTTAGGAATGAAACAACTCCACTCATCTTTATTTGAAAATATTAAGTGGAGTACCAATTCTGTTTTCGAGGATACAAGAATAATTTGTGCAAATTTAGGATTGAATTATTTCTTGTTGCCAATCCTTAGAGACATTGACAGAGAAGAAGATTTAAAGTATTTCAAAATCGAATACAATGTTTAGTATAATCATTCCAACATATAATGAAGCTGAACAGATTGCAAAAACAATCAGCATAACCACGGCAGCCATTAGCAGGAATCATGTTGCTGAAATCATAGTTGTTGATGGAGGAAGTACTGATGATACAATTAATATTGCTGAACAATGCGGAGCAATTGTGATAAAGAGTGAACGCAAAGGAAGGTCTGCTCAAATGAATGCCGGTGCTTCTATTGCAAAATATACTATTCTCTACTTTATTCATGCCGACAGTATTCCCCCAAATAATTTTACAACACAAATTTTAAAAGCTTATAACGAAGGAGTAAAAAGCGGGTGCTTCCGTCTTTCATTTGATTACAACCAATGGTTTTTAAAAGCGAATGCTTGGTTCACCAGATTTAACATTAATGCATTTCGTTTCGGTGATCAGAGTTTATTTGTTACCAAAGAGGTATTTCAGAAATCCGGTGGTTTTCAAGAAAATTTGCTGATGATGGAAGATCAGGAAATCATACATCGGCTAAAAAAATTGGGTAAATTTAAAGTATTGAATGATGTTGTTGTTACGTCAGCGAGAAAATATTTGGATAATGGAGTGTATAGGATGCAAGGAATTTTTTATAGAATATGGGGACTTTATTATCTCGGTTATTCACAAGATAAATTGTTGAAACTTCATAAGAATTTGATTAAAAACAATAAATTGTAATCATATAAATTAAGAAACGATGATTAGCAATATTATCCCGTTTTCAATAGGTGAGTGGCGCACAGAAAGCATTATTTCTTTTACACGAGCGAATTTTTTTAATGAACCCGTGACACTTTTTGAACAATTATAGTTTTAATGGTGAAAAAGCAAAGACTATGAGTGAAAAGATTTATGATATAATTGTGATTGGTGCAGGTTCTGCAGGTTTGAGCGTGGGCCTAACAATGAACAAATTTGGATTTTCTGTTTTGATGATTGCAAAAATGGAAAAGGAAATCGGGGGAGAATGTTTGAATGATGGCTGTATTCCCAGCAAGGCGTTAATTCATATTGCGAAAATAATTAAAAGTGCTAAAAAAGCTGCCGATTTTGGTGTGAGTATAAGTGGTAAACCGGATTTTAAAAAAGTAATGGATTATGTACACGAAAGACAGGAAATCATCCGTAAACATGAAAGTGTAAAAGTCTTAACTGAAAAAGGAATTGAAATTGCATTAGGAGAAGCAAAATTTAGTGGGAAAAACGAGGTTGAAATAAATAATAAAAAATTTAAAGGAAAAAACATTGTAATAGCTACCGGCTCAAAACCCCGTAAGTTAAATGTTCCGGGTATTGAGAAGGTAAATTATTTTAACAACAATAATATATTTTCCATTGAAAATCTTCCTGAAAACATACTTATTGTGGGTGGTGGCCCTATTGGTATCGAGATGGCACAAGCTTTAAACAGCTTGGATAAAAAAGTTACCATTGTTCAAAATAGTAGTATGATCCTTGATCAAGATGATGAAACAGTTGCAAAAGTACTTTTAAATCAACTCCGTGGGGAAGGAATCGAATGTCTGCTAAATGCGAATGTTGAAAGTTTCACTTCTACAAATAATGCGGTAATAAAAATTAAAAACGGGGACACCATAGACTTGTACTTCAATGCGGTGTTTGTTGGCATCGGAAGAGAATTAATACTTAATCCATTGCACTTTCATAATGCAGGAATAGATACAAAGGATGGCAAAATAGTTATAGATGAATACCTTAGAACAACCAATAAAAATGTTTTTGTATGTGGTGATATAGCAGGTGACCTCATGTTTTCGCATGCCGCAGAGTTCCATGCTCGTATCTTGATTAATAATTTTCTATCCCCATTAAAGAAGAAATTAAATAATGATCATATGTCGTGGGTACTTTTTACCGATCCGGAGATAGCAACCTTTGGATTAAATGAAAAGCAACTTCAAAAAAGAGGAATTCCATACGAAAAATTGGAACAAGATTTGAGCGCCGATGACAGGGCTGTTACAGATAATTATCAATATGCCAAAATAATTCTGTATATAAGCAAGGGAAACATATTTAAAAAAGAAAAATTTCTGGGAGGCACAATTGTTGCCCCCAATGCAGGGGAACTTATTCAGGAATTAATATTAGCAAATACTTCCGGATTATCTATCGGTACCGTCTTTAATAAAATTTATCCTTACCCTGTTGCATCCAGGGTTAACCAACTGCTAATTGTAAAGCATAAGGAGAAAATGATAACACCCGCTATAAAAAAATTATTACAAATCGCTTATAAAATATTTGGCTGATGGAGTTATGGGAAACATTTAAGGAATGGTTTTTAAGCCTCGGTGAAAAATATAATGTAAATCCTTATGTTTTTGGCAGCATTTATTTAGGTGCTATACCATTCTTCTTTATTTCACTTTATTGGACAATCCGAAATATTAAAAATAAAAAATCATTTGTATTTCCTGTTTTACTAACAGGTTTATTTTTTATTTCAGCATACCTCTACTTGATCATAGTCGGCAAGAATATTCCGGTGTGGGTATATGTATTTATTGGACTAATGGTTATTTATGGAATTTATTCTACTATTAATAAGATAAAAGATAAAACTAAAGATGAAACCAAATGATGAAAATGCGAAACTGCCACTACAGGAACGTCCATTCAGAATACTTATTATTTCAGCGTCTGCCAGAAGACAATACAATTGCCCGGGCGTTGATAGTAAGTCAAGAACGTTAATGTTAAAGATGGCTGAATCGCTTCCCTTAGAATGGGAAATTGATTATGAAGATTTAGGAAATGTGTATGCGAGAGAACGTATTCAAAGCTGCAATGCCTGTGTTTCTACATCAATGGCTTTGTGTGTTTACCCATGTAATTGTTATGAGAAAAACAGTAAAAAAGAACCCGATCTCATGTGGAATTTAGATTTGTATGCAAGACTTGATATGGCAGATGCCTGGGCCATCATTGGTCCTATCAATTGGTATAGTTGCAGCAGTAATTTGAAGTTGATGTTTGACCGGTTGGTTTGCATGAATGGCGGTAATCCTGATGAAAAAACAATTGACCATAAAAATCCTGAAAAAGCGATGGCTTTGGAACATACTGAAGAATGGAAAGAATTAAGCTTAAACCACCTAGAGGGAAGAACGGCAGCCTTTTTTTGCTATGGGGATGATGGTGGGGATGAATTTGGTGCCGACGGTCGCCCGAAACTTCTTGAACATAAAAGTTATTTTAATCCCGAGGAGGAGCCTTTTGAAAATGACCGGCTGGCATACCAACCACTCGTATGGCAATGCAGGTATGGTGGTGTGGAAGTACCCGATCATCTGTGGACATACCAATTAATAGGAAAAGATAAAAAGTATAGTGAAACGCAGGCAGAAGACATGGTTCAGGAAGATGGTTTTATGAGTGCATTTGAAACCTGGGTAAAAGAATTTGAAAATTTTGTAAGAAAGAAAGGCAAAGTTCCACCGGGTAAATATAGAGCATTCGGCTATGAGCCTCCAAAACATATTTGGGCTAATGTACAAGATGGTTTGCGTTATTTCAAAATGATGATAGGTAAGCCGCCAAAAGGTTCATCGCCTCGGGCACAGCAAGAATTAGATTTGAATAAGGATGCTACATGGCACACAAAAAAAGGCGAAGGTGAAAAATTGAGAGACCATGATTAATTCTGTTTTTGATACCTATGGAGCAGCAATACTGATAACATTATTTGTTATACTTTTTTTACTGGAATCCAAGTTTATTTTGAGGAAAAGAGTTCAGAGCAAATGGAAACGAATAGCTATTAATTTCATTGTTTCGATACCTTCTTTTGCGTTGTTGCGCATCCTATTTATTCCTTTAATGATATGGCTCGCTACACAAAACCAACACTTGAAATTCGGGTTGGGTTATGTACTGGATCTTCCGCCATGGCTCTACGTAACTGTTGTATTTTTACTTCTTGACTACAGCAATTACATTTGGCATATTTTATTGCACAAGCTACCTTTTCTATGGCGTTTTCATTTGGTCCATCATACAGATTTGGATTTAGACATTACCACCGCCTTTCGTTTTCATTTCGGTGAGATGATAGGTTCTGTATTGTTTCGTGGTGCTGCAATTATTTTATTAGGTGCTTCTCCTATGATGGTGTTAATTTATGAAATTGCTTTTGAAGCTGCCACTCAATTCCATCACAGCAATATGAAAATGCCGTTTCGGTTAGAGAAGATTCTGAATTATTTTATAGTAACGCCTCGGATGCACGGCATTCATCATTCAACAATAAAAAAAGAAACAGATAGTAACTACTCCATTATTTTCTCTTTCTGGGATCGTATACACCATACTGTTAGGTTGAATATTCATCAAAATGAAATTGTCATAGGTGTTCCACATTATGCTGATGAAAGAGAGCTAACAATTGGTAATCTTTTAAAGATGCCTTTTACTAAAATTCGTGATTGGAAGGAAAATGAAAGAGAGTTAAACGGTAATAAAAACCAAATGAAACGGTAGAATTTAACCCTAAAAAGCAAGAAACCAAATTTGCCACGGCAAGCAATATTGTTTTAATACAATTCTAAAAAATCCAAAATGCTACCCGTCGACATGCATTCAAACATTCATAAAAATGAGGTCTCTATTTTCAAAGTTACCGGATTAAAATATTTAATATTTCGTAAAGTGGTAGAAATGAAAACAGTACAGGATTATTTCAGTTATTAACACCGCATTAAAAGGATTATTTTTTTTACGAAATTTACACACCAATTTCAGCGTTATAATAACGCGAAGATCACACTATATACAGATAATCAATTAGTTATGAAAAGAGAGATAGTATCATTAGAAATAAATGACCTGGTGGACATGATAAAGGAACAGCAGGAAATGGTTCTTAGCCATCAGCAATCCATTCCTCAAATAGAGTTGGATATACTCATGTCTAATGTGCGTAAGTTATATGAGCGACTAACAGATTTGGACCGGTTGAACCGGAAAAGGGATGCGGAACCCACTCCAGCCATTCAGGAGAATACTCAAAAACAAACAGACGAGTTAATAGCCAACATCAACGTTATTGAAACATTGCAAGCATCGGTTGAAATTATTGAACCAACACCAACGATAGTGCAGGAAGAGCAACCACTTTTTACAGCGGAGGTTATTGCAGAAGAAGAAGTAGTTGTAACTAACGCCCCTACACATATGCAGCAAGAGTCTTTGCTCGCATTTGTTGAAACACCTGTAGTCGATGAGCAGCAAGAACAGGTTCATGAAGAAGTGGTTATACCGGCAACCTCATTGTCGAAAGAAAGAACCAAAGAATTTACTAAGCCTGTTACCAAACCAACAATAATGGCTTCACTTTTTGATGATGCACCTACAGTTGCAACTTCATTTGCAGGAACGAAAACATATCATGATAAAATTTCTGCTGAAAGAGATGAAAAAAGTCTCGCAGAAAAACTTCAAAAAAATCCGGTTAGTGATTTGAAAAAATCAATCGGTATAAATGAAAAATTTGCTTTCATTAATGAATTGTTTGATGGCGATTTGAATTGCTACAACGAAGCTATTGATTTATTGAATAAAAGTCAGGGCCATTCAGATGCGGTTGTTTATCTGGAGCAAACACTAGTCACAAAATACAACTGGAATGGTGAAAGTGATTCTTATCTTCGTTTAAAAGATTTGATCGATCGCAGATTTATGGTATGAGACGTGAATTAAAAGTTATCAGTACTTTTCTACTGACTTGGTTAGTTTTCATTTTTGGAATAGCTCTTCCTTGCAATGCACAGCAGGCAAAAGAGTATATTGAAAAATTATCATCCCCTTCGTTTCACGGACGAGGATATTACAAGATGGGAGATGATAAAGCCGCAAAATATATTCAAAATGAATTTTCGAAAGCAGGTCTGCTTCCGGTTAACGGAACCTATCTGCAAAAATTTAGTTTTCCTGTCAACACTTTTCCGGGAAAAATGGATGTTAAAATTGGAAAACAAAAACTTGTTCCCGGAAAAGATTTTATTGTGAGTCCTGCATGTCCTACTATAAAAGGTACTTATCCTGTAATTAAGTTAACATGGCCATTGCCGGATTTTACAATTAAAAATTATGCAAACGATTTTTTGCTGGTCGACAAATCGAATCTCGATTCAACGGCAGCTGCAGCATTTGATGAATTACTTCGCAACCCGCCTCCTGTCAAAGGTGTGGTAGTTGTAGAGCCTGCCAAACTTACTTGGGGTGTATCGGGCAAAGTAAATGATCAGGTTTTTATTAGAGTGCTCAAAGATTCCTTCCCGGCTAATGCAACAACAATTACGCTCAACATTGAAAATAAATTTATTAAAGACTATGTTTCAGCAAATGTGATGGGAATGATTCCGGGAACAACCAATGCCGATTCATTTCTTGTTTTCACTGCACACTATGACCATCTTGGAAGGATGGGGAAAAATGCATTGTTTGCAGGAGCCAATGATAATGCAAGCGGAACAGCTATGATTATGGAACTGGCTAAATACTATTTAAAAGAAGCAAACAGGACAGGAAAATCGTTGCTGTTTATTGCCTTCGCAGCCGAGGAGGCAGGATTGATAGGTTCAAAATTTTACACTGAAAATCCGCCGCTGGCATTAAACAAGATTCGTTTTTTGATCAATCTCGATCTCATGGGTAACGGGGAAGATGGAATGATGGTGGTTAATGGGGAGGTTCATGAATCGGAATATCAATTGCTGCAAAAAATCAATTCAGATCAAAATCTTTTGAAAACCATTGGCAAGCGCGGTAAGGCTCGAAACAGTGACCATTACTGGTTTAGCGAAAGAGGAGTTCCTGCATTTTTCTTTTATACCACCGGTGGTTCTAAGGCCTACCATGATATTTATGATGTTGCTGAAACGCTTCCTTTAACAGAATTTGAAGATGTTCAGACCCTCATCCGGGAATTTGTGAAGGTACTTGGGAACTAACCTCTTACTTCTTAATGTTTTTTCAATTACTTTTGCCCGCATACAAATTATAAATTTCAGGTGGAAACCCCTTTCGAATTATTCAAAGAAGATGTATCAAATAATGTTGGAGATTCAGAGCTTCAGCAAAAGATAGCATCTGCAAGGAAATTCTTTTTGCAGGGATTTGATGATGCTGTAACGCAGTTTTCTAATCTTGAAATGGCTAAACGTAGAGCGGCTTTTGCCAGATGGAAGGCTCTTGAAAACCTTGACATGTACCTGATTGAATTTGAAGCCAATTTTATAAAAGCCGGTGGAAAAATTATCTGGGCACAGGATGCTGATGAAGCTGCTTCTGAAATTATTGGAATCATCAATCGTTCGGGTGAAACAAACATAGTAAAATCAAAATCCCTCACCGCTGAAGAAATTCATCTTGATGAGGCCTTAAAAACAAACAACAAAGAGTGGACCGAAACAGATCTGGGTCAATACATTTTACAGTTGGCAGAGGATAAACCAACTCATATGGTGATGCCTGCTATTCATAAAAGTAAAAAAGAGGTACAACAATTATTTAATCAAAAGTTTAATACCAAAACGAAAGATGATGCTGAGGAACTTTCTGCTCAGGCAGCAAAAATCGTGAGGACAAAATACCAAAAGCCCGGCATAGGAATTACAGGAGCTAATTTCATCATCGCCGATCAGGGAATGATTGCCATCACCGAAAACGAAGGAAATGTAATGCTTGCTGCTGCACGACCACGTATTCACATTGCTATTGCCGGTATCGATAAAGTAATTCCTACATTAAATGATCTGCATGTTTTATGGCCGTTGCTGGCTACATTCGGTACCGGACAAAAAATTACTTCGTACAACAGTTTAATAAAAGGACCCCGTAAAAGTGGCGAGACAGATGGTCCTGAAGAAATGTATTTGGTATTGGTCGACAATGGACGTTCAAAAGTAATAGCAGAAGAGTTGCAACGGAATGTGCTTACATGTATAAAATGCGGAGCTTGTTTATACAGCGATCCCGTTTATTCGGTGATTGGTGCACGTCCTTATCGGTCGGCATGGATGGGCCCTCCGGGAAATGTGGTTATTCCGGCGATAAAAGGAATGAAGACACATGCATTTTATAATCATCTCACTACTTTGAGTGCAGCCGATTCAGAATGGTGTCCGGTAAATATAAATTTTAATAAATTAATTCTCGATCACCGTAAAAAGGCAGTCGATCAACAAACCACACCGGCAACGGAAAAGTTTTTTTATTTTTTATGGAAGAAGGCGATGCTCAAGCGCGACATTATTAATTGGAAGAGTCTTAAAGCCGGCAGTTTTTTTATGAATACTATTTTTACAAAGTCAACAATGGGTTTACGTCAGATGCCACCACCTGCAAAAGAAACTTTTAATGAACTTTGGAAGAAAAGGACAGGTAGGTGAGTGAAAAGGGGTAGTGAAAAAGGCGGGTGAAAAAAGGGTTAGTAATTAGTGGTAGTTAGTTAATTGTATGTAGGTTAATGTAGAATTATAATACTTTTTTAGTTTAAAAATTTGCGCATCGTTTAATTATTTGAATCAAAAAGAGTCCGCGCCCATCGGGATGAAAAAAAGGAGACGTTGTATTTTTCTGTAATCGATGTAATTGAAATTTTAACTGATAGCTCAAATCCAAGGGATTATGGGTTTAAAATGAAAAAAAGGGTTAAAACGGACGATGGGCTGAACTGTGGACAATTTGTCGACAGTTGAAAATGGAGGCAACTGATGGGAAAACGAGAGAAACGGACGTTGCAGCTACAAAGGGGTACTTCGTATTATCCAATCTATACCATCACCCAAGGCAGAACCTTTCAAGCAATGGTTGGCAAAAGCAGGATATGAAAGGATGCAGGAAATTCAAGGTCGGGAATGAGTCTTGAAAGAGCCAGAGAAAATTGGCAGAAACTGGGTAGAAGCGAAAAGTGGATTCAACAACGTATCACCGGGCAGGAGACACGCAATAAGTTGACCGATTATTGGAAAGAAAGTGGCGTACAGAAAGCGGATGAGTTTGCATTTCTAACCAATATCATTCACCAAGAAAGGACAGGATTGACCGTTAAAAAGGATAAAGATTTAAAGAATTGATTTGGAAAATTAAATTTGATGTTTCAAACCTTTTTGCATCAAAATCAATTCCTCCCCACCACAAACAATTTCGATCCGGATGTTCCGTTTTCAAAAACAACTTTTAACAGGTAGGTGCCTGTAGGAAGTTCGGAAGTTTTAATTGCGATTTTACTTGCTTCCGTAAAGGATGTTTGAAGACGGAGTTGTTTGCCTAACATGTCATACACTTCGAGCAGCGAGGGTTTTGAAATTTCTGAATTCATGTAAAGTGTTTCTCCAGCAGGAACAGGAAATAAATTGAATGTTGGTGCATCTGCAATTGTATTTACAGATGATAGCAGCGATTCATCCAACCTCACCAACCCACCAACTTGTGTTCCAATCCAAACAATTCCCTGATCATCGATTTCTATGGCCTGCACAACATTATCGGGCATACCAGAATTAAAAGAATTATAATTAATAAAATTTGTTCCAACTCTTTTCACAACTCCCGAATCAATACTTCCAACCCAAATAGATTGATCGGCAGCTATAACAATTGAAGTAAAACTGTTACTTGCGATGGTGGAAGTGGTGGTATTAAAAGTTACAAAAGTAATTCCGCTAATATAACCCGACAATCCACCGGCAGGTGTTGCCAGCCATCTAATATCCGAAGTGTCTTTATCAATTCCAAGGATGGTATTATCGGGCAAATTGGAATTCGAAAGAGTTAAATGTATCCAGTTGTTTCCATCTTTCAATACAATTCCACCATTCACGGTTCCAATCGATAAAGAATTATCAGACTCATCTACATGCAATGCACTGATGTTGTTGGAGATTAAAATTGAATTAGAGGAATTATAAATGATCCATGTGGTACCATCAAAATATCCTAAACCTCCAATAGTGCCAACCCACAAATTGCCAAGCGTATCAAATGCAAGACTTCGAACAAAATCGTCGGGAATATCAGAATTGAAAGTAGAGTAGGTCGTCCAGTTAACACCATCAAATTTTACCAATCCGGTAGTAAATGTTCCAATCCAAACATTATTTTGATCATCAACAGCAAGACTTCGTATTGCGTTATCAGGAATTCCTGAATTGGTAGTTTTGTAAACGTTCCAGGTGGTTCCATCAAAAGATGCCAGTCCGAAATCGGTCCCAACCCATTTCACTCCATTTTGTGCAAATGCAATACAGCGCACCGAATTTTCAGGCAAAGGTGAATTTACATTATTGTAAATGGTCCAGGCTTGTTGAGCGTTTAATTGGGTACCAGCTAAAACGAGCATCACTAAACTTACTAAAAATTTAATCATATTTTTTATTTTGTCAATCAACAATTATCTACCGAACAAATTTATTTCAAGTTACTTGGTTGACTCTTTTTAATACTCTTTTTTTTAGACCCCGGAAAAAATTAAAATTTATGAGGTTTAAAGTATCCATTTAAACGTATTTATCCTGCTCATAGGTTACAGTAGAGGCTGGAATTTCATAGTAATTTCTTTAAATTCAAACATCTTAGGCGATTGTATTCAGAGTCATTATTCAAAATTAAGTGATTAATTCTATGGAATCAATATAAAATTCAAAATTAAGCAGCGAAACATAAAAAAGGGCCATCTCCTAAGAGACGACCCTTTCTGTTCATGAAAAGGGGGTATGTTATTCGATTACCAGTTTCAATCTGGAAATCGTATTGTTTTTAGTCACATTAAGCATATAAACACCTTTGCTAAGGTTAGCGAGATCAATTTGAAGTTGATTTCTTCCAGAAATGGTTCCAACTTCTGAAGTATACACAACTCTACCGGTGATATCCATTAATTGTAAAGTAGCACCCGATTCGTCGTTAGAATTGAAAACTACGTCAACGTAAGTACTCGCAGGGTTAGGATAAACTTCAAGACTTTCAACTCCGGCCAATCTGCAGTTTATAGCTATTGTGAGAGTAGAAGTACCTCTATTACCACAGGCATTTTTAGCAGTTACGGCAACTTTACCGGTAATAAAGCCATAGTTAACAGTGATGGAGTTAGTTCCTTGTCCGGAAACAATGGTACTACCTGAAGGAACAGCCCAGGTGTAGGTGGTAGCTCCATACATAGCCGGCACGGAATACGTCAGGTTGGTTTGACCTGCACATACTGCAGAAGGACCAGAGATAACAGGTTTAGCCGGTGCGCCATAAATGATACCACAACGGGCAGTACTGTTCACACAACCGTTGAAGGCTGTTACACAAACAGAACCGGAAACAAATCCTGCAGGAGTTGATAAAGAGAGAGAGTTAGTTCCTTGTCCGGAGATGAGCGTAGTACCTGCAGGCAACGTCCAGGTATATGAAGTAGCCCCTGCAACAGCAGCCACCGAGATATTCACTACCGATTCGCAATGACCAAACAGATTACCGATAATATTACCTGGTGTACGGCTAACAGCTTTAGTTAGGGTTTTGCATCTTGGCAATGAGCTTCCACACGCATTTGACGCAGCAACACAAAGGCTACCTGTTGTATAATTGGCACCGAACTGAACTGTGACGATGTTAGTACCTTGTCCGGAAATAATGGTTGAATTTGCCGGAGCGACCCAGTTATAAGAAGTAACATAAGAATTGTAGTTGACCGAATAAGTTACCGTTGATCCTGTACAAACAGCAGCAGCACCGGCAATAGAACCGGGTGTACCGGGAGTGACGCAAGTACAGTTATTTACGGTAATGGTTTTAGTTGTAGAGTTAGAACAACCGTTGCCATTTGTATAGGCATAAGTAATAGTATGCGTTCCTACACCGGCCGAAGCAGGCGCAAAAACACCGGCATTCACACCGGAACCAGAATATACTCCACCCGAAGGAGCACCACCCGAAAGAGTAAAGGACGCTGCAGTTTGACACACTGAAGAGAACGATGCAAGAGTAACTGTAGGTAAAGGATTAACGGTAACAGTAACATTTTGTGAAGCAGTACATCCTGCTCCGTTGGTGCCTGTAACAGTATAGATAGTAGTAGAAGAAGGCGAAGCGTTTACACTCGCAACGTTAGAAACATTAAGACTCGTTGCAGGCGACCAAACATAGGTAGCAGCACCGGCAGCAGTTAAGTTTGCGGAGCTTCCAACACAAACAGCAGTATTTGCAGATGCAGTAACAACAGGATTAACATTAATATTAACAGTGACGGTTTGTGAAGCGGTACAACCGTTTGTATTAGTTCCTGTAACAGTATAAGTAGTTGTTGTTGCAGGATTCACAGTTATAGCGGAAGTAGTTGGATTTCCAATACCGTTACCTGACCAAGTAAATGAAGTTGCACCACTTGCGGTTAGAGCAGTTGAACCTCCCTGGCAAATACTAGTTGTTCCTGAAACAGAAACAGAAGGAGCAGAGTTGACAGTTAATGTAGCAGGTACGCGAGCACTCACACATGTTTGTCCGGGCAACGTAATTTCCCAATCATAGAAGAAATAATAAAAAGCCGTTCCTGCAGATGAATTTTTTATGGAAAGATAATTTGGAATGGTATAAGGATATGAAACACCTGCATTATTTCTGTAAAGACTTGTTGTTCCAGAACGTGTAAGGCGATAATCGGTTCCTGCCGGAACAGACCAGTTTAATGTGATACGACTTTCACCTGTAGGAATACTGGCAACCTGACTGTTTAACAGAGCACCGGAGGAACTACGCAGTTCAACGGTTGTGCTTGACGCTGTTGAAGCATAAACTTTTACAGAGGCCAGAGTTATTGTCTGAAGTGCATCAAAGATTTGATACTGATTTCCTGTAAAGAAAGAACCTCCACCAATTGTATTTGCATTAGGCGTTGAGTATCCTGAGTATCCGGGAGTAGTTGTAGTAGCTTGAGCATAATAGGTAGTAGTATTAGGTAAAGAAGGAGTGGTAAAATTTGTTCCTGTACCTAAAACTCCTCCACCGGAAGGTGTGCTGTACCAATTAATAGTTGCGCCACTTCCGGCAGTTGCAGAAAGTATGCCTGTGCCTTGTCCGCAACGTGAAACTCCTGTAGTTACAGGAACTGAACCAGAGAAAGAAACGGTTTGTGCCGATGAAACTGCTGTACCACAAGCAGGAGTAGAAATAGTAACAACATAACTACCGGCAGTTGTTACATTGATATTTTGTGTGGTAGCTCCGTTAGACCATAAGTATGTATAACCGGCACCTGAATTTGCATTCAATGTAACGGTTTGGCCTACACACTGAGGAGTAGTTGCACTGGGTGTAATTGTTGCAACGGCACCGGGTGATTGTTGAGTCAAAGTATAGGGAACCACTAAAAGATTGTTGGTTTCATCTTCTTCTAAAAAATAATTATACGGATCGAGTTGCACTACAATATAATAATTTCCATTGCAGGTTCCGGGTGGTATGTTGATCCACATACCGTCCAATGATTGATAATAAATATCGGTATACCCTGATGAGATTCCCTGAACTGCTGCAGAGCAACCATAATTGCCACCGCCCAAACCATAGTTCGGAAAATTTCCGTTTAACATTACGTTGTTATTATCATCTACGCAGTGACCGTTATAAGTCGAACAAGAACCATAGTCCATTAAACAAAATGCCAGCTTGGCACCATTACCAACTATAGGCCAGTTGAGTGGGTTAGGATCAGATGTTTGCTGACGAAGTGAATACAATCCCCAATCATCAACATGCATGTGACCATGTGAAGGGTGATAGGTCATAGAACCGGCATTTCTGTCGATAAAGGACATAGTGTTATTGGTTTTGTGATAAACTCTTTGCACTACAAGTTGCTTTGGAGGCAACCCTGTGGTAGGACAAGTAACTGGAGCTGTTCCTGTAACAGTATCGGTACCACAAATATAACGGTTGGTAGTACGTACTTCGAGTGGACCACGTCCAATGTTAGGAGAAGAAACTGAAATCCTCAACCTTCCATTGTTGGCACCATTACCTGACTGTGAATATTCAATATTTCCGTATTGACCGGATGCCAGCAAGGGTGGCAATCCAACAATAATATCCGGAAGAAGATCGCAATTAACGGATGATGTGTTTTCACATACACAAGAAGTTGCGTTTGTGGTGGTACATTGCGAATTCCCTATGAAGGGAGCCAATAAAATACTGAAGGCAAGTAGAGCAATTTTTTTCATGTTGGATGATAATATGTGTTTGAATTATTTTTATAGTGCGAACTACGAATTTAGGAATGAAAGCTTAAGAAAAGAAGATAAATTACGCCAACGGGCTTGTTTTGAGGGTAAAAGGTAATAATAAGAGGCCAAATGAATATCAAAAAGGAGCAAACAGAATTTTCATCAGGCGAAAATTGCGGGTTTAACGGTCATTCACTGAGTAGTTTATTCATAAAATTATAAAAATCATCTTTAAAATTTTCATATTCCGCTCCGGTAGCGGGCCCATTGAAGCCTGCATGCACTTTCCGGACTTTATGATTCTTATCTAAAAAAATGGTGGTAGGAAAACCCATGAAGTTCTCTATCCCGGGAAGCGTTGCTTTCAACTTATCCCGGTTAGCCGAAATTAATAATTTATAATTAATATTCAACCTATTACGAAATCTGGTAACATTTCCAACGGCTCGTTTAAAATCATCTGTTTTTTCAAAAGAAAGCCCTACAATTTCGAAGCCTTTCAATTTATTTTTATCATAATAATCGGCCAGAAAAGCAGATTCATCGAGGCAATTCGGGCACCAGGATCCCAGAATTTGAACAATCACTATTTTATTTTTAAAAGAAGGGTCGTCAATTGACACCATAATACTATCCAGATCGGGGAACCGGAAATAGAACCCATTTTCTCCATCCTTAATAGTTGTTAGGGTTGAGGCATCCGGTAAACTCGCTGATGGATCACTAAAACCACTCCAGGTTATTTGCCTGTGGGTGCCTGAATAGAACATTCCAACAAGTTTATTGTCAGTTACTTGTGCTTTAAATAAGTAAACAAATACACCATCAAAACTGGAAAGAAATAAACTATCGCCATCCACCACACCTTCAAGGAACCGGTAATCGCCGCTGGTAGTAAGAAAGGTACCGGTGACGAGGTTCTTGTTTTGTTCAAACACCCCAACAGCCGCTGAACTGTCTTTGGTATCCGGAGAAAATGTCACCGACCACTTTCCTGCTACCGATTTTGGAGGAGCAGCAGACTTGAGCGGAAAGCGGGGTTGATCTGTAAATTTGGCGTCCAATCGAATGGAGGCATGTGTGAGACGGGTGAGATTATTGAAAACGCCTTCCAGATGTTGGGCAGAATTAATTTTGAGACGCAACTCAGATTCATAAACAGGAAACTGCACAATGACTGAATCATTTTTTAGAGTCACCTCACCGAGCTGCATATGTTCTTTACCGTTAATAATGGTAAAGGAATAGTTACCTTTTTGTTCTTCTATTTTTAATTGAAAAGGCAGTTCACCACCTGGAGTAAAAAGTACGGCCCGCCAAATTCCCGAGCTAATAATAATAGTAGAGAGAAGACTCATAAGAATTTATAGATGTGTAGAGAATTTAGAGAAGGGCATCTCTCAACAACTGATGCCCAAAGATCAAAAATAAGAATAATTCTTTAAACCTTTGTGGTGCATCAAAGCTAAATTTAATTAATGATAGTGTTTCCGGCAACGCCTTTCAATTCAAATGCAATATTTTTTCCAATTGGAGGGTCATTCTTAACTTTTAACTCGTAGTTGCCATTCCCAAAATAACTCATGGTTTCCATTGAAGATACATAGCTGTTAGATATTACTTTGCGGATGTAAATGGTATCGGGTTGGCCATTATTTAGTTTAATTACAATATCACGAAGTAAAGGGGTTGAATCTTTTGCGGAGTAATGTAGCGTAGTGGAATTTCCTTCCACAAGGCTGTCGATAGAATAGGAGAGGATATGGGCAGGTAAGGTGATATCAATTTCAAGAAACGGTTTCAGTTCATTTTTCCAATTTACATTTTGTTCGTTGATGGTTTCCGTTTTCCCATTGTGAACAATTGTTTTTGTGAGGGGAGTATTTGCTTTTTCAAGAATAGCAACCTGATCCTTAAAATAAGAGTTCAGATTTAAAAACCGCGAATTATTCACAGCTTTTTTTTCAGGTCCACCGCAGGAAATCAGCAACGAAAAGAAGGCAAAGGCGAATGATAAACAGATGAGATATTTCATGGTGTTCCTTTTGCCTTTTCTGCCTTTAACATATATGCGGAGGCGCTAGTTTCGTCGCCAAGAATCTGGTAGGTGATACCAATATTAAACAAAACCTTTGCATTTGTTGGATCGGCCTGCTCCACCATTCTAAAATATTTTAAAGCATTGTTATAATCTTTCAATGCGGCATAACTATTTCCGAGGTTGAGTACTGCATCTGTGTAATCGGGTTTTACTTTTATAGCTTCATTATACAAAGTAATAGCGGCGGTAAAATCACCGGCCTTCGCATAATTATTACCTTTATTATAAATAGCCTCATACGAATCGGGTTTTATTTCGATGGCTTTATTCAGATAAATAAGTGCGCTATCGAGCATCCCTTTTTCGCTTAAATACATTCCTTTGTTATTAAATGCTTCTGCATTTTTAGGATCGATACTAATAGCTTTTGTAAAATCGGCAATAGCAAGATCGTACTTTTGCACCATTCCATATGCCAATCCGGAAGCGATAAAGAAATCGACATCGGTATATTGCTTGTAAGAGCGGGCTTTTTCAAAAGCATTGACGGCAGCCGCACCATTTTTACGTTCTTTGTAGGCAATGCCCAAATGATTCCACGCTTCGGCGTAGTTGGGCAAAATGCTTACTCCCTTTTCAAGTTCGACAATACTTTTATCGAGGTATCCATTTTTGAGACCGGGATCTTTTTCAACCAAAGCTTTTTCAATTAACAAGGCACTTCCATATGCGTAACGTATACGCGCGCTGTTAGGAGCAGTTTTAACATCTTTGGCAAGAAGGGTAAGGTTATTTTTCCAATCGGAGTTGCGGCTTATGGTTTTGAATGAATAGAGTACCAATACCAAAACAATTACGGATGTGAAAGCGGGTTTTGCAGTAAACAATCCTTTGAAATCATTTGCCGGAATGGGTTTCAGCAATTTAAATACTTTCAGAAGCACAAAAGAAATGGCAATGGTAAAACCCAATGAAGGCATATAAGTAAATCGTTCGGCCATAGAAGATTCAATCAAAAAAAGAACATTTGAAACAAGCACTATTGTTCCGAAAAAAAATAAAATAGCAAAAGAAACAGGATCTTTTTTGGAAATGCCTTTGAAAGCTAAGAAAGCTAAATACAGACAAATAATTAATGAAATCAATGCAGCAGGAGACCCTATCGAATAGAGAGGAATCTGGTTGTAGGAATAATCAAACGAAAGTGGATGAGGGACCACCAACAGATAGAAATACTTACCCATAATGGCCACAGCGGTAGCAAATTGATCTACTACATTGTTTGTTCCAAGGATTGAATTATTGATGAGTTGCAGTTCGGCGGAGCCCCTTATTTCACCCAGTACGCTGTAGCGAATGAGCATATAGATTAACGTAACTCCAACAAATACCATGGAAGTGGTAAGAATGGATTTTATGGATTTAGCAGAAAAGAACCAGATGAAAAGTGGAATTATTGCTACCATGGTGATAGCACTTTCCTTCGACAGATATGCAAGGAAAAACGAAACCGCAGAAATGAAAAGTGAGGATATTTTTCCTGATGTAATGTATTTGTGTAAATACATCAAAGTTAAAATCACAAAAAGAAAACATAATATTTCATCACGGCTTTTGATATTCGCCACAACCTCTGTGTGTAAGGGATGAATAACAAAAAGGAGTGTTGCTGTAAATGGAAGAAGTACGGAATATTCTTTAAAGACTGCCGATAAGGTCATCATCAATAAAAAAGCAGTGAGCGCATACAACACTACGTTGATCCAATGACCGGGTGCAGGGTTTTCGGGCGCCAACTGCCATTCAACAGCAAACATGGCAACAGATAACGGTCGGTATAGTCCTTCCTTACGGTCCCAGAAACCGGCCCGGTAAGAGGAAGTAAAAATTTCAGGAATTGCTGAAATGCCTTTTTTCGTGATTTTATTGTTGGAAATAACGGTTCCATCATCCACAGTATAATCGTGGCCGAGGGTATTGGCATATAACGCAAAAGCAATTAGTGCACAAATAGCAGCACCTATTAGTGATAAATTTTTGATTGCTCCGGTAGCAGTTGTCTGCTGCAAAGAAGGTACCTCAGGTTTTGGTTTGGTAGGTTGTTTTTTCATACAATTACAACGGGCATAAACTTACTCAAAAAAATATAAGTAGCATCAATCAATTTATTTAACAAAAAAATACGTCACCGAATTTTGGTGATCATCATAAGTGGCAACTTGCTGATTACTTTTTTCAGCAAAGTAACTCATTAATCCAAAGTCGCCGGCGCACATGGAAGTGTGAATCAGCAGGGTACTAAGAAGCATTATTTGACGGCCATCATTGGAAAGCAAGGTCAAAACGATAAGTACCAGACTAATAAACAAGAAAGGAAGCGAACCGATAAAATAAAAAGGATACCGTGTGGCGACAAATTTATCGGCAATAGCCATAAAATAGAGTTTTTTCCAATTGGCGGCAAAAGAAACACTAGGAGCACCGCATAATTTATAAGCTAAACCATGGAGTCCTTCATGAATGGGGACAAGTGCAAAAGTAAGGGCACATCCAAATCCAAACCATGTAAAAGAGTCAAATAATTTTACGGTATCTGATGATATTTGAATGTAAAAGGAGAACAGGAGAGCAATCAAAAAAAGGAGATTTAAAAATAAATAGCTGAGGGTGAAAAAATTACTTGTGAAGAGATATTTTTTTATGAACGGAATAATGTCTTGATGATGAAGGACCGCATCGAGGGTAAAACCGTTTTTTTCGAACCAGCTTTGAGAAGCTTCCATATTAGTCAATAAAAGGATCAATATGACGGCCAATGCTGGAGGGCTGGTATCGGGTGCCGGCTATTCTAATAAGGATTCTATTAAGTTCTTCTGCTTTTTTGGTGCCAATTAAACGCCTTCTTCCGCTTTTCATTTTTATTTGCACACCAAACCCACCACCAAGGTATTGAACCTCCCCATATTTACTGGAGAAGCGCCACCAGAATCCTGCACTTTTGAGATCGATTATGGTAATTTCTTTGATATTCTCCCACAAAATCATTTTGTAAGCTTTTTTAAAGGGAGCCCATCGATAAAAAATTCCATCTTCGTTGATAATGGTTTCAAAACGCGCAATGTAAAATCCAATTAATAATGGAGTAGGTATCAATAGGGCCATAACGATCATGATCCAGGTATTTACCGGTTTTATTCCCCAGGGACGATTTGCCAGTATTTGTTCCATTGCGGCATAAACAAACAGGGCTTCCAGACAAATTAACACAACAAACAACAGGCTATTGGTAAACTTTTGCTTTTCGTAAAAGTTATGAATAGTTTTTTTAAAGGTGGATTTCGACATGGCTGGTGATAGGAATGCGAAAATATGAACTATTGGAAACTATTTGCTAAAATTGCTATCATTTGTTCAAATAATGCGGGATCATGAATGCCCGGCACCAAATTTCACCCCGGAAAGTCAAAAGGTATATGGAAACAATCAGTTTTAACGATTTCGCGAAAGTCGAGATTCGTACAGGTACAATAATCAGAGTGGAGGATTTTGAAAAGGCCAGAAAACCGGCCTTTCGGTTATGGATTGATTTTGGTGAATTCGGAATTAGAAAGTCATCGGCCCAAATAACTGCCTATTATGATAAAGATACGCTTGTAGGCAAGCAAATTGTGGCAGTATTAAATTTCGCCCCACGTCAGGTAGCTGATTTTATGTCGGAATGCTTGGTTTTGGGAGCTGTGGAAGCTGATGGTAATGTGGTGTTATTGCAAACGGAACGACCAACTTCCAATGGGTTTTTGGTTTTTTAGTTTTTTGGTTTGGTTTATTGTTTTTTGGTTTATTGCATTGTTAAATTTTAAGAAATGCATTTATATATTTAGGGAATTTATAAAATTTTGGATCGGCATCGCAATGAGGAAAATGCATCACCGATGAAAAAGTATATGCGCAACCAGTTTGATTTTTTTGGAATCAAATCGGCTGAACGAAGATCGTTGTGTAAAGAATATTTAAACAACCATCTGCTTCCCGAAAGGAAAGAGCTTCATAAAATTGTAAAGGAGCTATGGAAATTGGATGAAAGGGAATTGCACTATTTTGCTATTGAATTATTGATAAAATGTAAAAAACAGTGGACCGTTGAGTATGCATCGATATTAGAATATCTGTTGACGAATAAGTCTTGGTGGGATACCGTTGATTACCTTGCACCTCATGTAGCAGGACCGTGGTTTAAAAAATTTCCGGAGCAGATAAAACCGATTACCGAAAAATGGAACAGCTCAGAAAATATCTGGTTGCAACGAACCAGTATTCTCTTTCAGTTGAAATATAAGGAAGATACTGATTTGAAATTACTTTCAAAATATATCAAACGAATCTCTTCATCAAACGAATTTTTTGTTCAAAAAGCAATTGGATGGATACTGCGGGAATATTCGAAAACAGATATTGCTATAGTACAACAGTTTGCTGATACCGAAAAATTAATGCCCCTCAGCAAAAGAGAAGCATTGAAGGTGATTGAGAGGAATAAAAAAAAATGATTTTTAATTTGCAGATCAATCGCTAGGCAGAAGCACTGAGCAATTGAATTCGTTCTTTCAATAAACTAAAATCAACGGGTTTGGTTATAAAATCATCCGCACCATAATTAAGAGCGGTAGAATGATTGTTATCGTCGCCATAAGCGGTTACCATAATTACTTTCAATTCAGGAAAATCGGATTTGATTAAACGTAACATCTCTAGTCCGTTCATGCCAGGCATATTAATATCTGAAAGCACCAGTACTACATCGAAAGGCTCAAGTGTTTTCAAAAAGTCGAGGGCGCTTTGAGCGGAAAAGGCAAAATGGAAATAAAAAAAACCTTCTTTCAGCTCTTTTCTAAACCGCTGTCGGAAAAGCAATTCCACATCTTGTTCATCGTCGACTATTAATATTTTTACGGTAGGCATAATCAGTAAGTAGATGCTTTACAAAGAATTACAATAATAGCAAAATTTTAGGAGAACAGAAATACCTAATTTGGGTTAATTTTCAACTCTCTTTAAAATCAACCAAACAAATACATAAGTAACTAATATTCAATTAATTGACAATTTTTATAACCTCAAAAGGCACCGTCGTCAGTTTATGAAAAATGGAGGAATAATAGCCATAGCCATGAGTGGAGCCCAAACAATATTGAAGAGTTTGCATAATCTCGATGAACAGGATCAGAATTTACCTGCAATTTTTATCGGTCATGGAAGCCCTATGAATGCCATCGAAAACAATGAATTCACTCAGAGCTGGGGGAAATTGGGCAAAGAGCTTTCCCGACCCAAAGCGATCTTATGCATTTCGGCACATTGGGAGACAAAAGGCACGAAAGTAACGGCAATGGAACGGCCAAAAACGATCCATGACTTTGGGGGCTTTCCGCAAGAATTGTTTGATATGCAATATCCCGCGCCCGGCAGCCGTGATTTTGCCAGACTAACAACTGAACAAGTTAAAAAAGTTCACATTGAATTGGATGATGAATGGGGCTTGGATCATGGAAGCTGGTCGGTTTTGTGCCGCATGTTTCCTTTGGCAGATGTGCCGGTATTTCAGCTGAGCCTTGACTACACACAACCGCCACAATGGCATTACGATTTGGCAAAAGAGTTGGCGGGTTTGCGCAAAAAAGGTGTGTTAATAGTTGGAAGCGGAAACATTGTTCACAATTTGCGATTGATGCGAATGAATAATCCTGCTTTTGAATGGGCTGCAGAATTCGATTCAAAAATTAAAAATCTGATCCTCGAAAAAAATCATTCCGATATTATTAATTTCAATCGCTTTGGAACGATGGCTCATTTGTCGGTACCAAGTAATGAACACTATTTGCCTATGCTGTACACTTTAGCATTGCAACAAAAAAATGAAAACGTTTCTTTTTTTAACGAACAAACTGTTTTAGGTTCAGTTTCGATGCGGTCATTTACTATTTCTTGAAAAAAAGTGACAAGTGACACGTATTTTTTAGTTTGACAATACATAATAATTTCGAGCCTTCAAGGTGCATTTTGGTTTCTTAGTTTCTTCGTTTCATGGTTAGTCAAATCATCTTAAATTCGGCCCTTGAGGGAACGAAAGAATAATGAATACAGCGTTGTCGATGAACACAATAGACCAGCCCTTGAGGACAGGGAAATAAAATTATTTTTTATAAAAATTCATCTCATCAATATAATTAAACACCGATTCGGGCATCATATAGCGCACATCTTTTTTATCGTGAATTGATTTTCGGATGAAGGTTGAAGAGAGTTGCATGAGCGGTGCATTGATGAGTTTTACTTTTGGGTGGGCCCCCAACTCCCCCCCATCGTCACCCGGCCGTGGATAGATATAAATTTCGTGATGTTCAATTATCTGTTCCCAATTTTTCCATTTTTTAAAAGTCGATAAATTATCACTTCCCATAATGAGCACAAATTCGTCATCGGGTTGTTGTTCATGCAAATGGGTAAGTGTATTAATGGTGTAGGAAGGTTTAGGTAATGTAAACTCAACTTTAGACGCCTTCAATTTACGGTTGTTGCCAATTGCTATACGTACCATTTCAAATCGATGATGATCCTGAAGGAGCGAACCGGCGGGTTTTAACGGATTGTGAGGCGATACCACCAGCCACACTTGGTTGAGATCACTGAATTCGGCCATATAGCCGGCAATTACCAAATGGCCATTATGGATAGGATTAAATGAACCAAAGAAGAGGCCGATTTTCATAGTAAAATATTTCGTTGTACAAAGGGACTACAAAATTACACAATATCCATTAAAGAGCACTTCAAAAATTAATAGTTCCCCTTTGTGAGTTTTCTGTATGTGATTTTATTTCTTGAACTCAATTCCATAATAAAAATTCCTGCCTTGCCATTAACATACATCTAAAATTGATTTGAATGTTCCATTTGCAATGTTTATTTGTTGAGTTGAAATTAAACTACCATTGACGTGGAACACCTTCAAAAAAATGGCAGTTGAGTTTAAATTCTCACCTGTCAATGATAAAGAATCCGAAAAAGGCATAGGGTAAATTTGAACAGGAAGATGCATATTAGTTTCATCTATTCCTGTAATTACAATTGAAACAGAAGGAGCCTCACATCCATTAACATCGCTTATTACAACATAATATGTTCCCGGTTGCTGCTATTACATAAGTTGGGGAAGTTGCTCCAGAAAATGCCGTTCCGGTAAGGTACCACTGATAGTATTGACAGTTTGCAGGATATTGCTCTCATTAATTGTTAAAGTATTAATGGAACAACGAAAGTATTTTAATCCTGTAAAAGAAATGGAAGAATGTGTTTGTAAGGGACAAAAAAGACTTTGAACGGGATAAACGGCACTTTAAAGTTATTTCAACCATAAACAAATGGTCAAGGAGACTTAGAAAATGGTAATTAGAAATTAAGGCTTCAAAAATTCGCGCACCAGATTTTCTGCTTCCGCGAAAGCGACAGGAAGTTCTTTGTTAACGATTACGTGATGAAACCTGTCGGAATAGGTAAGTTCCAGTTCGGCCTTTAAAACGCGTTTTTCAAGGCTCTCAATGGTTTCGGATGCACGGGCCACTAATCGCTGGTGAAGTACTTCGATAGATGGAGGTTTAACAAAAACATCGAGCAGATTTTTGCCAAAACGACCTTTGATGTGAATGCCACCTTCAACATCAACATCAAAGATGGCCACTTTACCAAGAGCACCAATACGATCCACTTCGGAGCGAAGTGTACCGTAAAAACCATTGGCATACACTTCTTCCCATTCTAAAAACTCATCGTTTTCAATTTTCTCATGAAACTCATCTACAGTAAGAAAATAATAGTCTTTGCCATCGGTCTCATTTTTTCTCTTAGTACGTGTAGTTGCAGATACCGAAAAGCTTAGTTCAGAAAACATATTGAGTAGGTGACGAACAATAGTGGTTTTTCCACTGCCTGAAGGACCACAAAAGAGAATAAGTTTGGATTTCATTTGGTAATTATATCAGAATACTTTAGGTAAAATTTAGGATAGAAACTAAAGGACACCTCTCAAAACCTGCTTTTCTATCAGACTTACCTTTCATCCATGTTCAAAGGAGAGAGGGATTACTAGGTTATGAGAAATGCTCTAAATAATATTTGCAGCCTGTTCCTTCATCTTCTCCAGTTCATCTTTCATATCCACCACATGGCGTTGCATAGCGGCATCGTTGGCTTTGGAACCGATGGTATTAATCTCTCGGCCTATTTCCTGAATGATGAAACCTAGTTTTTTACCATTTGAATCGTCATCTTTTAAAGTATCAACGAAAAAGGAAAGATGAGAACGGAGTCTGACTTTTTCTTCGGAGATATCTATTTTTTCAATGTAATAAACGAGCTCCTGTTCGAAACGGTTTTTATCGATAACGATAGCTTCTTCAAGACCATCCAACCCTTTATGGATTCTATTTTTGATGGCCTTGATACGCTCCGGTTCTATTTTTTCTATTTTTTTGAGATGATCTTTTATGGATGCGGTACGTTGTTCAAAATCTCTCTGCAGCGATTTTCCTTCTTTAAGACGGAAATCATTGAATTCTTTAAGAGCTTTTCGGGTGAGTGTTTCAATGGTTTTCCATTCTTTTGAATCGGCCTCCGTTTTTTCGAGGTTCATCACGTTGGGAAGCCGCATGATGATACTGAGATAATCATCGGAACTCAGTTTGAATTCTTTTTTAAGAGAGGCAAAATCTTCAAAGTAGCTTTTAATTACATCCTTATTGAATGCACTTTTACGGGCTCCCGGAGTTTGTTCAATGGTAACAATAAAGTCCACCTTTCCTCTTTCAACATATTTACTGATCTCATTGCGGAGCTCCAGATCTTTATCTTTATATACGGTAGGAAGCCGGAGGTTGAGCTCCAGAAATTTACTGTTCAATGATTTTACCTCAATGGTGATGATGTTACTTCCTGCGCTACCTGTGGCTTTACCAAAGCCGGTCATGGACCTGATCATAAGAATTTATTTAAGTTGTAAAATTAGCTTTTTTTAGTTGACAAAAACCGACCTTTAATTTCTTTTAAGCTGGTGGAGGTAACAAGATATACACCCGCAAAAATGAGGACGGCAGAAAAAACATGAATGGCACGGAGATGATCCTGACCCAGCAGGATTGCAAAAAAGGTGGCAAACAGAGGCTGTAAATAAATGTAGATACTTACCGATGAAGGGGATAAGTTTTTAAGTGCAAACGTGTTTAGCATATAGGCGAGTGAAGTGGTAGCTATCACTACATACGCCACCGACCACCAGATAGAAGTATCAAATGTGGCCCACTCGATGAGTTTAAATTCGGTATAGCCAAAAGGAAAAACTAGAATACTGCCAAATAAAAAGACCCATTTCATCACAGTTAGAGTATGGTATTTTTGCATCAGCGGTTTTACCATAATCAGAAAGACCCCAAATGACAATGAATTAATAAGCACCAAACTATCTCCCATAACGGAGGCCTGGCTCCACGAAAAGCTTTTTCCCCAAAGCAACAGCAAGCAAGCCCCGGTAATACCAACTATTATTCCGGTTATTTTTCGAACAGTTATTTTTTCACGAATCAATATTCCTGCCGCAATCAAAACCATAATGGGATTGGTGGTCATCATAAGTGATGCGTTGATAGGATTGGTTAAATCGAGCCCTTTAAAAAATAACAATTGATTGATGGCCACACCAAACAACGCACAAAAAAATAATCTCGGGAAATCTTCACGGTCTACTTTTTTTTCTTTTACAAAAATGCTAATGATGAAAAATAATAATGCAGTAAACAACACGCGTATAAATATAAATCCGAATGGCTGAATGTATTCGGGCATCACTTTTTTGGCAATAGAATAGTTTGCGCCATAAATTAAATTGGCGGTTAAAACAGAAAGGTGTGCGAATAGATTGTTCTTACTCATATAACGTAACGTAACGAATTACGAATCGGCTTTGCCGTACGAATCTACGAATCTACGAATGTAACGAATTACGAATCGGCTTTGTCGTACGAATCTACGAATGTAACGAATTACGAATCGGCTTTGCCGTACGAACGTAACGAATTACGAATCGGCTTCGCCGTACGAATCTACGAATGTAACGAATTACGAATCGGCTTCGCCGTACGAATCTACGAATGTAACGAATTACGAATCGGCTTTGCCGTACGAATCTACGAATGTAACGAATT
>Ga0105046_10001386_pt1 | contig 37200 bp, 24 predicted proteins | sample MAT03_FD_78385 | JGI IMG/M metagenome (GOLD analysis project Ga0105046, IMG submission 78385) | Freshwater microbial communities from Lake Fryxell liftoff mats and glacier meltwater in Antarctica - MAT-03 (megahit assembly) | ecosystem: Environmental > Aquatic > Freshwater > Ice > Liftoff... | reverse complement strand
GACGAGCCTGCGAAAAACAAGTGATACGAAGGATGTCAAGGATGCCACACATTCGAGAGGCGCGCTGGAAACGTCATGGGCGGTGGAGAGCGATGCCCCTTGTCTTGATTGGGTTTCGGAATTACGATAATTTTATGATCCGCATCAGTTTTCCGAACACCGAATCGAAGCGGCTGGCTCTTAGCAGACTCGCGGGACGGTTTGCGTTCAAGAGTTGGGCAACCGGGGAGATGCTTGTTCCCGAGGACGCGTTGCCGTTCCTTGCGGTTCAAGGCGTGACATTCGTCGTCGAAGGGCCGGCCACCTTTGAGCAGAACGGTTCGGCGTTTCGAGGTGCTGCTGCCGCTGCGTCTTAATGACGGCACTCCCGTGCCTGACGATGCAGTCACCGACACGTTGATCGAATTAGAGGAGCGGTTCGGGGCTGTGTCATGCGAGACGCAAACCATTCGCGGACGATGGCGTTTGGATGCAGAGAGTTTTCGCGACGACCTGATCCGTGTTTTTGTGGATGTCCCCGACTTGCCGGAGAGCCGCCAGTTTTTCGTCGAATACAAAGAAAAGCTCAAGGCTCGCTTTCAGCAACTCGAAATCTGGATGACGACCCACCTGACAGTATCTCTAGGCGAACCTGTTGCTCACCTTCAACCATTCTCCGAAATATCAGCGAACAATCCTCCTTCTCAACAGGTGTTCCCATGCTGCGAATCCTGCTGTTATTCACCTTTCTCTTCGTCCCTCCAATCCTAACCGCCGCGGAGCCGGACAAGACGGAACCCGCTAAGCCGATCAAATTCGGGCCGACCGATTGGCCCTGGTGGCGCGGGCCGACCCATGACGGCATTGCCGCCGCCAACCCGAAGCTGCCGCTGAAATGGAGCGATACCGAGAACGTTCTTTGGAAGGCCGAGGTTCCTGGCCGCGGTCATGGCTCGCCCACGGTCGTTGGCGATCAGGTGTTCTTGGCCACGGCGGAGAGCGATCCGGAAACGCAATCGGTCCTCTGTTTTGAGCGAGATACGGGCAAGCTTTTGTGGAAGACGGCCGTCCATCGCGGCGGCTTCGACAAGAAGGGAAACGCCAAGAGTTCCCAGGCGTCGTCGACCGTGGCCTGCGATGGCGAACGGGTCTTCATCAACTTCCTGAATAACGGAGCCATGTATACGACGGCCCTTAGCCGGGCGGGCAAACAGATCTGGCAGGTGAAAGTGTCGGACTTCGTCAATCACCAGGGCTTCGGTTCATCACCCCTGCTGTACGATTCGCTCGTCATTGTCTCGTCGGATAACAAGGGCGGCGGCGCCATCGTCGGGCTAGATCGGGCGTCGGGACGGGAAGTGTGGAAGGAAGAGCGACCGAAACTAGCGAACTACACGTCGCCGATTCTGCTCAAGGTCGAGGGCAAGGAACAACTCCTCTTCACCGGCTGCGACCTGGTCAGCAGTTTCAATCCCCTGAACGGCAAGAAGTTCTGGGAGATCAAGGGTTCCACCACCGAATGCGTGACCTCCACAGTGACCGACGGCAAGCTGATCTTCACCAGCGGCGGCTACCCGAAGAATCATCTCGCGGCCGTGCGGGCCGACGGCTCGGGCAAGATCGCCTGGGAAAACAACACGCGCGTTTATGTGCCGTCAATGCTCATCCACGATGGCCATCTCTACGCGGCTCTCGATGCGGGCGTGGCCATGTGCTGGAAGACGGAGACGGGCGAGGAGATCTGGAAGGGCCGGCTGGGCGGGACGTTCAGCGCATCACTTGTGAAGGTCGGCGAAACGCTCTTCGCCACCAACGAGGCCGGTAAGACATTCCTCTTCAAGGCATCACCTGCCGCCTTCGACCTTCTGGGCGAGAATCAACTGGGCGACGAAGTCTACGCCACGCCAACGATCTGCGGCGACCGCATGTATCATCGCGTCGTGGCCAAGAAAGGCGCGCGGCAGGAGATGCTTTACTGCATTGGGAAGAAAGAGTAATGCCTACTGCGGTTGCAAGACGACCCAGGCCTGATTCAGATAGCTGCACTGGCAGCCGCTCGTCGCATCTGGCACCAACACGAGGCCGCCGGCGGGGATGGCGTTGATCCAGCAACCGGGCCGCATGCCGCCGTAGTCCGTGACACCGCGCGGGCTCTGGAGATCGAAGATCCCCAGTGTTGCTGAGCGGAACAACATCAAGTGTTTGCTGCTCGTCAGTTGCCCGCATCCGTACGAACGCTTCAGGGTAAACGGCTTGGTCTCTCCCGAAACGACATCCCACGCTCCGCCTTCGGCATATACGATCTTACCGTTGATGAGCGGCCGAGTCGTGTATTTCGCTTCGACATCCCAGGCCTTTTCACCCTTGGTCGCGTTGAAAGCCGCCAACCGGCCGCCCAACTCCGACGGGAGCTTGAAACGCGTCGGTTGGTAACTCATCACCAAGGTGTCGTGCTCCGCGCTGTAGGCGAGCATGGTGCCATAAATCTCCTTCTTGTTGCGCCAGAGTTCCCGGCCGGTGGCCGCGTCGAATGAAATCATCTCGCCGATCGGGTGGTCGATCTCCTTGGTTTTGTCGGCCTTGAAGAGGTCCTTGGCGGCCAACGACCGATCGATCAAGAATACCTTGCCGTTGCCGATGGCGATCGCGTTGTGGCGGATTGATTCCCTGGCGGTGTAGTGCCACTTGAGCTTGCCGGTGACAGCGTCGAGGGCAAAGAAGGCTGTTGATTCCGTGAACAGTTGGCTCATGTCCGAGGCGCCATACGCGAACCGAACGATGTGCTTCATGTTCGCGATCGAACCGAACAGAATGCCGTTATCGCAGGCGATATAGCCCCACGGCGCGACTTTGCCGTCCGCGTCCTTGGGCGCCTCGAACTCAGCGAGTTTCTTCCCCGTGGCCGGGTCGATCCGCAGGCACTTGTTGCCGACACGCACGAAGAGCCCTTCCTTGGCGATGCAGAGATTGCTGTGCGTCCCGGCCGTGCCCATGAGATGTTCGCCCTGGTACGGTTTGAGGATGTTGGGCAGCGCGTATTCCCAGAGTCGCCGGCCGTTGTAGGCGTTGACGGCGCGAATCGCGTCCATGCCTTCGACGATCAGGCGGCCTTCGAAGAAGAGCGGCGCCGGCGCGCGGCCATGCCTCGACGGGCTGTCGAGATCGCTATCGCGGAACCAGAGCATGCCGAGGTTCCCCTGCACCACGTCATCGGCCGAGCAGCAGGTGTTGCCAGGATCGGCGTATTGATGCGTCCACTGCCCCGCGCCGGGCAATGCCGCGGCCACGTCTTTCGTCATGCTCCCTGCTTTTCCGAGAACAGCGACGCCTCCATAGGGCCGCTGCAACCGTTTGACTTCTTCTTTCAGTGCGCTACCGTCGGTCATCGATCGCGAAGAAACAACCAAATCGGCGAACGATTTCGGATAAGGCGACTTGGCCGGATCGCCTTGATGCACAGTGACGCGCATGCCGTAGAGCCCCGCAGCGGTCAAGCGTTTGCGGGCCAGCGCGACCTTTTCCGGATCGGATTCGACAGCATAAATCTGGAGCTTACTGTTACGTGCGAGTTCGTAGGCGAGTGCGCCGTCACCGCAACCGAGGTCGACACAATAACCTTCGCGAACCTCGCTCGATTTCAAGATCTCCTCGGCAGCCGCCCGGGCGATGGCGTTCTCACCGTAGACGGCTTCTTGAAGCGGGGTTTCGTGAACAGTCGGCTTCTCGGCCCCTTCCCCATCGAAGCAGTAGATTGTTCCCTTGTCGGTGCTGACGAACAACCGCTTGTTCGATGCCGCGAGCCCGTGCGCGACGCCATCGACCTGCGCCGACCAGGTGATCTTCTTGGCGACCCGATCGACGATCGTCACCGTGCCATTGCCGCCGCAGATGATCGATTTCCCGGCCACAATTACCGAGGTTCCACCCGGCACGTCGCTGACGGTCCAGAGCTTGTTCAAGCCCTTATACTTGATCAGTTCGAGTTTCGTCTTCTCTTTCTTTTCCTTGTCGACCCATGAGAAGGCGCTGACGTCCTTGCCGGTAGAGAGTACTAAGCCTTCCGGGATGGCCGCCACGTCCCCGGCGCCGATCGGGTCGAGCACCTGGCCGGTGGCGGAGTCATAGGTGTAGCCGGCGTTAAAGAAGTGCGGCCCGATCGCAAACGTCGACGCCCCGCCCTTGTGAGCGTTGGCTTGTAACTTGAAGTAGAGGAACTTGCCGGTGGACCGCTCGTAAACCGCGGGCACCGCTCGGCCGGTCGGCACCATGAGTTGATCGTCGTTGACAACAATATAACCCTGGGCGCTGGCCCCGCTGGCCGCGTACGCGCCGCCGTGGGGTTGGCCCATGAAGATCGAACCCGATTGATCGTTGCACCAGATCACCTTGCCCGTGTCCGGCTGTAAGGCGTAGAGGTAGATGCCTTCCGAAGGCCAGACCCCGGCAGCGAAATAGACCGTGTCTTCGAACACCACGGGACCGCCGCGTGCCGGCCAGCGCGAAGCCATGCGGTCGTTGGCCAGGAACATCTTGTCGCTCGGCCCGCCCTGTTTCTTCCAGAGGAGCTTGCCGTCAGCGACCGAGTTGCAGTACAGGCAACCGTCATCGCTGGCCGTGAACAGGCGGTCTTTCCAGATCGCGGGGGCGAAACGCACCGGACCGCCGGTGTGGAATGCCCAGCGTTCTTTCCCCGTGGCCGCGTCGAGTGCGACGATCCGGCCGTCGGCCGAACTGCCGAAGAACAGTGAATCGCCCACGGCCACGGGATGAAACGCACGATCGTACCCGAGGCGGGACGAGACCGGCCAGGCCGGCGCCGGCGGATGCACGCTCTTGACCGACCAGCGAAGAGCCAGTTTGCCCGGCAGTTCCTCAGCCGTGTAGCCATCGCGAGACGCGTTGCCCTTGTGCGTTGGCCAACCCTCGGCAAGGACCGAGCCGAGCCCGAGAGACAGCATTCCGATTACGGTCGCGAAATATTTCATGGCCGATTCCCCAATTGAAGATGGGGTGATTGTAACCACTTCTATGTCGGAGATCGTGCGAAAAGTCCAAGAAGCTAGCCCATCAACGGCTGAGCCCGGCGCAGCAACTGAACGGACACGCCCCAGGGATCGTGCAGAAACGTCATCTCATCGCCGGCGGGGGTGATCGTGATGTCGCCGGCCGGCGTGGCCCCGGCTTCGAGTAGGCGTTGCCGTTCCGCACGCACATCGCGCGCCAAAAAGGCGACGTGCAGGATCAACGGATCCATCTTAAAGTAATCGGGAATGGCCGCCTTGGTGTGCTGATAAATCTCCATCACCACCCGGCCTGATTCATCGGCCAGAAAACGCGTATGCGGCGGCCCCTCGACTTGACGGACGATTCGCATGCCCAAATGCGTCACATACCAGTTGGCCATGGCGATGGCATCGGGCACGTTGAGGGCGAAGTGTTCGATTTGCATGATGCATTCTCGATCGGGAACAGACTATTCCAGCCTCACGCTTCGGAGATCAAGACGATCAACGCGAGTGGCGCGACGATGTAACGGCTGCCGACCACGACGTGCGGTCCTTCGGCTTCCAGAACAATATCGAGCGGGGATGCGAGGGCGGTGTCCACCACTCGACGCCATTTTCGCCGGGTCGGCGACGGCGGGATGCGAAACGACACCGGCTCCTGACTGCCGTTGATGGCCACGTAGAAGTCGCTATCACTCGCGTAGTCGGGCTCCACTTCGCGACCGTTGAAGCGGCCGTCGAGAGAGAAAGCGATTGCCTGCGCGCCGGTCGTCCAATCGGGCTTCCGGGGTTCGGTGCCGTGCCAGATAATGTCGGCCAGGCCTTCGAGCTTCGGCAACTCGTCCAGGTTCGAAATATCATCTGGAATGTCGGAATCGGCCGGGCGTGGCGAACCTTCCATCGAGAAGCCCAGCAGACTATAGCCGTGCCGCTTCTTGAGGAACTCGCCACGGAAGAACCGCTTACGGCGAAGCGAAGGATGCCGGCGGCGTAGATGGATGAATTCCCGCGTGAAGCGGAGGAAGTCCGCGTTTTTGTCTTTGAGCGACCAATCGACCCAGCTAATCTCGTTGTCCTGGCACCAGGCGTTGTTGTTGCCCTTCTGCGTCCGCAGGAACTCGTCGCCGGCCAGCAGCATTGGCACGCCTTGCGAAAGCAGCATCGTCGACATCAGATTCTTCGCCTGCCGCCGGCGCAGCCCCATGACCTGGGGATCGTCCGTCTCGCCTTCGAATCCACAGTTCCAGGAACAGTTGTCGTTCAGGCCGTCGCGGTTGTCTTCCCCGTTGGCGATGTTGTGCTTTTGGTTGTAACTGACGAGATCATTCAGGGTGAAGCCATCGTGGCAGGTGATGTAGTTGATCGAGTGCCGCGGTTGACGGTTGCTCCACTCATAAAGGTCGGCACTGCCGCTCAGGCGGGTGGCGAGATAGCCGATCATGCCCAGGTCGCCGCGCCAGAACTTGCGGATGTCGTCACGGTATCGGCCATTCCATTCGCTCCAACGGCGGCCGAACGGGAACGAGCCGACCTGGTAAAGTCCCACGGCGTCCCAGGGCTCGGCAATGAGCTTGGTGTCTGCCAGGATCCCGTCTTCGGCAATCATCTCAATAATGGGCGGCTCGACCAGGACGTTGCCGTTCTGGTCGCGGCCGAAGATGGAGGCGAGATCGAAACGCAAGCCGTCGACATGCATGTCGCTCACCCAGAAACGCAGGCAGGTAAGGATGAGGTCGCGAACCACGGGATGGTTGCAGTTGAGTGTATTGCCGCAGCCCGAGAAATTGAGATAGTGGCCGTCGGGCGTCATCAGGTAGTAGAGCGCATTATCGAGCCCACGGAAGGAAAAAGCCCGCCCCCGGTCGTCGCCCTCGCCGGTGTGGTTGAAGACGACATCGAGCCAGACTTCGATGCCGGCGTTGTGAAACGCCTTGACCATATCGCGGAACTCGGCCAGTTGGCCATATTCGCCCGCGGAGGCGGCAAAGGAGGCTTTCGGCGCCGCAAAGGCGACCGTGTTGTAACCCCAAAAGTTCCGGTTGCGCTCTTTGGTCAGCGGGTTAGTGAATGGGCAATCGCACTCGTCGAACTCGTGGATCGGCAGAAGTTCAACGGCCGTCACGCCCAGCCATTGCAGATAGGGGATCTTCTCGATCAGGCCGGAAAACGTGCCCGGCTTCGAGACACCCGAACTCGGATGGCATGTAAAACCGCGAACATGCACTTCGTAAATGACGGTGTCTTCGAGCGTGATGAGGGGCGGAGAATCGTCGCCCCAATCATAACGCGGTCCTCGGAAGAAGACGCTACGGCGGCCGGTGTGGGTAGTGTCCGGTTCCTGAGGACGTCCCCAAACGGCCCCTTCCGAAAGCATGGGACTTGCCGGATCGAGCAATACTTGATTCGGATCGTACCGATGGCCGTTGCCGGTGGGGCCGTCGACCCGCCAACCGTAACGGAAGCCGGGCGGCAGCCCCATGACTGCCACGTGCCAGTGATCGCCCGTGCGATTGAAGCGTGGATGCAGTCGGATCTCGTCAATCGGCGTGTGTTGGTCTTCTTCCAACGGGTGGATGACGAGCCAGACCGCCGTGCCGTGCCGGCAGAGGATCGCGAAATTCAGGCCATCGGTAGCGGAACTGACGCCGAGAGGAAGCGGTCGGCCGCGCAAGGTGCGAATCGAAAACATAGGTCGGATACGCCGCTCCTGGGGGATGGAACTCTATCTTTCCCATTGTGACGAATTGATTGTCAGCTTCCAAGCGCGGAATGAGCGATCGTGGAAAAGGGTGACGAAATAATCGTTACAGGTTGATTCCGGACGCGAGAGTCCGGAATTTCCCGTTCGTCACTTTCGCTTCTTCTTTTTCTTCTTGCCGCCCGCATCGTCGCGGGGCTTCTCGATCTGGTCGCGGTGATGCTGTTGCTGCTTCTGGGCTTGCTCAAGCAACTCCTTCCACTTCACGCGCATTTCCTGTTTCTTTCGGCCGACCCAGCCGAGCGGCTTCGGTGGTCCGGATGGCTCGTCTTTCGGCGGCGGACCCTTTTCGTCAGGATCGCGCGGCGTGGCCGGTTTGGGGATAAAACGGCGTTCCACCAGGCCAAGCACCGAACCGGCGATGAAATAAATGCACAAGCCCGCGGCGACCTTGTAGAAGAACAGGCCCATCAAGATCATCATGAACTTCATCATCCGCTGCTGGGCCTGCACTTGCGGGTCGTCCGAAGGCGGCATCATGGCCTTCTGCTGAAAGATCATCAAGCCGACGGCAATGAGAGGCAGGATGTTGAAATAGGGCCCCAAGTAGAGCGTACTTCCCAGATCGGACGGCGTACTGACGAAAGGGATCTGCTCGGTCCAGAAGATCAACATGTCCGGCGCGGCGAGATTCGGCATCCACAGGAACGAATCCAGGCGGAAGATCACGCTTTCCTGAAGCGCGCAGTAGAGACCGATCATGATCGGGAACTGAAGCAAGAAGAGCATGCAACCGCCGAGGGCGGAGAACGGATTGATGTGATGCTCGCGATAGAGCTGAATACGCTCCTGGTTCATCCGCTGGAAGTCGCTGCCGTATTTCTCTTGGAGTTTGCGGAGTTCGGGTTGGAGCTTGGCCATCTTGGCCTGCATGAGCTGGGCATTGGCCATCTGCCGCCGGCTGACGGGGAAGAGCATTATCTTCACGATCAGAGTGACCATTAAGATGCAGACACACAGATTCGGGATCGCCTGCGAAAGCCAATAGAGCAGGCTGTGGACGACATTCGTGAAAAAGATGATCAGATCGGTGAGGTAAAAGTTATTAAAGAACCGGCTGACCGCATTGGTCGGGTAGTCGGTCATCGTCGACAGACTCAAGCCATCCAGATAGCGTTCAACAAGTGCCTCATCGACACTTTCCGACTTGGGCAACTGCCGGAGTAGGCGAACCTTGATGGGGCCTTGATAGAGCACATATTTGTGAGTGACATCGTCCGGATTGAAATTCTCGGTGATCGCCCGCACGCTCAAATCATCGAGGAAATCCTTCCCTTTATGGGTGAGCCCGACGGGAGTGGCGCGGACGAATTCCAGGAACTTTCGATTGGGTTGTTTATCGTCCACCGCGATGGCGGAAGCGAAATATTGCGTGGCCACTGCGGCGTAGCGGATCGCCAGTTTGTCGGTGCGTATCTGGCGATCGCCTCCGCCGGTCGCGCGTAGTTCACGGGCGTCCTGATTGTATCGCGAAGCGTTGCCGCGATCGTCGCCGAAGCCAACGATCGCCTGGCGGTAGAACGTGGTGTACCACTCGCCTTCGATCGGCATACCGATCGGTCCCGTCACTTGATAACGGAACTCCCGCGGCCCAGTCTTGTCGGTGATCCGTTTGAGATCGATCGACATGCCGATGTGGTATTCCCGCGGCTTCAACGTAAATGTCTTGGTGATCTGCAGGTGATGCGGCTCGCCGAGCGTCGTGCGAAAAACGACCTTCTGTTCCTTCGATTCCGGATCGACCGATCGCTCGGTGATCTCCCAGCTCCGCTCACCTAATTCGTTCATCGGCCGATCGTCAGCGGGCTTGTCGTAATGATAAAGCACGAACGAGGGATCGCTTTGAACGACCGAATCCAAACGTGTGTAAGTTCCGGGTCGCAACTCCGGATAGGGAACCTTGCGCTGTTCGCGGATCGATTCCGTCCATTTCCGGTGGAAGCCCGGTACTAGATGAAGCAAGCGCGGCTTGCCGTTCTGGATGACCTCGAGACCTTCGCGATCCGCCTCGGGAAAGTTGGCAAGGACTATCTGCTGGACGGCGCCACCTTGCGTGTTCAGCAAGAGTTGCAGATAAAAATCTCGATCGCCATGCCCCATCTCGACCAGCTCGCCCTTGATGGCGTTGGGGTCGAACGGCTTGATGTCCGGGACTTTTGGCTCCGGATCTTTTTCCTTCTTGGCCACCTCGACGGTTTCGACCTTGCCCAGGCGCGTGAGCCGATCGAACGGATCGCTCAGGGCGGCGAGACCGCCGACCGCGGCGCCGATCGATTCCTGCGTCGGTTGCTCGACGACTTCGATCGGTTCGACCTTCGGTTTGGGTAGCGGGGGCTGAGGCGGCCAGATCTGCTTCATCGCATAATCCCAGCCGACCATGACTAGGATGAACGCCGCGAGAAGCAGGATAGTGTTGCGAGTGCTGGACATAAGGAAGGGTATGATAGAGATGAACGGGGAAAAGGTTAGCGGAGATGGACAAAGCAGTCTCCGCTCAGACCGTTATCGCCCTTCCCGCAGCCGATCTCCCAAGAAATTCTCGAGTTCGGGGATCGCGTAAATCTTCTTCACGGTGGTGTCTATATCGTACTCGACCCGTCGAAAGCGGATCGTGTCGTCATCGAGCATCACGTAACACGCCCGCGGATCGAGATCACGCGGTTGGCCGACCGACCCCACGTTGCAAAGGGTCTTGTGCCCTTCAAGCTTATAGGCCCCGCCGAGATCGTCCGGCGTGTGGAACTGCAAGCCTTCGGTGAAGATGCCGGGGACGTGCGTGTGTCCCTGGAAGCAATAACGTTCGACCAGCGTGAAGATGCGTTCCATCTTGCGCTGATTGTAAATATCTTCCGGAAAGACGTACTCGTTGAGCGGATTGCGGGCGGAACCGTGTACGAACAGGTAACCGTTCTCGCGGAACGAACGCGGCCGTTCGGCCAGGAATTCCCAGCGTTTCGCCTGGATGCCGCGCGTCTCGCTCGGCAGTTCGAGTTGCTGCCGGGTCCACATGATGGCCATTTCGGCCGCGCGATTGAACCCGTCCGGGTCGAAGAGCGCCCCTTGATCGTGGTTGCCGAGTAGCACAACCTTGCAGTTCATGATTTGATCGATGCATTCACGCGGATTGGGCCCGTAGCCAATCACATCGCCGAGACAATAGATCTCGTTCACCCCCTGTTTCGAGATATCCTCGAGTACAGCACTGAGTGCTTCGAAGTTGCTGTGAATGTCGCTGATGATGGCCTTCACGCCTGGGCTCTCTCCCGGTCCTGTCCGGACAAACGAGAACCCCTGATCGCCGGAGAGTCCAGGCAATCCAGGGAAGATATTGAACAAATGAACTACGTCAGTCTAGTCCCTAATGGGAAACAGTGTCAAGAGAATGATGAGATTCTGGACAAGGCAATCACATTTCGTGCATCCCCTTCCCGGATTTGTCTTCCCTTTTTCCGTTTGTTCGTCTAGGCTAAATGTATAGTTAGCTTCGCCTATAGTCCGCTGGGGTTCGTCATGCTGCGTTTCATTCTCTGTTCTTCCTTCCTATTTTTACTCACACTCGCGGGATGCAAACGAGTCGAAGAAGGGTTGCCCCGACCCGATTTAACGAATCGAAAAGCTCGCGTTGTCGCGACGACGGGCATGATCGCCGATGCCGCCAAAGAAGTAGGCGGAGACCTTATCGAGATCGAATGTTTGCTGGGTCCCGGTGGCGATCCGCACAAATATTACCCGACCAACAGCGACACGGAACGACTCGCCAAGGCCGATCTCATCCTTTACAACGGCCTTGAGCTGGAAGCGAAAATGGGTGAAATCTTCGAGAAGATGGCGAAGCAGCGTCGGACGGTCGCGGTCAGCAAGAAGATCCCTGTCGACCAACTTCGCACGCCGGAAAAGGGATTTGAAGGCACGCACGATCCGCATATCTGGTTCAATGTGAAGTTGTGGATCCAAGCGGTGGAAGTTGTTCAAGAAGCTCTCGCGGAACTTGATCCGAAGAATGCCGAGACTTACGCTAGCCGGGCCCGAAACTATATCGATCGGCTTCAGATACTCGATTCAGAAGTGCGTTCCCAAATCGCTAACATCGAACCGGAGAAACGCGTTCTGATCACCGCCCACGACGCATTCGGCTATTTCGGCGACGAATATGGCTTCGTGGTCAAGGGACTTCAAGGTACGAGCACGGCCGCCCAAACGGGGACACGCTCGGTTGATGAACTCGTCACCATCATCGGCGAGCAACGCATCCCCGTCATCTTTGGCGAAACTTCAGTCCCCGACGTTGGCATCAAGAAAGTCCTGGAAGGCGTGGCTTCCAAGTACAAAAATATCTCCGTGAAGCTTTCCGAAGAAGAACTGTTCTCCGACGCCCTCGGGGAACCAGGTACCCCCGAAGGGACCTACGCCGGCATGGTGCGGTACAATGTTCGGGTGCTCGTCACCGCCCTGGGCAAAAAACCATGAGCGTTCCCGCAGTCGAGGTGAATGATCTCACGGTCGCGTATCGCGATAAGCCTGTGCTCTGGGACATCGATCTGACCGTCCCCCGCGGCGTGCTGATGGCGATCGTCGGCCCGAACGGCGCGGGCAAGACGACGCTGATGAAGTCGATTCTCGGCCTGATGAAGCCGATCGCCGGCAGCGTGAGCATTTTGGGCCGACCGTATCGCGATCAGCGCCGGCAGATCGGTTACGTCCCGCAACGGGGGAGCGTCGACTGGGATTTCCCGACGACCGTCCTCGACGTTGTGTTAATGGGGACTTATGGCACACTGAAGTGGTTTCGCCGCCCAGGCGCCGTGCAGAATGCCGCGGCCCGCGACGCTCTCGTCAAGGTCGGCCTGCTCGATCTCGCCGACCGGCAGATCAGCCAACTTTCCGGCGGCCAACAACAGCGAGTCTTTCTCGCCCGCGCTCTCGTCCAAAACGCGGCCGTCTATTTCATGGATGAACCGTTCCAGGGTGTCGACGCCACCACGGAGACGGCGATTGTCTCGCTTTTGCGTGAATTGCGAACCGCAGGACGAACGGTACTAGTCGTTCACCACGACCTCTCGAGCGTCCGCGACTACTTCGATTGGGTGACCCTGCTGAACGTCCGCAAAATCGCCAGCGGCCCGATTGCCGACGTCTTCACCGAGGCAAACCTCAAACAAACGTACGGCCAACGCGTCCCCCTCTGAGCCACCACTTCCCTGCCCTCTACGGTTCGAGTCCGCCAGGATGATCTTGTCGAACCTGCGACGCCCTGCTACCATCTCTTTCTCTGAATGGGGAATAGTGTAACGGTAGCACAACTGCCTCTGGAGCAGTTTGTCTAGGTTCGAATCCTAGTTCCCCAGTAGTGCTCACCGTCGCCTTGATGGGTTGCGCGATGACGCCCGCGAGGAAGCGTGGAAAACTGCCTACCGCGTAGCCGAAGGTTTCCACTTCTTTAAACTTGCCTTGAATTCCGTGACCGACGCATTCGCATCCATTCAAGAAATCAAGCGGTCGTGGCGAACCGCGGTATATCGCGCCGCATCGGCCGGAAGGACGACTTACTGAAGGCCCACGATGCGGCGGCGATGGCATTGGCCGATTGGTTCGCTCCTCTACCGGCGCGATCGTCGGCGATGTGTTGGAAGAAGAAGCGGACGCATTGTGAGTTCTCATCGACGCCCCACCGCTATCTCCCGGGAAACTCAAAGTTCAACCGCTTCCACTGCCAACAGGCGATGCTTCGTTTATTCGTTAATTGGCTTCCCGTTAAAGCAGCTTTGCAGCGTTGTAAGTCATCTTTGCGCAAATCCCACTCAGAAGCTTCCAGGAATCGAATAGGTACTGGTCTGAGATTTCGATCGATTCACCAAGTCCAAATCTTGCCTTCCCTTTTGCTTTATTGAGGTAGACTTGGTTAACAATTCCGGAATTGTGCTCAAATATATCTCGAGTAGCCTTAATCTCAGCGATGGAAGCAATCTGATCCTTGTCTGGGCAACCAAGATTCAAAGGGTGCGATCTCTCCGGGGCGCCCGAAACCAACGGAATGGCTAAATGATTTTGGATTTACCCCGAAGGGGTTATATCCCTAAGCCCAGGGTTGGACGCGCAGCGTCCTACCCTGGGCGGCTACGCGGTCAACCCCGGCCTTCTGGACATAACCGCATTCCGCATTTCTTACGCCGTTTTTGTTTCCGGCAGCCCAGGGTAGACCGCTCCGCGGTCAACCCTGGGCTTCGGGACACTACCGCGTTGCGGTAAAGAACAAGGCTTTCTACGCCGAAGGGGTTATACAAAGGCCCGTGGCTCGCCATGTACAACCCCTTCGGGGTAAAAGCCATCCTACGCGCGGCGCAGATTATTCAACGAGCGTTTTGATCAACTTTCTGGCGCACCAGAGAGACCGCACCCGATTCAAAATGTCATGAACATAGTCAAACCAGTCTGCTGGCTTCATGAAACGAATTCGATTCAGTTCTTCATCGATCGCCTCGTCAATTATTGCTTCACAGTTTCTATTCTTCTTCAGTATTTCACCGATCGTGATTTGCTTAGACTGCCGGATGGCGCCGGGATTGTTCCGCAGTAGCAGTTTCATGACTTCGAAGAGAAATGCCTCGAAGATTGATGAGTAGCGTTGCAACGCATACGGGTTGATGAATTCGACGACATAATAGCCCGATAGGGAAGCCAAATCTTGCTCTGTGACAGTTTGAGCAGTCGCTGGATAGGTTGCGTTGATTTTGAGGCCAGTACCCGCGAGCTGCTGGACCGTTCGCCAAACAGTCTTTGAATTGTCGAAATAGTAGCTCCAGTCGTCGAATTCCGCTTCGTTCGAGCGTCGAGATTTGTGATGTCTTCAATGATGGGCATCGACTGAAACCTCAGGTCTATGCCACGTTATCAAGATGTTGCTGAACCTTGGCTACATCGCAGCCCTTTCCTAAATTGATCACTGACATGGCCGCCATTCCGCTAACTGAAACAGCATTCATCTCGGCCCAGTAGTGAACACCGGCACGTTCAAGAACATGCTTTACCTCATCCAATTGCAAATAAGGCACCACAATATAAGGGCCGCCTCGACCATCGGTTGAAACACGCATCCTGGATCCGGTTGACTTATCTCTCATGGTTCACCCTCCTCAGCACTACAATCGTCTTGATTTTATCACGTGATCCATCAGAGAAAAACGGTCCTCTCGATTTCACCTCGCGGACAGTTGCTGCATGTCCTTCTTGTACTCGTATATCAACGCCGCCGCATGCGATTCCATCTCGGCCGCGAACGGATCGCCCTGCCGGTAGCTGAACCGCCACGGATCGCACCCTTCGCGGAATAACACCACGTCGAAAGGCGTGTATATCTCGTTCTTATTCTCGGACGTGAATTTGACAAGGTTCTTTTGCCCCATCGGTAGATCGGGGCGAACGTGAAGTTACCCGGTTATCAATCCCTTCAAATTCCCCTTTACACGCCCCCCCATTTATGGGACGGAGGACAATATCGCCCGATCTCCTGGCTTCGAATGGAGAAACTGAGATGCTCACCGATATTGAGTTCAAGGTCGATTGGTTCGCGGAAGTTCAGGATAAGGACGCTCCCGGGCGTTTGCGGCAGGTCGCGTACCGCAAAGGCACGAGACTTCGCGCTGAGGTGCGTTCCGTCGAGGGCGAGAATGGACCCGTGGCCAATCTGCGTTTAATGGATGGCTCTACCGCCCTCGGGATTCCGTTGTCGGGCCTCTCCCTGGTCGACTTGAAGTCTCACGCGGCCTGAGTTCTGACTGGTGTCGGCATCACTTTAACTCTGCAACAGGACCAGTCAGGAGTACGAAATGCATGGCCGGATCTGTCCATGGCATTGGGTAGCCCTGGCATTCTGCTTTCTGGTAGGGACGACTTCCGGTTGCCGAATTGCCAAGCCAACTGCCTATCCAACCCCCGCTCAAGTCGGCCTCAACACCCGCGACCTGATCGACCCCGACGCCCAGGAGGAAGCGGAAGAACTGACCCCTTCCAAGCAATTGGCGTCGGCGGCCGAGCGCCTCCGAAAAGAGAGGCAGCTAAAACTCTCCGAGCAATCGCAGAACGAGGGCGGCGCGACCGCCAAGCAGCCCGATCGCAACATCCTCTGCTTATCCGGCGGCGGTTCCTATGGAGCCTACACGGCCGGCTTCCTGATCGGCTGGTCGGAACGAGGCGATCGCCCCTACTTCGACGTGGTCACGGGAATCAGCACCGGAGCACTGATCGCACCCTTGGTCTTTCTCGGGCCGAAGTACGACAAACAGTTGAAGCAACTCTACACCACCGTGGAAACCAAAGACATCTACAAGGCGCACTGGCTCTGGGGACTATTCGACGAATCGTACGCCGACACCTCTCCGCTGGCCGGCCGCATCAACGCCTTTGTTTCCGCCACCGTCATGCAGGATCTCGCGGCAGCGCATCGCAGCGGCCGGCGACTCTACATCGGCACGACGGAAGAAGAGGGAAAGCAGTTCGTCATCTGGGATATCGGGGCCATCGCCGAGCGGAACGGGCCGGGCGATCGGGAACTCATCGTCAAAGTAATGCTCGCTTCGTCCGCCGCGCCCGGTTACTTCCCGGCCGTGCCAATCGACATTGAAGTGGATGGCGTTCGACACACCGAGCGGCATGTCGACGGCGGTGTTTCCCAGGCTTTGTTCTTCCGACCGCCTTATGTTGCCCCTGAAGACAGATCGAACGTCGCCGCCCGAGATCTCGCCGGCGCCAAGGTCTACGTGATTGTGGCCGGAAAGTTGTACGCCGACCCGGAGGTCATCCGGCCCTGGTCCTTGAATAGTGCCGGGAAGAACGTGTCCACGCTCATCTACGCCCAGGGACGAGGCGACCTTCAGCGGTTGTACACCATCTGTCTGCTGACCGGGATGGATTACTTTGTGTCCGCCATTCCGGCCGAGTATGAGATGACGGCCTCCAGCGCGGACTTTACCCCGGTCGCGATGACGGCTCTTTTTGAAGAGGGTCGGCGGGTGGTCGCTTCAACCAAGCCGTGGCGAACGTTGCCGCCCGGAATTGGAACCGGCGAGAGCACCCTGGCGCGACAGGGACCAAAGCTAACCTACCGGCCGCGGGGACCTCTCTTGCCCATCACCGGCCCGAAGGGCGTGATCATCCCTCCGCAGTTTCCCATCACCACCCGTGACGGCATCAACAGTGTCTCACCCGAGCCGATCATCAAATAATCGCGCAAAAAGGGGACGCAGATCTTTGACGTGAGAGATCAGCTGCGCCCCCCTTATTTTTTGCCCGAGTATTTATGATCATTTTAACGTTTAATCTTTAGGCCACGCGGTAAAAAAGTCGAATAACCTCTGTCCGAACAATGAGCAAAGCTCGTGGATTCCCACTCTAGCCGGGCCTGCCTCGGCCCCGTGGTCGTCATCGAATGCGTTATGACGGCCAGTGTCCTGCCGTCGCTGACGTAGATCGGCCGAACGTCCACGGTGAAGGAATCCCACTTAATGAGGAGACGGCGTCCATGGATCGATTCACCGCATCTCTGGTAAAGCGGATTTTTAGGAAAGCCGCTCCCGCTCAGCGCGGACGATCGCGTCCATCTTGCCGCCTAAACTTTGAATGCCTCGAAGAACGGCTCGTTCCATCATTGGTCGCGAGCCAGGTCCTGCCGCTTCTGATTACCGGGAACATGAGCCTTGTGTCAACGCTGCCGTCCGCAACTACCACCAGCGTTAGTTCGCCGACGGTCACGTTCAATGGGGCAGCCGACCAAATCATCACACTGACGGCTAACATTGGCGGTTCCGGTTCTGGTACACCGAACGGCGGAACGGTGAACTTCACGATTGGCGATCTCGGCGTCGTAACGAATGTCCCCGTCGTCAATGGTATCGCCCAGGCGTCTTTTACCATCCTCGCCGGAACTCCTCCGGGGACCTTTGCCGTCACGGCCACCTTCAGCGGCACTACCGGCTTCACCGGCAGCAGCGGTACGTCACCGCTCATGATCGTCGCCCCCGACATGGGTGACTGCAGCAGTCCCCAAACGGTTGCTTTCTTGGGGGCGGCGGCCCGGTTTGCAGTTCTCGCCGGCACCACGGTGACGAACACCGGCCCCACCTCCATCATAGGCGACGTCGGCGTCAGCCCTGGAACCGCGGTTACCGGCTTCCCACCCGGCAGTATCGCCATTGGCAAACCCGGCAGTGCCGGCGTGATCCATTCGGCGAACGCTGTCGCGATTCAGGCACGTAACGACGCCATCACCGCGTTCAACAATCTTGCGGGCGAGCCAACGACGGCCAATTTGACAGGTCAAGATCTGGGCGGACTCACCCTTACGGCCGGTGTCTATCGCTTCAACTCGACAGCACAGCTGACAGGAACGCTCACGCTCGATGCGCAGGGCAACCCGAATGCGCGCTTTGTTTTCCAGATCGGCTCAACGCTCACTACCGCCAGCGGCTCCGTCGTGCGTGTGATCAACGGCGGACTGGAGGACAACATTTTCTGGCAGGTCGGAAGTTCCGCGACTCTCGGCACTACCACAATGTTCCAAGGCAATATCATTGCGCTTGCCAGCATCACACTAAATACCCGCGCGAGCATTGAGTGCGGACGTGCCTTGGCAATCACGGGCGCGGTGACGCTGGACACCAACTTCATCGATCCCGTCGTCATCACGCCGCCAGCAGCAATCGCAAGCGCAGCCAATCCGGGCGCGGCCTCCGTCCAGGCCTTGAATCAGGTGCAAGTGGGACAGAAAGGGAACGCGAGCGCAGCCAAGCCGGGAGCGGCCTCCGTCCAGGCCTTGTATCAGGTGCAAGTGGGACAGAAAGGGAACGCGAGCGCAGCCAAGCCGGGAGCGGCCTATATTCAGGCTTTGTATCAGGTGCAAGTGGGACAGAAAGCGAGCGCGCAGGATGTGGCTTACTGGGAACGGGTCCTCAATGGGCCAGCGGGTCGCAAAGGCCTCGTTGAGGGGATCGAGTTCTCGGTGGCGGCGCGCGAACACCTCGTTCAACGCTGGTATGAACAGTACGTCGGCCGTCGTCCCGTGGGCGGCGAAGAAAAGGGTTTGGTGAATCTGCTGTTGCAGGGCCGCCACGAGAACGAGGTGCTGAGCCGGTTCTTTGTTTCGCCGGCATTCACAAAAAAGAATGGCACATCGGATGAACAGTTTTTCCGATCGGTGTACTTCAGCCTGATGAAGCGGGTAGCCAGCCATGCAGAGATCGTCCAAGGCATCAAGATGATTGCGGCATCGGGTCGTCTAATCATGGCGCAAAATCTGTTGGACTCGCAACAGTTTCGCTCAATCAGCGTCAAAGGCTTTTACCGCGAGGTCCTCGGCCGCCAGACAGACGCCGTTTATGCTTCCAACATATCGTCGCACCTGAATTTGGAACAGATTCGGATGAGCATACTCGAAAGCGACATGTACTGGGCGAAAGTAACAAAGTAATCCGACGCGGCTTTGCGGCGTCGGCGGCCAAGATGGCACAAACGATCCGGTACTTTTCGTCGTATCCTCAGGGGTACTCCAGAAATGTCCGTTTAGGAGCAGCGATGAAAAAAGGATTTTTGCTTTCCGCGCTAGTCGCGTTCGCCGGCGCGAGTTTCGCTCTAGCACAAACACCAAATGCATCGCCCTATGGCTTGATCTCTAGCGAGCCCGCTCCGAAGTTTTCTGACCAGAATGTTATTCCGTCACAGGCTGTTTCAGTCGCAACCAGCCTTTCTCCTGAAGGCGTCTCCATTCCCGAGCCAATCTTTGCTGATGCCGCCATTCTCGATTCCGGCGAACTGAGGCGCGCCGACGCCCTTCCGCCGAACAGCTTCGGCGGCGGCGGCCCTAACGGACGAATCTGGGGGAGCGCGGAAGTGCTTCTCTGGTGGATTAGAGGCGGTGCGACGCCACCGCTGGTGACGACTGGACCCGCGAATTCCGCGCAAGTGCCGCCGCCCGGCTCGCTCGGCGGCAGTGGGACTTCGATCCTGTTCGGCGGCCGTCGCGACAGCGACGATCCCTATTTCGGCGGCCGCCTCACGCTAGGCGGTTGGTTGAATCGAAGCCAAACTTTCGGTTTGGAAGGCAGCTACTTCTTCTTGGGCTCGCGCTCGAACAGTTTCACCAACAGTTCTTCAGGCGCGCCTGGCTCACGAGTCTTGGCCCGCCCGTTCTTCGATGTAAGCACGGGTCTCCCGAATTCGCAATTGATTGCTTACCCGGGCTTAGCGAGCGGCACTGTGAATGTTCGCTCCAGCACCCAATTCCAAGGCGCCGCAGCCAATGTTCTCTTCAACCTTTGCCGCAGCTGTCCCAATCCCTGCGACCCTTGCCAGCCGGCCGAGGGCTACCAAATCGACATGATCACGGGCGTTCGCTACCTGAACTTGAGAGAGGGATTGGGGATACAGGAAAACACGCAGGTGTTGTCAACTTCGCCGGTTTTGCCTGGTGCGATGATCAGAGCATATGACCAGTTCAATACGAGCAACCAATTCTACGGCGGCCAAATAGGCCTGCGGGCTCAGGTCTGGCGCAACCGCTGGTTCGCCATTGTAACCGGCACGGTTGCCCTCGGCGACACCCATCAGTCCGTCGATATCAACGGCCAGACGACTTTTTCTCCACCGTTGCCCGGCTTAGGCGGCCGAGGCGCCATGTTGACGCTTCCCAGCAACATCGGCCACTACTCGCGCGATGTGTTTTCAATCGTACCGGAAGTCGGCCTTAACATCGGCTATCAGGTGACAAACAACCTACGCGTCTTCGCCGGCTACAACTTCCTCTATTGGAGCAACGTCGTTCGACCGGGCGATGCCATCGACCTGCGCGTGAACTCTTCGCGCACCCCCGGCAGCATTTTCCCGGCCGCTGGACCAATGTCCCCCACCTTCGCGTTCCGAGACAGCGACTTTTGGGCTCAAGGCGTTAGCTTGGGAATTTCAATGGCCTGGTAAACAGAATGTTGATGCGCGGGACAAAAGTCGCTTCGTATTACCGTAGCCATCACGCTCCGCGTGATGGATTTCCTCAAGCCAGCGAAAATGGCCGACATTGTTGACGGCATTCAAGGAATCCATCACGCGGAGCGTGATGGCTACGATAATTCGGACTTTTGTCAGCGGCATCATTGTTTGAATTGCCAAGCGAATTATTGGCCTAAAACAAAAGCGTCGGGAGTCGTTTCCGCCGCGGAAAAGTCCTGATACATTTTCTTCGCCGATGGATTTTTGTGCGGTAGTAACAGGTGGATTTAGGGCGAATCATCTCGAAGATCGTCCGACCGTCATTTCTTCCGGAATGGTTTTTCTTCCGGACATGTTCGATTCTTCTGGCGAGGGGTCTATCCGTATACGCCAGAAGAAATAACTGACGTTTGAATCGACAACTCTACTGCTCCACCCCCCTACTGCCGCAACCACACTTCCCAATCGCTCAGGTTGTTGCCCAAACGAGCACCAAAGGTATTTTCGAGCAGCAGCGTCAGGTAGCCTGCCACAACCGGTGGGAGTTTGTCGCGGCGCTCGAAAAGAGTGCGTGTCAAAGCGGGATTACGTTGCGTTAGGACAGCCCTCACGAAGGCGGCTTGATCGGCCGTGCTGAGCCTATCAAGTCGTTCGGTCAGGGCCGCGACCAGGCTGGCATCAGCGCGCCGGGCGGCGACCGCGAACAGCAGGGCGTCGTTCTTCTTGATGGCTTGCCGTTGATACTCACTGAACACGGCGTTGTTCTTGCTGATGGCATCGGCCCAGGTCGCCAGTTCGCCGGGGGGGGCGGTCAGCGCCCCTTCGACAGTCCGCGTGGCATCGGTGCGGCCGAGGAGGTCGATGGCGGGTTGTTTCACGCGCCAGTCGAGATCGGCTAGACCCGCGGCGATGGCGGCCAAGGCGAGGTCTTTTGCCTGTTCAGGGTTCGCCTTCCAGATTCCCGCAGCCCGGACGGCCATGCCACGGACCCAGCCCTGCTTGTGGTGCAGTAATTCACGGCAGAGTATTGGCGCTTCCGCGTGGCCCAAACGAGCGAGTGCGATCAGGTCGTCGCCCAGGACATGGGCGTCGGTCTCTTTGCGGAAGGAGGCGAGAATGGCGTTGGCTGTGGACGGCTCACCGCGTCGGCCCAGGGCTTCGGCGGCGGCGCGGCGGACTTCCCAATTCGTGTGGGCCAGCAACGTAACCAACTTGTCGTTGACCATCCAAATGGGATAAAAGCCGGCGACCCAGGCCCCGGCGGCGAGTGTGGTGGCATCGCTACTGGCCAATTGTTTCTCCGTACGCTGGCGCAGATCGGCGAGACGCGGATCGGCCGGCGCGGGTTTGCGGCGGACAAGAACCATCTGTTCTTGCACCAGTTCCGGAAGGGTGAACCAAACGCGGCCATCGCGATACTCGAACGGCAGCGCCTCCAGCCGAGCGCCGTTGAAAGTCTCGACACTGTGCGGCTTCGCGGGCTCTTTCAGGCCGATCTCTAACTTCGTGCGCCGCGTCGGCTGCATGTTGTAGAGCATGACGACGGTCCCATCCGCACTACTGAGCGGCGACGCCATCATGACCGGTTCGGACAGTACCAGTTCACGGTCGACCTTTGCTTCGTGCAACGGCTTCGTCAGCAGGTCGCGGCTGGTATCAGCCCAGATGGTGTGGTTGCCGGCGGGCCTCACTTTCTTCGAGGTGTAGGTCAGCCCGGCCCGGTGGCCGATGTAGACGATACGGCCTTTGCCGAATTCCATTTCCAGCCAGGCGGGCGTGCCGTCGTCGTAACGGGCGCGAACGCGGGCCTTGGTTGCCTCGATCGACGTGGGCTTTCCGGCAACCGCTACGGTGTGCGAGCGAAACTCCGCTTCGCCCTTCACGGCTGCAATCGTGGGGATCTTGTCAAGCTTGCCATCTTTGAAAGTGCGGGTCAGACCGGCTGATTTGGCCAAGAAGTCGTGCGGCTCGTTGTACTCGTTGCTGGTGAGCGCATCGGCACAGGTCCAGAGCAGGCCGCCGGTCTGTAGCCAGTCCTTGATCTTGCCCTGGGTGGCGGTGCGGACGCGCGGGTCGAGGACGTAGAGGGCATCGTAGTGCTTGAGCGCCCCCGACTCGACTTGTTCCTCGGTCACCAGTTCAGGCTGGTAGTATTCGTGCGACAGGGCCAGGAACGCGGCTCGCTTGTCGGCGAAACTGCTCTGCGGGTTCCAGTATTCGTTCGCCATGGAATAGAGCATGGCCACGCGGCTCGGCCGCATCCGCGATGAGGCCAGCACGTCATCGACCAGGGCCGCCCGATTGGCGGTGCGGTGGACGGCATAGTACGCGCCGGGATCGTCCGACCAGAAGCCTTCGGTCACGGCATAAGAAGGACCATAGTTGAAGTAACTGACGTTACGCACCTGGTTGGCCAGCATCGTGTAGGCGCGGAAGGTCGTCGGCCCCACGCAGTGCATCATCGGATAATTCAATGGTTCCTGACCATAGCGCCGAGCCCCGGCGTTGTACGGCGCCACGGAGAACGCGACCGCTTGATGGCTATCCCAGAACCAACTACCGAGTGACATCCAATCGCTGATGCCGGGTTGCACCGCGGGCTCGGCGGCCAGGCGGAACATGTCGAGCGGCAGGGCGCTGGGAAAGTAGAGTGAATGACCGCTGAGGGCAACGAAGCCGCGCATATTCGGGTTGGCGGCGTAACGCTGGATGGACTCCGCGGCCAGGCCGAACATGCGTGCGGTCAGGTAGCCGCTGAAGTTGCGGCTCCAGTAGTAAAGACGTGCCTCTTCGGGATTGCGGACAAGTTCGGCGACCGTGAGCAGGCGAACGTCGTTCCAAGATTTCTGGCCGAACAGATCCGGCTGCAGGCCCTGGGCTTGAGCCCAAACTCGGAAGGCGGCATGTGCTTCGGGCACGCCGCCGGCAACGACCCAATCTTCGGCCACGGCTTTTTCCAGCGGCTTCTGCTTCGCCCAGTCCGGCTCCTTTTTGGCTTCCAGATCATCCAGAAGATCGTCGGTCTTCGGCGCGGGACCATCAGGCAATGTGATCGCCAGCCGTTCCTCTTTCCGGATCGGCCGCAGGCGTAACTCACGAAGTGCTTTAGCGCCACCGGTGAAACCAATACCGCCCTTCGCGGGAAGATTGGTGTGCTGATGGATCAACTTGCCACTGAGATAGAGGGCCGCGGAACTGCCTTGGTAGACAATCTTGAACTGAGTCGGCGCGGCCGCCACGAGTGCGCCGGGGCGGGTCAGAATCACGGGTGCTTCTTTAGATCCCACTTTGCCCGCGGCCAGGTTGTTCTCGCGGTTGACGCTGACGACGCCGATGTGCCAGTAGGCATAGTTTTTCGGGGCGTCGGCATTGTCGATTCCGACGCGGAAGCCGATCATGCGGCCATGCTTCTCGATCTTGCCTTCAAGAACGCAATCGTGCAGATCGCAGCGGCGGGTGTTCAGGTCGCTATTGCCGGGCAGGTCGGCCCATTTGTCGCCGCGATCGTCCTTCAGATAACGCCAAAGCGGCGCGGTCATTTCACTCCGAAGAATCTCGCCCGGCTCGTCGGCGATCTGGAAGGTGGTGACTTCCGGATAGAGGTCCTTTCGTTTGGTGAAGTAGTCCACGTAGAAGTCATCGTATTTTTTTCGCGACACTGCCTCGTCGTACGGCATATATGAGGGCGGCCAGTAGTGGCCGGCCGAACTGGACCAGCCGTAAATCTCCCGGTATTTGACGGGATCCTGGCCCGCGCCGACATTGTTGATGCCGATGAGCCGCAACGTCTGGTTCATGTAGCCGGCGCAATCGCCGGTGGCGGCGCCCCAGGAGTTGCCGAAGTGAAGGTCGCCTCGCGTCAATGGGTAGAGCTTCTCGTCGGTCGCCGCCAGGGCCATCTCGTAATGTTCCCGGGCGTGGTCACGCAGGGTTCGCAACAGGTGCAGCCGGCTTTGGAAATCCATCACCATCGAGATGTTCAAGCTTTCCGGTTCGGACCAATCGAACTCGCGGAGAACATGATCATCGTGCGGGAAGACGGCAAACTGCGTCGCTCCGCCGGGTGGAACGTCCGCCCTGCCGACCGGGATCACCTTCAGGTGCAGATGGGCCTGAGCCGCACCGAACGCGGGTGCGTTCAGGATGTCCTGCAAGCGATACCAGCGTGTAAAACCAATACGCTCATGGGCGGCGGCCTTGAGGCTATCGAGGCCGGCCGGATTGCACCAGACCTGCGGTGTGGAAAACGGATCGCTGTGAGTGCGAAGGCCGGCCGAGATATTGACGCCTTCTTTTGGCAGCCGATCGATCCGAAAGCGGATATAGCTGGACGCCGGCGCATTCACATCTCCCGCGTAGGGATACGTCAGTTTTTCGAAAGTGGTGAGGAAGGCCAAGTCGAGCAACGGCGTCTCACCCTTGGTGTTCGCGGGGGGCTGGATGCGCAGACGATGGGTGCCCGGCGTAAGTTCAACGGTCCCGGCATGCCACCAGTAGAACGGCTTCGGATCAAGCGGCTCTTCAAGACGCATGGGCTGATCCCAACTTTTGCCGCTGTTATTGAGTTCACCGAGAATGTCATCCGCGCCGCCCATTGGTTTGCCTTTGCCGTTGGGGTTGATGTCGACATCTTTCAACGGACTGGCTTGTTTGGCTCTCTTCGCGTAACTCTCGAACCCGATCGGCCCGCCTTTGGTCTCCGAGCCGCGGCCATCACCAAACGCGGCACTGTGAACCTTCTTGTCGCCTAGGGTGAGTGTCGCTTCAAGCGACGCCCCAGTAGCCTTGCCGCGAGCAATACGGAACCAGAGCGTGTAACGACCCTTGTGAAGTACTTTGACATCAGCTTCAATTGCATTACTCAGGGGCGCTGCCGAGCCATCAAACATGGCTCCGCGATCTTTCACCAGATTGAGAGAGCGGCCATCAGGCCCGGTCCAATTGCCGGGGTGCAACACAATGAGATGTTGCCCATCATGCGGGCTGGCCGCGCCGGCACTCGCCGCGGAATTGGCTTGATGGGCGAGACTGACAATAGCGAGAACGAACAGCGGCAAAGGGGATCGCATGGCAGGATCTCTCGGCGTGGCGTGGGCGCGGGTGAAGTGATTCTACTAGCCAACGTCGCGCAATTCGACGATTATTCGTCGACAACGGAGGATCAGCCACTCGCGAGCTTATTAGAAATGGCAACATGACAGCCGGAACGACAATTGCGTCCCGGCTGCCATGTTGCAATTATCGAAATCTCTGTCTCGCAAACTATACCGGGCACGCCACGGGGTCGGCGGGATTCGGCGTGTTCGGAGTTGACGCCGACTGGGGACGTGGCCGAGTCAAGAACGCGCCCAGATAGAGCCCGGCTACAATCAAGAGCAACGCTTTAATTCCGATGAGGAACGTCACCGATTGCAACAGGCCGCCGAAAAGCGCCCCCATCAAGTTGGCCCCGAGAGCGGCATCCTTCGCTTTGGAGGCGGCGAACGAGCGAATGAACACGATGCCGCTGAAGAGCATCGGTAGGCTTGTAAGCAACCCCACCAAGATCGCTTTTGTTACGTAGGGCAGGAAGCTGAATCGCGACAAATCCAAGAAGTAGAGGCCGAGGCAGCAGGCCAGCAGAGCTCCGTAGACGAACGACAAAGGAATGTTCTTCCAGACCGACGCCAAACCGTTGGCCAGCAGGATCATCATCAAAATGCCGGAGATAATCACCGCATTCACAATCCAGGTGTTGCCGAGCACCACGGACGCCTTGCTAATGTTCTGAACTTCAAGCAACATGAATGCCGCCCCGAGCAGGGCGAAATGCGTGCTCGAACGGTCCCACCCGCTGACGATCTGCGGCGTTTTCAGCGTCTTGACGCCGTAGGCAAAGAGAAGCAAGAGGGCGCCGCCAAGCATGAAGTAAAGCACGGGCACCTGGCGTGTTTCCAGATAGATGTATGGCCAGTCGTCGGTGGCAATCTCCGTCTCGCCCTTCAGTTGAATGGGCATGGCTGTTTCCCAGGCCGTCAGTTGATGGTCGAGTCGGGGGTTCGCCGCCCGTTGACTCTTGAATGCTTCCAAATCGCCTGTAACGAATAGTTCTCCACCCCAGCCGTAAGCACTCTGAGGGACGCGAACGATGTACGGCTCGAAGCCGAAGACCTCCTTCAGGCATGATCCCATTCGGTCGACCATGAAAGGCTTCTGAGTCTCGAAGCTCAGCACTTCCACACCGCCATCGTTCAAGAGTGTCTTGGCGTGCTTCATGCTTTCACGGGTGTAAACATAGTGGTCGAGACGGGCGTTGGTCATGGCCGTGGTCGTGTGGCTATCGAGCAGGCCGAACACAATCACGTCGAACTTCTCCGTGCTCGTGGCGAAGTAGGAGCGAGCGTCGTCGTTGACGACTCGAACACGCGGATCCGAATAGGGCTTCTCCGGGTGGAATTGCTTGCCGTATTCGATGATGGCGGGGTCGATCTCGACGGCAACCACCTCTTCCGCGCCATTCCGCAGGGCTCCCGCCACATCGTTGCCGCTGCCCGCGCCGACGATCAGAACCTTGCGGGGATTCGGATGGAACAGCATAGGGAGGTCGTATTGAGACAGTCCGCGCAGTTCAGGACTGAATCGCTGAGGGTTGGCTGCCACCCGCTGCGGGTCGAGGTCGATCATCCCCTGGTAGCCGCTGTTATTGACGCCGATGAAGAAATCGCCGAACTCACCCGTGGGCGTTCGGCTGCCGCGGAGACGACTCCAGATTCCCTCGGGTTCCGGGTGATGCACGTCGAGAATGGTCAACTTCTGATAGGGCGACCACTTTGTGTCTTGCCAGCCCGGCTCGTAACCGGCCAGCCACGCGAAGCCGAGAATCGCGGCGAGCAGGCCGAGGTCAATCTTCTTGGGGGCAAGAAGAAGGCAACCCAGGGCGAAGAAGCCAAACCAGGCCAGCGGCGGAAAGTACAGGGCGCTAAAAGCCACGAAGAGCCAGATGCCGACCAGACTTCCGGCCACATTGACCGAGTAAGCCTGGATGGTATTGGGGTGATCGTTCATCAGCTTGCCAAGCAGGCGGCCGACTGGAACGAAGATCTTCCACAACAGAATCATGAGTCCGAACGTGATCGCCGTCCCAGCCAGCGGCATGATCAATTTGAGCACGCCCAACTTGTTGCTCCCAACCTCGCCCCAGATGCTGAAACCACCGACGCTGAGCATCTCGCTAATCGTCTGGCCAAGAAAGATTCGCGTTGTGGGAATCGCCAATAGCGCGACGAGGATGAGCAGCGGCGTTAGCAGGTCGCGAAGTAAGAACGGCTTGCGGCAATCCCAACAGCCCATTCCGAGGCCGAGGAAGCAGACCACCAACACCATGTTTTGTAAGTAAGCGAAGATGCGGATCTCGGTGCTGACCCAGCGAATCAGCATCAGCTCCAAGAAGAGCCCCAGCACGCTGATTAGAAAGAGTTTACTCAAAGACTTAGATAGGAATCGCTCGCCCGGCATTAGACGCCCCGTCTGAATTGCGCACGAAGGGACAGCCATTGATCGGCTCGGCGACATTTCTTGAGTGACACTCATGATAGCTCCCCGTGAATCAATTCGGAGAACCCTAGTGCGCCTTCGGCGATCCGGCAAAAGGGAATGTGCGTAAGATGCGGCCTTCACGTTGCCGCCGAGCCGAAATTCCGAGCAAAAGTCGTTGCAGAATGCCGAGATGGGTATCGTTCGCAGCGAAATTTGTTGCTCGATTGGGGAGGTAAAGCGGGGACCGGCCTTCGATTTTGTCGTTTTTGCATGTACGCACGTATGCTATCGAATTGCTTGCCCCTGTACGCCAACTGGTTAGGATCGCTTCAGCGCCCAAAAAAACTCGAGGTTCGCAAAGCCTCACCTCGGGGCTTGAATCTGTTTTGCTGGTTGTACTTCAGCCGCGTCAGGGGAAGCAAACGACCGTCGACGTCTTTCTCAGCACCGGGTGCCATGCTCACGTCCATCCGTGAGCATGGCACCCGACACTCGAACACCGGAATTCTTACGAATTCCTCTACGAGTCTCCGTTCTCATCCCTTGGCGAACAGTTCGCTCACCGGCTGTCCCTTGCCGTCCTCGGTGGCGTAGAACGGTCTCTTCTCAATCTGGAACGCCGCCTTCGGCGAGATGCCGAGGGCCGTGAAGATGGTGGCGTGCAGATCCGTGATCGTGACGGGATTCTTCGTCGTCACGAGCGGTCGTTCCGGGGCCGTTTCGCCGTAGAGGAATCCCCGTTTCATGCCGCCGCCCCACATGACGACCGAGCCGGAACCGGTGAAATGGCGGTGCAGGCCGTAGTGTTTCATCTCCTGCATCTTATCGGTCTTGGCCCGCGACTGATCGCGGGCGTTGCTGCCGGGGATGCCCTCGATCATCATGTCGCGGCTGAATTCGCTCGCTATGACGATCAGCGTTCGATCGAGCAGACCCCGCTGTTCCAGGTCGAGGATCAGGTGAGCGATGGGCCGGTCGATTTCACTCTTCAGCCGCTTCACGGTCGTGTGGCCGCTTTCGTGGGTATCCCAGTGGAGGAACGGCACGTATTCCGTCGTCACCTCGATGAATCGCGCGCCGGCCTCCGTCAGGCGGCGCGCCAGCAGGCAGCCACGGCCGAAGTTGCCCGTGTTGTACTTTTCGAAGCTCTCTTTCGGTTCCTTCGACAGGTCGAAGGCATCGCGGTCCTTGGAACTGAGCAGGCGATGGGCGTTCTCGAACGAACGCAGCATCGATTCGTGGTGATGGTCGCTCGCCAATTCACCGACGGGGCTTGTCTTGAGTAGTTCCTTGAATTTCCGCTGGCGTTCCTCGAATCGTTCGGCGGTCATCCCCTTCGGCGGGCGCACGGAGTCCGCGGCGTCGATCGGGAACGGCAGGTTGAACGGGCCGAACTCGCTGCCGAAAAAGCCGCCGGTGGTGAAGGCCTTTAGTTCCTCCGCTTCCCCGTGGCCTTCGAGCCGTTGGCCGATGTTGATGAAGGGCGGAATCGCCGGGTTGCGCGGGCCGAGGATGCGGGCGATCCACGAACCGATGTGCGGCGCGGCCACGGTCTGCGGCGGCACGTAACCGGTGTGCCAATGATACTGGTGCCGGGAGTGCAGGATGTTTCCCAGATCGGCCACCACATGCGAACGGATCAACGTCGCCCGATCCATGACCTTGGCGACACTCTCGAACCCCTGCGAGATCTTGATGTTGTCAACAACGGTGTCGATCGCCGGGAACGTGCAGAGAATCTTTTCGGAGGGCACTCCGATCTCGAAGGGCGTATAACGCTTCGGATCGAACGTCTCCGGCGACGCCATGCCGCCCGCCATCCAGAGAAGAATCACAGTGTCCGCCGCCGCTTGCGGCGTCGCGCCAGGCGCAGCGCGGAGCATACGCGGTTCACCCAGCGCCAACGTCGCCAGGGCCGAGGCGGACATACCGTGAAGGAAGTCGCGGCGAGAGAGGTTGTTCTTCAAGATCGATCTCACGTTTCGTGTCTCCTTTACCAATCCAGCGGCATCCAGCGAAAGAACTTGCACAAGCGGTTCGTTGCATCCCGGATTGGCATCGCATCCACTTCGTCATTTCTTTCATGTATCACGGAGTTGCGATATTCACGCACATCGTGAGCATCCTGCTGATCGCTCGCGGGGATAGACCGGCGAGACCCCAAACCATCGATCAGATCGCGCATTCGGGGTACCGTCGATTGAACCAGGAAATTCTCCCAAACGTCGCGACAGCCAGCCTCAAATTCCGCGAACAAGCTGGTGAAATAGCGCCCTTCGAGCCGTTGTACTGCCCTATTCAGGTCGGCGATCTCCAAATCCGTGTCGTGCATCAATTCGGGCTGGCTTCGTTGTTGCAGTTTGAAATAGTCGAGGGCGAGGCGCGCGATGAGAAACTCCCGCTCCACGGCCCGAATGCGCTCCAGACGTTGCTGACGCTTCTTCATGCGCGTTGAATCAGCGCCTTGGCGGTCCCAATAAACGTCTCTTCCGAAAGCGGATGGGACGAACGGTCCCCGAAATCGGCCTGGATGGACCATGTCGACCCGTCGCGCGCCATCCACGCCGATTCAAAAGAAGGCATCACACAGAGATCAACGCGGCCTTCCCCGCCCACGGTGTAGCGCGCAACCGGATCCACAAGCAACCGTCCCTGCGGCGAATGGATGAGCAGCACGGGCGCCTCATAACGGCTTAGAAAATCGTCCGTGATCTCCTTTGCGTCGCGCTTCGCCTCCCAGCCTTGGTGACGCGACCAGCCTTCGCAGTCCTTCAAGAGTTGGTCCAAAGCGGCCAGCCATTCCGACTTGTCGGCCTCTCGCAAGATCTCGCCGACTTTTCGAAGTTGATCCCGGCCGGCGATAAATTGAGCTTCGGTCGCGCCTCCATCGGGCGAAACCGAATGAACAATCGCGAGAAACGCCCGGACCGCCTCGGAGAGTTTGCCTAGTTGTTCGGCAGAGAGATTCGAAAAGTCGGCGGAGTCGAATCCCGCAATAGAATCCGCGTTCAACCATTTGCCGGCACGCTTTAGCAAGCGCGCGGTGCTGTCGGGGTCGAGCAGCGGATGCTCGGCTCGCTGCTTCTCGAATAGCTCCCGATGAGCCTTGCGCACATTGCGCTCAAAATCTTCCTTTGCCACACGATATCTCCATCGGAGCCCAGCCGCGATAAATCTTCAATACTATCTTACCAGTTCAAACTCCGGCAACATCAGCACCGCCCACAGGAAATCGGCCAACGACTCCGTCGTTGCCGTCGTGCCGACAATCTCACGGGCGACCGCCATTTCGGCCGGCGTCGGTTTGCGGCAGAGGGCTTGTCGATAGACGTTCTCGATCAGTTCATCGGTCGTCGCCTTGGGTAATGCCTTCCGCAAGTTGCCGGCGCCGGCCGCGAGCAGGTTCGTGAGAATCTGGCCGTTGGATAAATCCAGCGCTTGTAGCGTCGTCAACTGATCGGGCCGAGTGGTCACGACCTGTTCGCGGTTCGGCCGGCCGAGTGAACGCATCAAGGCATCCGCATTTACTAATGTTGCACGAAGCAGACGCCGTTCCGGAGGCGTTGTCACGCCAAATTCCGGCAGCGCCACGGGAGCCACCTGCTTGACCGGCCCCGCGCGCGTGATCTGCCAGACAGCATCGATGAACTGCTCCGCCGTGAGGCGTTTCACTTCCGGGCCGCGAAAGACGTAATCGCCCGGCAGCACTTCGTTGATCGCCGCCACCCGCGCCTGATACGCCTTCGACGTCGCGATGTGCTCGATGAGTTTCTTGAGGTCATATTTGTTGTCAGCCAAATAAGCGCCCAGGTAGTCGAGCATGTCGTCGGACCAGGGGGCTGTCCCCATCATGTCGACGGGATGCACCAGACCGTGCCCGAACAGGCGATGCCAGATGCGGTTGGCGATGGTGCGGGCGAACCGTCCGTTGTCGGAATGGGTAACGAGCGCGGCGAATTGTTCCAGGCGTTGCGTCTTCGTTGCCTTGCTGTCGATCGGTCCGAGTTCGGGGAAGAGAAATCGCGCGGTGGCCGTGCGGCCCTGCGGCTTGTCGCAACGGTGGACTTCGAGTGGCTTGTCCGCCACCACGGCGGCAAGACTGTAGGCGTCGTCGAGCTTCCAGGAATCGATGAAACTATCATGGCACGAGGCACATTTCAGATTGATGCCGAAGAAGACCTGGGCGACATTCTGGGAGAATTGTAGTTCGGTCACCTGGCTGGCGTTCACATTGCCGCGCCACTTGATTCCCTTGATAAATCCTTCCGATTCCGGCGTGGGCACGATCAGTTCCCGCGCCATCTGATCGTACGGTTTGTTCTCGACGAGGGAGCGATAAAGCCAGGCACTGATCTGTTTGCGGCCGCCATCAATGTAGCCGGTCCCGATGTACTCGTTACGCAGCAGGTCGTTCCAGAAACAGAGCCAGTGGTCGGAGTAGGCTCGTTTGTCGCCAAGTAGGGCGCGTACCAACTTCTCTTTCTTGCCGGGGTCGCGGTCGGTCAGAAATGCTTCGGTCTCGACGGGGGCAGGCAATTGGCCGATCAGGTCGAGGTAAAGCCGACGAAGCAAGGCGACTTCATCGGCCGGCTGAGGACGGGCATTCTTGTTCTTCTCCAGGTAGGCATCGACCAGCCGATCGATCGGGTGATCACGCCCGTCGACCGCCGGCGGCAGCGGCGGCCGCCGCGGTTTCAACGCCGCGACATAGGTGCTCTTTTTGAATGAGTAGCCGTCCTCCCACAGCAGCCCCTGATCGATCCAGGCCTTGACCAAATCGATTTCCTTCGCGGTAAGCGGATCGCCCTTCGGCGGCATGCGCATCTCGGCATCGGTCGAGATGATGCGTTTGACGAGAGCACTTTCACCGCTCTTGCCGGGGACCACGACCTTCGACTTCACGACCGCCTCACGCGTGTCCAGTGAGAACGCGCCCTTGTACGTGCCGTTGGTGTGGCATTCCGCGCAGCGGGCTTTCAGAATGGGGACGATGTCGTGAGCGAAGTCGATCGGCTTGCCGTCCGCGGCATGCACGACCTCGGTAAGTGTCAAGACAAGAACTACCGACAGCAAGGCGCCCGGCTGTATCCCAAGATTTCTTTTCACCCGGATGTCCCCCGAATTCGATTCAGAATTCAATGCACATTTCAATCCTTCGATCGACCGATCAACTCGCTTTCTATTACTTACGTGCCGGTGGCGTTCACCGCTACCACAATGTATATCCGCCGTCGATGACCAAGGCCGCGCCGGTCATGTAGCGTGAGGCGTCGCTGGCCAAGTAGACCGCCAGCGGTCCGAGGTCTTCCGGCTGGCCAAACTCGCCGAGCGGGATGTTGGCGCGGAAGCGTTCAATTACTTCCGGGTGAAGCTTCGACCAGTGCTTGTTCGGTTCCGTCATGAAACCCCCCGGCAGGATCGTGTTCGCCGTGATCTTGTGCACCGCCCAGTCGGCAGCCACGGCACGGGTGAACTGGAGCATCGCCGCCTTGGCCGTTTCGTAGTGCCGACCCGCGATGCCGCGACCGGCCACGAGGGCGTTGATCGACGCGATATTGATGATGCGTCCGCCCCGGCCGTTTGCGATCATCGCCGCACCGAGCCATTTCGTGCAGAGCATGCAGCTGGTGAGATTCAGATCGATAAGCTCGTGCCATTTTTCGAGCGTCATCTCTTCCGTGGGAATGTTCTCGCGCCGACCTCCCACATTATTGATGAGAATGTCGATCGGTCCGTGTTGATCCAGGGCCGTCTTGCAGGCCGCTTCGCAATCGGCCGGTTTGCCGACGTCCGCGACAATGGTCCATGCTTGCCGACCCAGGGCGCGAATGTCGCCGGCCGTCTTCTCCAGACTTGGCGGATCGCGGCCGACGAGGATCACGTCGGCGCCGGCATCGGCAATCGCGAGCGCCATCTCGCGTCCCAACCCTCGACTGCCGCCGGTGATGAAGAGTCGTTTTCCCGTCAAGTTGAATCGGTCGAAGACGCTCATGGTTTTTCGAAACTCCGTCGCACGCCAAAGTGGGGGCAAGCTTATTAACTTGTCCTTGGAACAATCGGCAAGGTGATAAACTTGCCGTCACCCAACCGCACGAAGAAGCGAACCGTTACATCAAGCACCAGATTGGGCAAGAATAATCCATCGGAGAAGGGCTGCCGTTCGTCTAAGAAGGTAACGCCCGTTTCGTCCGGAGTTTAAGCCATGCGCCAAATTTGCTATCTCAGCATCACGCTCGTCGCGGTGGCCATGCCCTGCGTGTCGGCCTTTCCAAAACCTGACGAGGATTCGAAGCCTGGCAAGGTGGAACTGTTTCTGGTTAGCCCGGCCAAGGCCATCTTCACCGGTGACGTGTTCCCCCTGAAATTCCTTTGGAAGAACGGCGACAGCCGCGCGGTGACGCTCCTTCGGCCGCTGGATGGTTCCGAGTGCGGCTGGCGGAAGGTCAGTTATACCTGGGAGGTAACTCGCGACGGCAAGCCGGTGCAGCGCGGCGGCTACGGGCGTTGCGGGAACGTCAATCTGCTGACGGAAGCCGATTTTTTCACCCTTCTCCCAGGCAAATCCTCCGAGATTGAGCCCGGATTTGCTGGCCCGGCGGAAACTTTCTTCCCGCTTAAGGACCCTGGCGTCTACACCATCCGAATGGTCTACCGATTCGACCCTAAGGGTCGCGAAAAAGGCGAAGGGTCTCTCGGAAACGGGTTGCTGAAGCAAAAATTCGACGCCATGCCCTTGCAAGAATTTACATCGAATTCCATCATGGTGGAAGTGAAGACGCTGCCGCCGGCACTTAAGGCGGCCAAAGTGAAAGTAGTCGAGGCGGAAGAATTGTCTTTGACGGCCTGCAACCATCACAACAAGCTCACCAACGAACGAACCGGAACAGCCGAACACGAAGACGCCATCCGCAAGGCGAAGATCGTCTTCGACGTAGCCGAACGCCGTGCGAATGAACTCAGGGCCGAGTTCGTCCGTTTTCGCAAGGAGTTCGATCCGAGTAAGTGAACGGCGGGGCTAGGAACCGTGAGCCTTAATTTTCTAATCGTCCGCGAAAATTGAAGCCGTCAAAAAGCTCCCGAACATCATTGCCGGGTCTGGGCATTGCCCGACCCGGCTTTTGCAGCGGAGAGAATCAGCCCTCCCCACCAATATCGAACCAAGTATCGGTCCAGGGCCAGGTCAGATTGTCGTCGATCATTATTCATTCCTCCATGAATGGTCGAAGGATCTTTTTAGGGATAAGCGAGTGGTGTTAAGGAAGAGAAGCAATCGCCGTGCCAGATGACGGAGCCTTCGGTCGTCTTTCGACATAACTGGTTCATGAACTGAGGATTATCACCAAAACTCGGCGAGCGGAATACTGGAGCCTCTTGTTTCGAATTTGTAAGATCGGCCCAGTTGTCTTGTAAGAAAGGCGATCGTTGCAACTTCACCGCAAGCGAACGGATCAGCCATTCTTCCTGGTTTCCGGTCGAACCACGAGGGGAACGAAACCGTCGCATCGGACCACGGGCTGAGGCGGGTACTTTGGAAAGATCGGATCGGATCGCGATAACTGGCAAAGTAGGAAACGCGATCCCTTCGGCGTCACGACCTCTCGCATTGAAACACATTTCTCACATAGCGAATGGATCATGACGTCCCCTCGGTCTTGGCTTCGGCTTATTCTCGATTCTCGGGCGTTACCCAAGACCAAGGAAATTCTCCAAAACTTTCACCATCGAATACGATACCGTCAGATTCACAAACGGCCGCCACGGGTTCCATTCCGTATTTGGATTCCCGACCTGCCCGAAGGGAAATGTTCCGTAGACTTGACCAACAAGGAGAGTGTCATGGTGAAAAATGGGCATCGTGTTTTCCGATTCGTGTTGCCGCTCGTGGTAGCATTCGGACCTATCTGGAGTTCGAGTATGGCTCAAGATCTATCGAAGACGCCGCTTCCGGAGGGATTAGTTGCCAAGGAAACCGCCCCCGCGCCGGCCGCGGTTGTCTGTTTCCTGGAAGGGCCGGCCGTCGATGCCGTGGGCAACGTGTTCTTCAGCGATATTGCCGGCAACCGCATTTTGAAGATGGATGCGAAAGGGGTGGTGACCACTTTCCGTGCCGATAGCGGCCGCACCAACGGCAATTGCTTCGATGCCGAGGGACGGCTCATCAGTTGCGAGGGCGGCGAGCAAGGCCCCGGTCGCCGCCGCATGGTGCGCACCGACATGAAGACGGGCGAGGTCACGGTGCTGACTGATCACTTCGAGAAGAAACGTTACAACAGCCCCAACGATTGCTGCGTCGATGCCAAGGGCCGCATCTGGTTCACCGATCCGCGTTACGGCGCCGACCGCAGCGACCTGGAGATGGATGTCGAAGGCGTTTATTGCATCGACAACGGCAACGTGAAGCGGATGTTGACGCAGAAGGAAATCGACCGACCGAACGGCATTGCCGTCGCGCCGGACGACAAGATTCTTTACGTGATCGACAGCCATCCCAAGGAAGGCGGCAACCGCAAAATCTGGGCGTTCGATCTGGCGGCCGATGGCTCACTGTCGAAGCAACGTGTCGCTTACGACTTTGGCAAAGCTCGTGGCGGCGACGGCATGCGCATCGACATGAACGGGAACATTTGGGTGGCGGCCGGCATCAACAAAGCACGTGGCAACCCGGGCGAGTCGCTTGACGTCCCCGCTGGCGTTTATGTGATTTCCCCCGAAGGCAAGCTCCTGGGACGCATCCCCATCGCGGAGGACCTCATCACCAACGTGGCCTTCGGGGGTCCCGAGCGCAAAACCCTCTACGTGACGGCGGGTCGGACTCTGTACCGGTTTCCCGTCATGGTGTCCGGCTTCGCGGCGTATCCGCCCCTTGATCGCAAGTGAGCGATGCTGGAACGTTATTGGGGTCGAAACCAAGTCTCACACCATGCAAGGCAGGCCGTCGTGCAGGGTGTGCCTTGTCGATCCAATCGCCACGGG
>Ga0105046_10001385_pt1 | contig 37203 bp, 34 predicted proteins | sample MAT03_FD_78385 | JGI IMG/M metagenome (GOLD analysis project Ga0105046, IMG submission 78385) | Freshwater microbial communities from Lake Fryxell liftoff mats and glacier meltwater in Antarctica - MAT-03 (megahit assembly) | ecosystem: Environmental > Aquatic > Freshwater > Ice > Liftoff... | reverse complement strand
GATCCTGCAGGCTCTGCAGGCTCTCGTCGGTCTGTGCACCCAGCATCTGCGCCAGATCATTGCGGCCGCGGCGGCCGTCCACCATGATCAACACACTGCGCATGCGAGGCGGCAGGCGGTGGCTGCGGGTCTCGACTTCGGCCACGCCCTTTAAGGTCTTGCGGTAGACGGTCGACATTCTGCGTTCTCAGTGCAACCCGCAAGCTTACCGCCCCGCCGCGCGCTTGCCCATGCGGTTTACACGCGCGGCGTCGGCTTTGCGTGCGGCGGGTTGCGAAGGACCGGCGCGCTTATAGTGCCGGCGCCCTGAGCCCGCCGAGGATGACGATGGATGAACCGCTGCTGCTGATCGAGACCCACGGCGAGTCGGCGCGCCGCACCCGGTTGCTGCGCCTGAACCGGCCGCAGCAGATGAATGCGCTGAACGACGCGCTGATGGACGCGCTGGGCACCGCGCTGCTGGAGGCCGACGCCGACGACGGCATCGGCTGCATCGTCATCACCGGCAGCGAGCGGGCCTTCGCCGCTGGTGCCGACATCGCCGCCATGGCCGGCTACAGCTACATGGACGCGCACAAGGGCCGCTTCATCACGCGCAACTGGGAGACCATCCGCCAGGTGCGCAAGCCGGTGATTGCCGCGGTGGCGGGTTTTGCCCTCGGCGGCGGTTGCGAGCTGGCGATGATGTGCGACTTCATCATCGCCGCCGACAGCGCCAAGTTCGGCCAGCCCGAGATCCGCATCGGCATCTTCCCGGGCGCCGGCGGCACCCAGCGGCTGCCGCGCGCGGTGGGCAAGAGCAAGGCAATGGACATGGTCCTGACCGCACGCATGATGGACGCGGCCGAGGCCGAGCGCGCCGGGCTGGTCTCGCGCCTGGTGCCGGCAGACAAGCTGATCGACGAAGCGCTGGCCGCGGCGGCGGTGATCAACGCGCTGTCGGGGCCCAGCCTCGCGCTGGCCAAGGAGTGCGTCAACCGCGCCTTCGAGAGCGGCCTGGCCGATGGCGTGAGCTTCGAGCGCCATGTCTTTCACTCGCTGTTCGCCACCGCCGACCAGAAGGAAGGCATGGCCGCCTTCCTGGCCAAGCGCAAGCCCGACTTCAGCCAGGGCTGAGGGCCCGCGGCGGCATCCCTCCTCCGTCGTCCTGCGGACGACCGCGCCCGCACTCATCCCGGCTGTTGATGGCGGCCAAGCCGTTGATTCCTACATTGACCCGTCACGCAAGCGCCGGGTCTGCACCCCTCGGCGCCATGCCGTCCGAACGGGTGTTCAAAGGGAATCGACATGTTCAAGATGAAGACGCAGGCTGCCGCCGTGCTGGCGCTGCTGGCCTCCGGCCAGGGCTTTGCCCAGGTCAACCTCGACGCCACCGCGCCGGTGCCGATCAGCTACGCGAGCGAACGCAACATCAGCACGGCCACCACGCTGCGCGATGGCGCCGCTGCCGACCAGCGTGCCCGCGCGCTCTTCGGTGCCAGCCTGGGCACCGACGTGCCGGCTTATGCGCGGCTGGACCTGGGCGGCGCGAAATTCGCCGGCACCGTCAACCCCGCCATGTTCTCGGTCAGTGCGAGCGTCAACGCCGCCAACATCTCGGTCTCGCAGTCGGGCGATGGCTACGTCATCTTCGCCGTCACGCCGCAGTCCGGCGCCAATCTGGTGGGCTCCAACCAGGCGAACATCGACACCGACGTCGGCGCGCTCACCGGCCTGGTGGTCGAGAGCAAGGGCGATGTGACGCTGCGCTACCGCCTGTTCGAGACGCTCACCGCCGCCGCCAACCCGGCGCCTGACAACACGCTGAAGGACACTCAGGCGGTGAAGTACGTGGAGTTCACGCGCGCCTTCGGCACCGCCGTGAGCACCAGTTCGGCGGTAGCCGATGTCGGCGCCAACCCGAGCTACACGGCCTTCGTGGCCGCTGGCGGCTCGGCCACTTTGAAGCCGCTGGGCACCATCACCGGCACGCTGTCCACACGCGCTCTGATCAGCGGCGCCACGGCGGGCGTCACCGACCTGTTGCAGCCCGTCAACACCGTCACTGCCACCGGCGACTTCATGCCCATCCGCAACGCCGACAGCACCTACACCGGCGCGGCGCTGGCACGCTTGACGCTGAATTCGGCCAACGACTGCTCTGGCGCCAACATCAACGCCGCCACGCTGGACGCCGCCACGGCCACCTTCACGCTGAGCGCAGCGCAGGCGGCCTCGGCGCGCACGCTGTGCATGAACCTGGGCACCGGCAGCTACGAGATCAACCCCGGCACCTACGCGCTGTCGGCCAGCTACACCGCGCAGGCCAACTTCACGCTGCCGGCCTTTGCTGCGGCCACCTCGGGCACCATCACGCGCAACGGCGTGCGCATGGTGGCGCCGCTGGTCAACCAGCCGGCGGGCTGGTTCAGCCGGTTGGTGATGACGAACACCGGCAGCGCCGACCGCCAGTACACCATCAGCACCATGAGCGAGAACGGCACGCTGGTGACTGCGGCCGGCGCCGGCGCCGCCGGTACGCTGGCGTCGATGAAGACCACGCTGATCGACCTGCCCAGCGTGGTCTCGATCACGCCCGGCGCGGGCCTGGGCGTGCGCGCCTCGCTGGTGGTGACGGTGAACGCGCCGCAGTCAGAGATCGATGGCCTGTACCAGATCGTCAGCCCGACCGGCTCGGCGCTGTCGAACTACGTGCTCGTTTACAAGAACTGACCGGGCTGGATGCCCGCGGCGCCGGGAGGCGGCGCGGGCCCGTAGCCCATGCCGGGCTCACTCGGCCGTGATTTTGCGTTCCTTGATGATTGCCGCGTAGCGCCGCGAGTCGGCCTGCAGCAGCGCCGCAAACTGCGCCGGCGTCACCGTTTGCGGCTCGGCACCGAGCGCGCGGATGGCATCGATCACCGCCGGTTGGCGCAGCGCGTTGTTGATCTCGCGGTTCAGCCGCTCGACGATCGGTGCCGGCGTGCCGGCGGGCAGGTAGAAGCCGTGCGAGGTGCCGGCGTCGAAGTCCTTCAGCCCCAGTTCGGCCAGCGTGGGCGTATCGGGGAACAGCGCCGAGCGCTTCAGGCTGGCGACGGCCAGCAGCTTGAGCTTGCCCGCGCGCACGTTGGCGAACGCGGTGCCGGGGTCGAAAGCGTAGTCGATGCGGCCGGCCAGCATGTCTTGCACCACCGCGCCCGAACCGCGGTACGGGATGTGCACGGCGAACACCCCGGCGGCGGACTTCAACATCTCGCCAGCGATGTGGGGCGACGTGCCGTTGCCCGGCGAGCCGTAGGACAACTTGCCCGGGTTGGCCTTCACGTGCTTGACGAACTCGGCCCAGTTGTTGACCGGCAGGTCCTGGCGCGTGACCAGAAAAACTTCCAGCCGTGCGCCCGAGGCGACGGGGATCAGGTCCTTCTGCGGGTCGAACGGAAGCCTGGGCGTGATCAGCGGCACGATGCTCATCGCACTGCCCGAGGACAGCAAGAGGGTGTAGCCGTCGGGCGCCGACTTGGCCACCGCGTCGGCGCCGAGGATGCCGGCGGCACCAGAGCGGTTCTCCACCACCACCGGCTGCCCGAGTGCCTGCTGCAGTGGCACCGCGACGGCGCGCGCCACGATGTCGGGCGAACCGCCGGGCGGGAAATTGACGATCAGGCGCACCGGCTTGGTCGGCCAGGCCTGCGCCGCGGCGCCCAGGGGCAGGGCGAGCGACAGGCCGGCGAGCAGCGCCAGGCCAAGACGGCGGGATACGAGGATCGAGGGCATGTGTGGTCTCCAGGGCATCTGTTCTGTGGCGCACCCGCAGCGGATGAGCCGGCGCGCATGCTATGCGCCGGGCAATGCCCGCGACAGGCTCATGTGATGAGGGTTAGCCCGCGGCCCAGCGCCTGCGGCGCGATCCTCGTCACGGTGTCAGCCAGCGCGCCCCGTGCTCGTCGAAGGCGGCGCGGCGCGGGCCCTGGGCATGAAGCTCCAGCCAGTCGAGCGACAGCACTCTGGCCGACAGCAGCGCGAAGTTCTCGCGTGTCGTGCGTTCAGGCAATGGCACGGGGCCATCGAGCGGGGTGCCCGGGGCCTGTGGCGAAAGGTAGTCCTGCGCCGAAGGCGTGAGCTTCAGACGCGCCCAGCGCGAGGACACCGCCAGACCCGAGGTGACGAGCGTCAGCTCGACCCGTGCGCGCAGTTGCCAGGCGAGCCTGGGCGACCACAGCACCAGCGTGCCGAGAGGGTGCGCCTCGATCTGCCGCACCTTCGGCGAGCGCGCGTCGGTGTAGATGAGCAGCGTGCGCGTTTCGGCATCGAGGTCGCGCAGCACCACCGTGCGCGCGTCGGCCGCGTCGCCGTCGATGGTGGCCAGCACCGGGTGCCGCCACGCGTGGCCGCGCTGTTGGCCGGCCTGGGCGAGTTCGTGCCAGACGGCCGCCTCGACCGCCTGCAGCGACGCGGGCCGTGTGGCGTCGCGGGTCGGCTCGGTCATCCTTCGGTCAGGCCTCGCGGCGCATCGCCGGGAACAGGATCACGTCGCGGATGCTCGGGCTGTCGGTGAGCAGCATCATCAACCGGTCGATGCCGACGCCGCAGCCGCCCGCCGGCGGCATGCCGTACTCCAGCGCGCGCACGAAGTCGGCGTCGTAGACCATGGCTTCCTCGTCGCCTGCGTCCTTGTTCGATGCCTGCCGCCGAAAGCGTGCCGCCTGTTCCTCGGGGTCGTTGAGCTCCGAGAAGCCGTTGGCGATCTCGCGCCCGGCCATGAACAGCTCGAAGCGCTCGGTCACCGTCGGGTCGGCATCCGATGCGCGCGCCAGCGGCGACACCTCCACCGGGTAGTCGACGATGTAGGTGGGCTGCCAAAGCTGGTGTTCGACCGCCGCTTCGAAGAGCCCGAACTGCAGCTCGGCCAGCGTCCAATGCGCCGGCGGCTCCTCGCCCAGCGCTTTGAGCCGCGCGTGCAGCACCTGGGCATCCACCGCTTCGTCCGCGCTCAGACCGGCGTGCGCCACCAGGGATTCGCGCACCGTCAGGCGGGTGAAGGGCTGGTCGAAGTTCAGCTCGCGCCCGCCGTAGCCGAGCACGGCCGAGCCGGTGGCCTGGCGCGCGGCGTGGCGCAGCAGCTGCTCGGTGAAGTCCATCAGCTCGCGGTGCGTCCAGTACGCCGCGTAGAACTCCATCATCGTGAACTCGGGGTTGTGGCGGGCGCTGATGCCTTCGTTGCGGAAGTTGCGGTTGATCTCGAACACGCGCTCGAAGCCGCCCACCAGCAGCCGCTTGAGGTACAGCTCGGGCGCGATGCGCAGGAACATCGGCTGGTCCAGCGCGTTGTGGTGCGTGATGAAGGGCTTGGCGTTGGCGCCCCCGGGGATCGGGTGAAGCATCGGCGTCTCGACCTCGAGAAAGCCGTGCTCGACCATGAAACCGCGGATCGAGGCCACCGCCTTGCTGCGCGCCACGAAGCGCAGCCGCGCGCTGTCGTCGGTGAGCAGATCGACGTGGCGCTGGCGCACCTTCTGCTCGGGGTCGTTCATGCCGTGGAACTTGTCGGGCAGCGGCCGCAGGCTCTTCACCAGCAGCCGCAGCGTGGTCGCGCGTACCGAGAGTTCGCCGCTGCGCGTGCGGAACAGCGTGCCCTCGCAGCCCAGGATATCGCCCAGATCCCAGTGCTTGAAGGCGGCCAGCGTCTCGGCCCCGATGGCGTCCTGCGTCAGGTACAGCTGGATGCGGCCGCTGCCGTCCTGCAGCGTGGCAAAACACGCCTTGCCCATCACGCGCTTCAACATCATGCGCCCGGCCACCACCACGCGCAGCGCCTGCGGCTCCAGCGTTTCGTTGGGCAGCTCGCCGTAGCGCTGGTGCAGGTCGGCCGCGTGGTGCTCGGGCCTGAAGTCGTTCGGGAAGGCGACGCCGGTCTGGCGCAGCGCGGCGAGTTTTTCGCGCCGCTCGGCCATCAGCTGGTTCTCGTCGGGGGCTGCCGCTTCGGGGTTGGCCGGGGTCGTGGAGGTCATCGCGCACTCTTCGCGTGCCTGGGGCACGGGGGCCGTGATTCTAGGTGCGGCCCGTAGAATGGCGGCCTCCCTGGCGTTGCCCGCAACGTCGACCACCGACGCCCGCCGTGGCCCCATTTCCGATCACCGATCGCCGCATCCGCTTCGCGCTGGTCGGCTGTGGGCGCATCAGCGCCAACCACCTCGAGGCCCTGCGCCAGCATGACGCGCGCGCCGAACTGGTGGCGCTGTGCGACAACCGGCCGGCCGCGCTGGCCGAGGCCGTCGCAACCAGTGGCGTACGCGGCTTCACTTCGCTGGATGCGCTGCTGGCGGCCAGCGACGCCGATGTGATCGTGCTCGCCACGCCCAGCGGCCTGCACCCGCGCCAGGCGATGAAGGCCGCGGCGGCCGGGCGCCATGTGCTGACCGAAAAGCCGATGGCCACCAAGTGGGACGAAGGCATGGCCATGGTGCGCGCCTGCCGCGAGGCCGGCGTGCAGCTTTTCGTGGTCAAGCAGAACCGGCTGAACCCGACGCTGCAGCGCCTGAAGGCCGCGCTGGTCGAAGGCCGCTTCGGACGCATCGTGATGGTGGTCGTGAATGTTTTCTGGACACGCCCGCAGAGCTACTACGACGAAGCGCCCTGGCGCGGCCGCTGGGACCTGGACGGCGGCGCCTTCCTCAACCAGGCCAGCCACTACGTGGACATGGTGGACTGGCTGGTCGGCCCGGTCGACAGCGTGCATGCCTATACCGCCACGCTGGCGCGCGACATCGAGGCCGAGGACACCGGCGTCATGAGCCTGCGCCTGCGCAGCGGCGCGCTGGCCTCGATCAACGTGACCATGCTGACGCAGGGCCGCAACTTCGAGGGCAGCATCACGATCCTGGGCGAGCGCGGCACCGTGCGCGTGGGCGGCGTGGCCGTCAACCGAATCGAGCACTGGCAGTTCGACGAGCCGCGGCCCGAGGATGCCCAGGCGCTGCAGGCCGGTTACGCCACCGCCAGCGTCTACGGCCCCGGCCACGCGCTGTACTACGACAACGTGATCGGCACGCTGCGCGGCGAAGGCGCGGCGCAGGTCGACGGCTACGAGGGCCTGCGCTCGCTGGCGGTGGTGATCGCCGCCTACCGCAGTGCACGCGACGGCACCCGCGTCGGCCTGCCGCTGGTGTTTTGATGGCGACACACTGACGATGGCCGGCTGGTGGGCCCACGCAAGCGCGGTGGTCGATGACGGCGCACAACTGGGTGACGGCACCAGGGTCTGGCACTTTGCGCATGTCTCGGCCGGCGCGCGCATCGGCCGCGGCTGTGCGCTCGGGCAGGGCGTCTTCGTCGGCAACGACGTGCTGATCGGCGACGGCGTGCGCATCCAGAACCATGTCTCGGTCTACGACGCGGTGACGCTGGAAGACGAGGTCTTCTGCGGCCCCGGCGTGGTCTTCACCAACGTGCTGAACCCGCGTGCCGCGGTGCCGCGCAAGGCCGAGTACCGGCGCACGCTGGTGCGCCGTGGCGCCACGCTGGGCGCCAACTGCACGGTGGTCTGCGGCCACGTGATCGGCGAATTCGCCTTCGTCGGTGCCGGCGCCGTGGTCACCGCCGACGTGCCCGACCACGCGCTGGTGGTCGGCGTGCCGGCGCGGCGCATCGGCTGGATCAGCCGCCACGGCGAGCGCCTGGCGTTGCCGGTCTCGGGCCAGGGCGAGGCGGCCTGCGCGGCCACCGGCGAGCGTTACCGGCTGCAGGGCGACCAGGTGCAGCGATGCAGTTCTGCGACCTGAAGACGCAGTACCACGCGCTCAAGGCGAGCGTGGACGCGCGCATCCAGCGTGTGCTCGACCACGGCCAGTACATCATGGGCCCGGAGGTGGCCGAGCTCGAAGCCGCGCTGGCCGCCTTCACCGGCGCAAAACACTGCATCACCGTGGCGAGCGGCACCGAGGCGCTGCTGATCGCGCTGATGGCGCTGGACCTGCACGCAGGCGACGAGGTCATCACCTCGCCCTTCACCTTCGCCGCCACCGCCGAGACCATCGTGCTGGCCGGCGCCCGGCCGGTGTTTGTCGACATCGAGCCCGACACCGGCAACATCGACGCGTCGTTGATCGAGGCCCGCATCACGCCGCGCACGCGGGCCATCATGCCCGTGAGCCTGTACGGCCAGGTGGCCGACATGGACGCCATCAACACCGTGGCCGCGCGCCACGGGCTGGCGGTGATCGAAGACGCGGCGCAGAGCTTCGGCGCGGTCTACCGCGGCCGGCGCTCGGGCGCTCTTTCGACCTTCGGCGCCACCAGCTTCTTTCCGAGCAAACCGCTGGGCTGCTACGGTGACGGCGGCGCGCTGTTCACCGACGACGCCCTTCTGGCGCAGGCGGCGCGCGAGATTCGCGTGCATGGCCAGAGCGCGCGCTACACCCACACGCGGCTGGGCGTCGGCGGCCGGCTCGACACGCTGCAGGCCGCGGTGCTGCTGGCCAAGCTGGAGCGCTTCGATTGGGAACTGCAGCGCCGCGCCGCGCTGGGCGCGCGCTACCGGCGGCTGCTTGCGGGCTTGCCGGGCCTGGGGTTGGTGAACGTGCGGCCCGACCGTGATTCGGTGTGGGCGCAGTTCACCATCTTTGTCGATCAGCGCGATGCGGTGGCCGCCGCGCTGAAAGCGCAGGGCGTTCCGACCGCCGTGCACTACCCGAAGCCGCTGCACCATCAGCCGGCCTATGCCGATGTCTGCTGCCCGCAGTGCTGCCCGCTCAGCATCGCGGCCGCGCAGCGTGTGCTCAGCCTGCCGATGAGCGCCGATCTCGGCGAGGCCGATCAGGACCATGTCGTGCAGGTGCTGGCCGAGGCCCTGCAGGCCTTGACTGCAGCCGCGCCGTGAGGCCGGAGATCAATCCCGACAGCGCCGGCTTCGACCCCCGCAGGCTCTACGACGAGCATCCGGAATACGCCGCGCGCCGGCGCACCGGATCGCAAGAACAGGCGCAGGTCGACCTTGAAGTGGCGCGCTTCAAGCTGCCGCAATTGCTGCGCTTGTGGCCGGCCGGCCCGCCGCCGGAATCGATGCTGGAGGTGGGCTGCGCCACCGGTGAGCTGATCGCTGCCTGGCCGGTGGCGCTGGGCGGGCGGCGCGTGGGTGTGGACATCTCGCCGGCCAACATCGCGGCGGCGCGGGCGCGATTCCCGCAGCTCGAATTCATCGATGGCGACTTTCGCACCCAGCTTCCCGCCAGCCCTTTCGACGGCGTGATCCTCAGCGACGTGCTCGAACATGTGGAAGACGACGCGGCCTTCCTGCGCGCCGCCGCGATGTTGGCGCCGCGGGTGCTGATCAACCTGCCGCTGGAAGACAACTGGCTCAACCATGGCCGCGCTTACGGGCCGCAGGATGTCTCGGGCCACTTGCGCGCTTACGGCCTGGACGACGCGCTCGGCCTGTTCACGCGCGCCGGCCTGCAGGTGCTGCAGTGGCATCGGGTGTGGATCCACGAGACCCCGGCCGAAGCCGAGCGTCGTGCGCTGCGCCGCGCCCACAGCGGGCGCGCGTTCGCCGGCGGCGCCCTGGGCAGTGCGGCGCGCGGGCTGCTGTTCGGCGCGGCCACCGCCTGGCCTGTGCTGGGCCGGCGGCTGTTCGCCTCCAACCTGTTTGCGCTGGCCTGCGCCGCTGACCGCGCTGCAGACCGCGCTGCAGACCGCGGCGTGCCCTCCGCTTGACGCTGCGGCGCGAACTGCTGCGCACGCTGCTGCTGCAAGGTGGTGGCGCGGCCGCCATGCTGCTGGCCGTGCTGTGGCTGGCGGCCACCGCCGGCCCGCAGGTCCAGGGGCAGTTCAGCCGCATCAAGGCCGAGGTCGATCTGGTCGCGGCGCTGGCCATGCTGGGCATGCCGCAGGCGCTGTTCTTCTTCCTGCGCGGTGGGCGCCTGAGCCTGGCGCGCGCGCTGCGCATCGCTGCGGCGGTGGCCTTGCTGGCGCTGCCGCTGGCCTGGGTCTGGGCCCGGCTGTCGGGGCTGGGCGGTGCGCTGGCTTGGGGCCTGCCTGTCGTGGCTGCCCTGGCCGTGTTGCATGGCCAGTGGCGCACGCTGCTGCTCGATCGGCCGGGCAGCGGCTGGTTCAACCTCGCGACGGCCCTGCCGCAGGTTCTGCTGCTGGTGGTGGCCGTGGGCTGGTCCGCCATGGCGGCGCAGGGCGAGGGCGCGTTGCTGACGGGCTGGGCACTCGCCTACGGGCTGACGCTGTTGCTGCTGGCGCCGCGGCTGTTCTCTGTGCCGCACCAGCCTGCGCCGCAGGCCGGCGCCGCAACGCCGGTGGCCGCCGCCGAACTGCTGCGCTACGGCGGTGCCGCGTGGGCCGCCGCGGTGCTGGCGAATCTGTCGATCGTGCTGCTGCTGCGCACGGTGGACGCCTCTTCTGGCGCTGCAGCCTTGGGCCTGTTCACGCTCGCGTGGACGCTGGCGCAGCTGCCTTTGCTGCCGCTGAACTACGCCGCGCCGCTGCTGCTTCGCCAGTGGACGGGTGGCGCCGTGGTGGCTTCGGTGCGCCGGCCGGCGCTGACCGTCGCGCTGTCGGGGTTGCTGCTGGCCGTTGCGGCGGCGCTGCTGGCGCGCTGGCGCGATGACATCGGCTTCGGCGCGGCCTATGCCGGGCTCGGCATGCTGCTGGCCGTGCTGCTGCTGGCCAGTGCCGCCGAAGCCGTGGCGCGGCTGCTGGTGGTGCGCCGCCACGCGGCCGGCCGGCCCTGGCACGCCACGCTGGCCGAGGCCGGCCGGTTGCTGGTGCTGCTGCCGGCCTGGGCGCTGGGCCGGGGTGACCTTGCCGCACTGGCCTGGTGGTGGTGCGCGGCCACGGTGGTGTCTCTGGCGATCCTGGCGGGGCTGTCGCGCTCCGCGCCGTTTGCCGTTCTGTCCGAAGAGCGGCGCCTGCCTTGAGCACGAAGACCACCGGCCACGTGGCGTTGCTGGGCGCCGCCAACTCGATCCACCTGCAGCGATGGGCCACCGCGCTGTCGGTCCGTGGCTGGCGCGTCAGCCTGATCACCCAGCACGAGGCACCGGCCGGTCTGCTGCCTGCCGCCGTGCAACTGCACCTGCTGCCGCACCGCGGGGCGCTCGGCTACTTCGCCAATGTGCCGGCGCTGCGCCGCCTGCTGCGCGCGCTGAAGCCCGACCTGCTGCACGCCCACTACGCCAGCGGCTACGGCAGCACGGCGGCGCTGTCGGGCACGCAGCCGCTGCTGCTGTCCGTGTGGGGCAGCGATGTCTACGACTTCCCGCGCCGCAGCCCGCTGCACGCGGCGTGGCTGCGGCGCAACCTGCGCGCCGCCACCGCGCTGGCCTCGACCAGCCAGGCGATGGCCAGCCAGGTGCGGCGGCTGCTCGGCCAAAGCGATCTGCCGGTGGCGGTGACGCCCTTCGGCATCGATCTGCAGCGCTTCATGCCGCGTGAAATGCCCTGCGACCGTCCGCCGGGCACCCCGCTGGTCATCGGCACCGTGAAGACGCTGGCGCCGAAGTACGGCATCGACCTGCTGCTGCGCGCCCACGCCCAACTGCTGCACGCGTCGACCCGGCAGGTCGCGCCCAGGTTGCTGATCGTCGGCCACGGCCCGCAGCGCGCTGAGCTGCAGGCGCTGGCCGTGTCGCTCGGCAGCGCGGCGCAGGTGGATTTCGCCGGTGCGGTGCCGCATGCCGAGGTGCCCGGCTGGCTGCGGCGCATCGACGTCTTCGTGGCCGCCAGCCGGCTCGACAGCGAAAGCTTCGGCGTGGCCGTGCTCGAGGCATCGGCCTGCGCGCTGCCGGTGGTGGTCAGCGATGTGGGCGGGCTGCCCGAGGTGGTGGTGCAGGGCCAGACGGGCGTGGTCGTGCCGCGTGAGGACGACGCGGCGCTGGCGGCAGCCCTGGTGCCGCTGCTGGCCGATGCGGCGCTGCGCCAGCGCCTGGGCGCCGCCGGCCGTGAGCATGTGCGCCAGCACTTCGAGTGGGAGACTTGCGTCGACCGCATGCTGGCTCTGTATGGCGCGGTCTGCGCCGCGGCCGCTCGATGAACCTGCTCTACATCAACCACTACGCCGGCACGCCCGTGCTGGGCATGGAGTACCGCCCGTACTTCCTGGCCCGCGAGTGGGTGCGCGCAGGCCACCGGGTGCTGATGCTGGCGGCTGACTTCTCGCATGTGCGCACGCGCCAGCCAGCGGCCGGTGCGCAGACGATCGACGGCATCGACTACCGCTGGATCGCCACCCCGCGCTACCAGGGCAACGGCGTCGGCCGGGTGCTCAACATCGCCGCCTTTCTCGCCACCGTCTGGCGCGACACGCCGCGGCTGCTGCGCGAGTTCGCGCCCGATGCGGTGATCGCCTCGAGCACCTATCCGATGGACATCTGGCCGGCGCGCCGCATCGCCCGCCGTGCCGGCGCGAAGCTGGTGCACGAGGTGCACGACCTGTGGCCGCTGTCGCCGATCGAACTCGCCGGCATGTCGCCGCGCCACCCCTTCATCCGCCTGTGCCAGGCGGCCGAGGACGCCACCTGCCGCGACGCCGACGTGGTGGTCTCGATGCTGCCCAAGGTGCACGCGCATCTGCAGGCCCGCGGGCTGGACTTGCGCAAGCTGGTCATCGTGCCCAACGGCATCGACCCGGCCGAGTGGCGTGCCGAGCCGGCTCCGCTGCGTGACGACGTGGCGGCGGCTCTCGCCCAGGCGCGCGTGGGCGGCCGCGTGGTGGTGGGCTACGCCGGCTCGATGGGGCGGCCCAACGCGCTCGACACGCTGCTGGATGCGGCGGCGTTGCTGCGCGATGAGCCCTTCAGCGTGGTGCTGGTGGGCGACGGCCACGAACGCGCGCGGCTGGTGCAGCGCAGCGCGGATCTCGGGCTGGCGCAGGTGCACTGGTTGCCGCCGATCCCGAAGGCGCAGATCCCGGCCTTCCTGCAGGCGCTGGACATCGCCTGGATCGGCTGGCAGCGGGTGCCGATCTACCGCTTCGGCATCGCGCCGAACAAGCTGATGGACTACATGATGGCCGGCTGCGCGGTGCTGCATGCGGTGCAGGCCGGCAACGACCCGGTCGCGGAAGCCGGCTGCGGGCTGACGGTGGCGCCGGAATCGCCGCCCGCCAGCGCCGACGGCCTGCGCCGCTTGGCGGCCCTGCCGGCCGACGCGCGGCGCGCGATGGGTGAGCGCGGTCGCGCCTTCGTGCAGGCGCACCACACCTATCCGGTGCTGGCGCAACGCTTCTTGCAGGCGCTGCAGTGAACCCGCAGCACGAGCGTGAGCTGAAGGCGGTGGCCGAGCGCTATGCCCGTCGGGGCGATGTCGGAAGTGATGTGGCGGGCAAGCAGGTGCAGCGCCCGGAAGTGCTGCAGATGGTGCGCGAGCGTGAACAGGCGCTGCTTGCACTGCTCGCGGCGCATGGCAGGTCCAACCTGGCCGCGCTGGACGTCGTCGAGGTGGGCTGCGGCAGCGGCGGCAACCTGCTCGACCTGCTGCGGCTGGGCTGCTCGGCCGAGCGCCTGCAAGGCATCGAACTGCTGCCCGATCGGCTGGCACTGGCCCGCCAGCGGCTGCCCGCTGCCGTGCGGCTGCACGGTGGCGACGCCAGCATCGCGCCGCTGGCGCCGGCCAGCCAGCATCTGCTGCTGGCCTGGACGGTCTTCTCGTCGCTGCTCGACGACGGCGTGCAGCAGGTGTTGGCCGCGGCGATGTGGGGCTGGCTCCGGCCCGGCGGTGCGCTGCTGTGGTACGACTTCTGCGTCGACAACCCGCGCAACCCCGACGTGCGCGGCGTGCCGATGCGGCGTGTACAGCGGTTGTTCCCGCACGGCCGCATCGACGCGCGCCGCGTCACGCTGGCACCGCCGCTGGCGCGCGCCGTCTGCCGCCTGCACCCGGCCCTGTACCCGTGGTGCAATGCGCTGCCCTGGCTGCGCACGCACCGCCTGGCCTGGATCGAGAAGCCGAACTGATCTGCTGATGAACCCACCCTTCCTGCCCTTCGCGCTGCCCGACATCGGCGAGGAAGAGATCGCCGAGGTGGTCGACACGCTGCGTTCCGGTTGGGTCACCACCGGCCCGAAGGCGCGCCGCTTCGAGCAGGACTTCGTCGCCTTCCTCGGCGACCCGGCCTTGCATGCGGTGGCCGTCAACTCGGCCACCGCCGGGCTGCACCTGGCGCTGGAAGCGCTGGGAATCGGCCCGGGCGACGAGGTCATCACCACCACCCACACCTTCACCGCCACCGCCGAGGTGGTGCGCTACCTGGGCGCCGACGTGAAGCTGGTGGACATCGATCCGGCCACGCTGAACATCGACGTGGCCGCCGTCGAGGCCGCCATCGGGCCGCGCACCAAGGCGCTGATGCCGGTGCACTTCGCCGGCCTGGCGGCCGACATGCAGGCCGTGCACGCACTGGCGCAGCGGCATGGCCTGAAGGTCGTCGAGGACGCCGCGCATGCCCTGCCCGCCACCGTGGGCGGGGTGCTGGTGGGCACGCTGGCCAGCCAGGCCACGGTCTTCAGCTTCTACGCCAACAAGACCATCACCACCGGCGAAGGCGGCATGCTGGTCACACGCGACGCCGAACTGGCGCAGCGCGCGCGCGTGATGCGCCTGCACGGCATGAACCGCGATGCCTTCGACCGCTTCACCGCCAAGGTGCCTAGCTGGTACTACGAGGTCGTCGCGCCGGGCTTCAAATACAACCTGAGCGACATCGCCGCCGCGCTCGGTCTGCAACAGCTGAAGAAGGCCCGGGCCTTCCAGCAGCGCCGCGCGCAGATCGCCGCGCGCTACCAGGCCGGGCTGCAGGGCCTGCCGCTGATCCTGCCGCCCGCCGCGCCGGCCGGCGACATGCACGCCTGGCACCTGTACGTGGTGCGGCTGAGCGACCAGGCGGCGCTGGCGCGGGACCGTTTCATCGAAGCGCTGTTCGAGCGCGGCATCGGCTGCAGCGTGCACTACATCCCGCTGCACCTGCACCCCTACTGGCGCGATCGTTATGCGCTGGTGCCGGCGATGTTCCCGCACAGCCAGCGCGCCTTCGAGCGCATGGCCAGCCTGCCGATCTACACCCGGATGAGCGATGCCGACGTCGACCGCGTGATCGAGGCCGTGCGCGCCGTGCTGGGCGCGGGCTAGCCGCGCCACGGCAACTCGCAACCCCGCGTGGCCAAGCGCGCCTTCGATCTGCTGGTGGCCGGCTGCGCGCTGGCGCTGCTGTCGCCGCTGATGCTGGCGATCGCGCTGTGGGTGCGGCTGGACTCGCCCGGGCCGGTGCTCTTTCGCCAGCAGCGCGTGGGCCGACATGGCGTGCCATTTCGCATCCGCAAGTTCCGCACGATGGTGCAGGGCGCGGCCGGCCTGCCGCTGACGGTGGGCGCCGACCCGCGCATCACGCGTGCCGGCGCCTTCCTGCGCCGCCATCGGCTGGACGAGTTGCCGCAGCTGATCGACGTGCTGCAAGGCACGATGAGCCTGGTCGGCCCGCGCCCCGAGGTGCCGCGCTACGTGGCGCTGTACCCGGGCGCGCTGCGTGAGCGGGCGCTGGCCGTGCGCCCGGGCCTCACCGACCCGGCCTCGCTTTCGCACCTGGACGAAGCGGCGCGGCTGGCCGCGGCCGCCGACCCCGAGCGCGAGTACGTCGAGCACATCCTGCCGGCCAAGCTGCAGCAGGCGGTGGCCTATGCCGAGCGCGCGACGCTGGCCACGGACATCGCCGTGCTGGCGCGCACCGCGCTGCGCCTGCTGCGCGGCTGAGGCGAGCGATGGCTGACCCGGCAGTGCCCCCGCCTACGCTCAGCGTCTGGCACCGGCTTGATCTGCTGCTGGCGCGGTTGCGCCCGCACCGCGAGCCGCTGTCGCTGGCGGCCGATGCGCTGGTCGTCGTGGCCTGCTGGAACATCACCTACCTGTTCCGCCTGGGCTTCGAGCGCTGGATCAGCGCCCGCCCGGCCTACGACGGCTGGGTGCTGGCGGGCGTCGTCGCGGCCTACCTGCTGGCTTTCACGGCGCTGAAGGTGCCGCAGAGCATGTGGCGCTTCTCCGGCTTCGGCGAGATCAAGCGGCTCACGCTGGCCTGCGCCATCGCCGGCCTGGCGGCAGCGGTGGTGGTGAAGGCGCTGGGGCTGGCCAAGGTACCGCGCGCGGTGCTGGCGCTGCACCCTGTGGTCACGCTGATGGGCGTGGCGCTGCTGCGCATCGCCTACCGCATGCTCTACGAGCACGCCCGCTCACGCATCACCGGCAGCGGGGCCGAGATCCGCCGCGCCATCGTGATGGGTGCCGGCGCCGCCGCGCGGCTGCTGCTGGCCGGCATCCACCAGCAGGGCTGGACGGTGCTCGGGCTGCTCGACGACGACCTGGCCAAGCGCCGCGCGCGCATCGGCGGTGTGCCGGTGTTGGGCACGCTGGCGCAGATCACTGACAAGGCCGTGCGCGGCGCGGCCACGCATGTGGTGGTGGCGATGCCCTCGGCCACGCCCACCGAGCGACGGCGCGCCCTGGCGCTGGCCGCGCTCACCGGGTTGCCGGTGGTCACGGTCCCCAGCGCCGACGAACTGCGCGGCGGCCGCAGCCGGGTGGAGCGGCTGCGCGACATCGAGCCCGAAGACCTGCTCGGCCGCGAGCCGGTGGCGCTGGATGAGGCGCTGGCCGCGCAGGTGCTGGCCGGCAAGACGGTGCTCATCACCGGCGCCGGCGGCAGCATCGGCAGTGAACTCTGCCGCCAGGTGGCGGCCTGTGCGCCGGCGCAGCTGGTGCTGTACGAGTTGTCGGAGTTCAACCTCTACCGCATCGACCAGGAACTGGCCGAGGCCTTCCCCGGCCTGCAACGCGTGGCCTTGATCGGCGATGTGAAGGACTTCGACCACATCCGACACTGCTGCGCGGCGTGGCGGCCGCAGGTGGTCTTCCACGCCGCCGCCTTCAAGCATGTGCCGCTGATGGAAGACCACAACGCCTGGGCCGCGCTGCGCAACAACACGCTGGGCACCTGGCATGCGGCGCGCGCGGCCGCCGCTTCGGGCGCCGAGCGCTTCGTGCTCATCAGCACCGACAAGGCCGTCAACCCGACCAACGTCATGGGCGCCAGCAAGCGCGCCGCCGAGATGGTGGTCTCGGCGCTGGCCACCGATCACCCGGGAACGCGCTTCGTGGCCGTGCGCTTCGGCAACGTGCTGGGCAGCAGCGGCAGCGTGATCCCCAGGTTCAAGGAGCAGATCGAGCGCGGCGGGCCCGTCACCGTCACGCATCCTGAGGTGATCCGCTACTTCATGACCGTGGCCGAGTCGGCGCGGCTGGTGCTGCAGGCTGCCGCGGTGGGCGAGAGCGGGCAGGTGCTGGTGCTCGACATGGGCGAGCCGCTGAAGATCGTCGACCTGGCGCGGGACCTGATCCGCCTGTCGGGCCACGCCCCCGATGAGATCGCGATCGAGTTCACCGGCCTGCGCGCGGGCGAGAAGCTGTACGAGGAACTGTTGGCCGATGCGGATCAGACGCTGCCCACCGCCGTGGCCCGCCTGCGCGTGGCCCGACTGGACCATTCCACCCGCGGCCTGCGCGAATTGCTCGATTGGTCTGCTGCGGCCCAGGCACCGGCCGATGCCGAGGTGCGGCGACGGCTGGTCGAGGTGGTGCCCGAATACGCCGCTGCTGCAGGCCCGCCCCGCACGCAGGTTTGACGGCCGCGCGCAGCCACGCCCCTAGCGTCCGTTCCGCGCAACAGATTCCTTGAATTGAACGATTCTGGCGTCCAGTTCCGCGTGAATTCGCCTCACTCGTCTGATACCCTTCCATTGTCTCGCTGAAAACGCACCGCGCTTCTCTTGGAGGACGGCAAGGGGCGTGCAAGGGGGGACGAGCCGTTCTATAAAGTGGAGAGCCGTTTCCTGCGCTGGGAATCTAGGCAAGGAACCGGTTTTCCGTTTACAGATTCGATGACCTGTGTCATAGAATCTGCTTTGAGCAGCTTGTGCGCTCGATTTGCGAATCAGTGCGTGTTCCAACAATTTATGGAGAGCCATCGAATGAGTAAGTTTGTTATGAAAAGTGTCGCGCTGGCGATCGGCGCGCTGGTCGCGGGTGGAGCTTTCGCCCAGGTCAACCTTGATGCTGCATCGCCGACTCCGGTCCGCTACGCGGCTGAGCGCAACGTAACGGCAGCCACCAATCTGGCCGGCATCGCCCAGACGGCCACCGCCGCCTTCGGCGCCAGCCTCGGCACGAACGTGGTTGCGTACGCGCGCCTTGACCTCGGTGGCGCGACCTTCAACGGTGCGGTTGCCGCTGCCATGTTCTCGGTCAACGCCACTAACAGCGCCGCCACCGTGGCCGTGGCCCAGTCGGGCACCGGCTTTGTCATCTTCGCGGTCACGCCGCCAGGTGGTGAGAACCTTGTCGGCGCCAACATCGCAACGATCGACACCGATACCGGTACGGCCACCGGCCTGACGGTGACCGACAAGTCGGGCGTCACGCTGCGTTATCGTCTGTTCGAGACGCTGACCGCTGCGGCGAATCCGTCCGCCATCAACACCCTGAAGGATACCGGTGCCGTCTCTTACGTGACGTTCTCCAACGCCTTCAGCACGGCGGTCACGATGGCCACCGCGGTCTCCGACGTCGCCTCAAACCCGTCCTACACCCGCTTTCTGACCACCAGTGGTATGCCTGCCGGGATCACGACCAAGGCGCTTGGCACCATCACGGGCACGCTCGCCGGCCGGCTGCTCCCGGCGGGTGGCAACTTATTGATCGCTGACCTGTTGCAGGACACGAATACCGTCACCGCGATGGGAGACTTCACGGCCTTGCGCAACGGCGACAGCACCTACACCGGGGCCGCGCTGGGTCGCGTGGTTCTGGCTGCAGCGAACGATTGCTCCGGCGCGCAGATCAACGCCGCGACGCTGAACGCGACCACGGCGACGTTCACGCTGACGGCGCTTCAGGCCCAAACTGCGCGTACGCTTTGCGTGACTGTTGCCGGTACCTATGAGATCAACCCGGCCACGTACACACTGGCAGCGGCCTACACGGCGCAGACCAACTTCACGGTCGCCAACGCCGGTGCAGCGACTTCGGGCACGATCACCCGAAATGGTGTTCGCATGGTGGCTCCGCTGGTCAACCAGCCTCCCGGCTGGTTCAGCCGCCTCGTGATGACGAACACGGGTTCGTCTTCGCGTGACTACACCATCAGATACCTGACCGAGGCTGGTACCCAGATTGTCGCGAACGGTCTGGGCGCTGCTGGTACGCTGGCCGCCGGCATGACGACGCTGATCGACCTGCCCAGCGTGATCACGATCACCCCGGGCGCTGGCCTGGGTGTGCGTGCCTCGCTGGTGGTGACGGTCAATGCGCCGCAGTCGGAAATCGATGGTCTTTACCAGATCGTCAGCCCGACCGGCTCGGCGGTCTCGAACTACATCCTGGTGTACAAGAACTAAGCTGGCTGACCTCCGCGGGCCTTCGGGCCCGCGCGTCGGATTCCTGGAGCCCCGTACCATCGGGGCTCTTTTCATTTTCGGAAGGCTTTCCCGCGATGCTCCCGACGCTGCGATCCACCCGCCAGGCCGCCCGCGGCTTCACGCTGCTCGAGATGCTGGTGGTGCTGGTGATCATCGGCCTGCTGGCCGGGCTGGTGGGGCCGCGCCTGTTCTCCAAGGTGGACCAATCCAAGGTGTCGACAGCGCAAACGCAGGTCAAGCTGCTGCGCGGCGCGGTGGAGAACCTGCGCCTGGACGTGGGTCGCTACCCGAGCGCCGACGAAGGCCTGGGCCTGCTGTCCAAGCCGCCCGCCGAACCGGTGCTGGCCGCGCGCTGGCGTGGGCCATACCTGGACGATGTGATGCCGCGCGACCCCTGGGGCAACGCCTACCAGTACACGCTGTCGGGCATGGACAGCCAGCCCTTTGCGCTGTATTCGCTCGGTGCGGACGGCAAGGCCGGCGGCGAGGGTGATGCGCGCGACATCGGCATCCTGCCCGCGCCGCGCTGACGCGAGGCGGCCCGCAGCGGGCTTCACGCTGCTGGAGTTGCTGGTCGTGCTGGCGCTGGGCGCCCTGGTCACCGGCCTCGTCGGCCCGATCGCGTGGCGGGCCGTCGATGCGGCGCGAGAGCGCGGCGTGGCGGCCGACGTGAGCGTGATGTTGGCCGGGCTGCCGATGCGTGCGGCGCAACGCGGCACGCCGCAGCAGTGGGCCGAAGCCGACCTGCAGACCCTGCTGCCCGAACTGCCCGAAGGCTGGCGCATCGAAGTGCCGCAGCCGCTGCGCTTTGCGGCTTCCGGCGCGGCCGAGGGCGGCGAGGTGCTGCTGGTGGCAACCGGCCGCGCACCGCTGCGCTGGCGCATCGAGCCGATCACCGGAACCATCGATGCGCCGAACGATCGCTGAGTGCCCGGCCGCGCGGCGGCATGTGCGCGGCTTCGGTCTGCTCGAGGCCATCGTGGCGCTGGCCTTGCTGGCCGGCACGGGCATCGCGCTCTTCGACTGGATCAACAGCAACCTGCAAGCCGCTTCCCGCGTGCGCGACACCGAACTGCGCGCACGCCTGATGCTCTCGGCGCAGGCCGCCGTGGCGTCCGTCAACCCGGCGCAGCAGCCCGAGGGCCGCTTTGCCACCGGCCCGCTGGAGGTGCAGTGGCGCGCCGTGCTGGTGGCGCCCGAGCGAGGCAATGCGACCCAGATCGCCGGCGCCGCGGGCCCGTGGCGCATCGGTCTGTGGCGGCTCGAGGTGCAGGCGCGTGATGCCGCCAGCGGCGTCGACGTGCGTTTCGAGCAGTTGCAGGTGGGCACCATGCGCACCCGGCCTGCAGGTGGCGTATGAGGCCGGGCGCGAAGCACCTGCGCACCGGCTTCACCCTGCTCGAGATGCTGGTCACGCTGGTGGTGGTCTCGCTGGTCGCGGCCATCATCAGCCAGGCGCTGCTGCAACTGGGCCGCATCGAACGCCTGCTGGCCGGCGGGCAACTGGCGGGCATGGCGCAGTCGCTGCGCATCGAGTGGGTGCGCGGGTTGATCGACGGCGCCGTGCCCGGCGAACGCCAGACCCCCGGGCGCTTTGCCGGCACCCGCCGCAGCCTCAGCGGCCTCAGCACCGAGATGCCGGCTTTCCCAGAGTCTGGCGCGCAGCGCTTCGAACTGTTGTTCGAGACCGATGCCACCGGCGCACGCACCACCTTGCGTCTGCGCCAGCCGGATGCGTCCGACCCTTCTGCCAGTGCCCGCACGCTGCTCGAATGGGAAGGCCGCGAGGGCGGCTTCCGTTTCCTCGATGCACGCGGCCAGTGGCACGAGCAGTGGCCGCCCGCACTGAATGCGCCCCGGGGCCTGCCGGTGGCGGTGGCGGTCGAGACCGGCTTGGCCGAACTGCCTCTGCTGCTGGCGGCACCCCGTGTGGACGCCGAGCCGTTGCCGTCGCGGCGCGTGGTGGAGCAGCTTTGAAGGCCGCCGGGCGGCGCCGCCAGGGCGGTTATGTGCTGGTGATGGTGCTCGGCGCGCTGGCGCTGGTGGCGCTGGTCGCAGGGCGCTTCGCACAGCGCATCGACGAGCTGCGCGCGCAGGCCACCACGCTCGACGGCCAGGCCCGGGCGCGCATCGAAGCCGCCAGCGCGTTGGCCGGTGCGCTGTACTGGATCACCACCCGGCCGAGCAATGCCGCCGGCTGGGGCGAAGACCCGACGCAGCAGGTGCACGCCGACGGCCGCCCTTACACGCTGCCCGGCGGCGCCGAGCTGCGCGTGCAGGACACGCGCGGTCTGTTGCCCCTGAACGCCCTGCGCCGCCAGCATCTGCTGCGTCTGCTCACCGATGCCGAGGTGCCGCCGCCACGCGCCGACGCGATGGTCGACGTGCTGCTGGACTACATCGACCGCGACAACCTCAAGCGCCTGAACGGGGCCGAGCGCGACGAGTACGCGGCGCTCGGCCTGCCGCCGCCGAGCAACGACTGGCTGTTCTCTGTGCGTGAGCTGTCGCGCATGCCGCTGTGGCGCGACGACCCGGCCTTGCTGGCCCGCCTGGAGCCGCTGCTGTCGACCAACCGCGAAGGCTTGTTCAACCCCAACGCCGCGGCGGCACCCGTGCTGCGTGCGCTGATGCCGCAGGCGCGGCCGGAACAGATCGAGCTGTTCGAGACGCTGCGCCGCGACAACGGCTTCTTCTCCGGTGAGGCTGCGCAGCGCGCCACCGGCCTGCCGCTGCGCAGCGACACCTTCTTCTTCCACGCCAGCGAGTGGCCGCGCATCACCGTGTCGGCCCCTGGGCTCATCAGACCCCTTCAGTACAATCTGTATCTCACTCCGGATGGCGTCAATTTGCCGTGGGCCATCCTCGAGGCGCGTTCGGCGCCGCGCAGCGGCGACAAGCCCGCGCCCCCCCGAAGCGAACAGGCGCCCGCCGCGTCGCCCAGCACGCAGCCGCAAACCGAAGAACGTGCAACTGCCTTCCCCCTGGTCCTCGCGATCGACCGACCCTGAGCAGTGGACCCGCGTGCTCAGCCGCGGCACGCTGGCGCCGACGCGCGGCGCGGGCTGGTGGTCGACACCCACCACCGTGCTCTCGCGCGCGCTGGTGCGGGTGCGCGTGTTCTCGCTGGCGCAGGCGCCGGTGGGCGAGCGACGCGCGGTGCTGCGCAATCTGCTGGTGGCGTGGAGCCCGTTTGCCGACAGCGCCTTCCTGGTCGCGCAGCGCGAGGATCGCGCGCTGGCCTTCGCCTGGGACGCCGCTGCCGCCGCCGGTGCGCCGCTGCCCGAGAGCCTGCTGCAGCAACCCATGGCCGGTGATGGCTGTCGCCTGTTGCGGGGTCTGGAGGGCTGCGAGGCGCAGCTCTGGCGTGGCGGCTGGCCGGTGGCCACACGCTGGTGGCCCGAGCCGCCCAGTACCGCCGACTGGCAGGAATTCGCACGCACGGTGCCGCCGGCGGATGCCGCACTGCTGCCGGCTGCGGCACCGGCGCCGCAGGCGGCCGCATGGCGCGCCGGCCCGTGGGTGGCCACGCGCACGCTGCAGGCGCTGTCCGCCGGGGGCTCGCGCATCGAACACCTGGCCACGGTAGCCACGATCTTCGGGCTGCTCGGGCTGACTGCCGCGCAGGCGCATGTCGGCTGGGACGCCTGGCGCGAGCGGCAGACCGTGCAGGCCGCGCTGGCCGCGGTGGAATCCGATGCCGCACCTGTGCGTGCCGCGCGTGACCGGGCGCTGGGTGCCGCAGCGGGCAGCGCGCTGCTGGCGCGTGAACTCAGTGCGGTGCAGCCGCTGGAGGTGCTGCAGCAGCTGTCGCTGGCCTTGCCCGCGCGCGGTGCCCAGTTGCGCGACTTCGAGCTTGAAGGCCTGCGCCTGCGCCTGGGGCTGGAACTCGCCGCCGATGTGCAGCGCGCCACCGTCGTCAAGGATTTGCAGGCCGGCGGCTGGTTCACCGCGGTCACCGAAGCGCGCGAACAGTCCGGCCGCCCCTGGGCGCAGTTCGAGGCCACGCTGGCCGGCCTGCATCCCCCCGCGCGCCCGGCGGCCGATGCGGCGGGCGCTGCGCCTGCTGCTGCTGCTGCCGCCTTCGTTCCCCCACCCAGCACCGCGGCGCCGCCGCGCCCGCGTCCGTGAAGCCCGGCCCGCTGGCCGGGTTGCGTGCCCAGCTGGCGGCCAGCGGGCGCCTGCGCATGGGCTTGCTGGCGGTGCTCGCGCTGGCCTGGATCTATGCGCTGTTGACGGCCGGCGATGCCGTGCAGGACCTGACCAAGCGCAACGCCGAAATGCGCGCCGAGCTCGAGCGGCTGACCCCGCTGGCGCGTGAGCGCGGCTGGTCGGCGCGCGTGGATGAAGTGCGCCGCCAGCGCGACGCGCTCGACGTCATGCTGTGGACCGGCACCGATGCCGGTCTCGCCGAAGCCGCGCTGCAGGACTGGCTGCGCGCCAGCGCCACCAAGTGGGGCGTGGCGATCCGCAGCATCGAACTCGTGCGCGAGACCGCCGACGCCGCGCCGCGTGCGGTTGCCGGGTCGGCGGCCAACGGGCCGAGCGCCGCCCCGGCGCTGCCGGCAGGCATCGGCGCTTTGCGCGTGCGCGTGGCCAGCGACCTCAAGCCGATCCCGCTGCTGGGTTGGCTGTCTGAGATCGGCCAGAGCGAGCGCGTGGTGATGGTCGAGCGGCTGGCCATGCGCACCGCCGCGCAGCCCGGCGTGGCCGAACTGGATCTGCGCGTGCTCACGCAGACCGGCAGCAGCCCGAAGGGGCCGCGCTGATGGCGCTTCGGCTGGGTGGCCTGGGCTGGCGCGGTTGGGGCGCGGTGTGCGCGCTGGCGCTGGCCGCCGGCTGGCTGCTGGCGCCGCTGGCAGCGCCGCCCGACACGCTGGTGCAGCCCCGGCGCGATGCCTGGCAGCCACCGCAGTTGCCGCGCCGCCTGGACACCCCGACGCTGGCTACCATCGCCGCCGCGGCGCCCTTCTGGGGCCCGCAGCAACCCACAGTCACCGCCGCCCCGGGGCCTGACATGCGCTGGCGCGTGGCCGGCGCCTTCGGCCAGGGCAACGCGCGTGCGCTGCTGGTGCAGTTCAATGACCCGGCGCGGCCGGCGCAGCGTCTGGCGGTCGGCGAGAAGCTGCCCAGCGGCCACCGCATCACACGCATCGGCGAACGCGACTACTGCGTCGACGTCGGCGGCAAGGAGTACCGAATGGGGATCGAACGAAGTGAGTCTTGAATCGGCCGTCAGAGTAGCTGCCCCGCCCGCAGCGCGCCCCACGGCCCGCTGGGCCGCCCTGGTGCCGATGGTCTTGCTGCTGGCCGCCTGCGCCTTGCCACCGGCCGGGCCGATGGTGCCGTCGCCGCTGACCACCCCCGGCGCCGCCGACAGCAGCAACGCGCGGCTGGCGCCGACGCCCGCCGTGGTGCCGCAGACCCGCGTCGAACGCCTGCCCGCGCCGCCGGCGGTGCCGCAGGGCCGGCCCGAGCCGCCGCCGCGCGTGCCGCCCCCGGCGCAGGCCATCTCGTCCGAGCCGATGGCGGTCAACCTCGAGCAGGTCACGCTCGCCACCTTCGCGCAGGTGGTTTATGCCGACATGCTCAAGCGCAACGTGAACATCGACCCGCAGGTGCTGGCGCGGCGTGACCTGGTCACTTTCCGCTCGGGTGGCACGCAGAGCCCCGAGGCGATCGAGAACGCCGCGCGGCTGCTGTTGCGCAGCTACGGCGTGGCGGCGGTCGACATCGGCGGCCTGGTGCGGGTGGTGCCCGACAACGCCGCGCTGGGCAACCTGCCCGAGATCCGTCGCGGCGCCGCGCTGCCCGACACGCCGCAGGCGCTGCGGCCGATCTTCCAGCTGGTCGAGCTGACCTCGGTGCGGCAGACCGAGGTCGGCGGCTGGTTGCGCACGATGTTCGGCGAGCGTGTGCGCTTCACCGAAGACGCCACGCGCAACGCGCTGCTCATCAGCAGCACGCCCGACACCATGGGCGCCGTGCTCGACGCCATCCGCGTGCTCGACACCCCGGTACTGGCCGGCGTGCAGAGCGCCTCGATCACGCCGGTGCACTGGTCGGCCGACGATCTGGCGCGGCGCCTTTTCGAGGTGCTGACCGCGCAGGGCTACGCGGTGCAGCCGCTGGGCCAGGCGCCGGGCGGAGCACGCTTCCCGATCATCCTGCTGCCGGTGGCGGGGCTGAACTCGGTCTACATCTTCGCCCGCGGCGACGAGGTGCTGCGCCATGCGGTCGAATGGGCGCGCACGCTGGACAAGCCCAACGAGCGCGGCATCGGGCGCAACTTCTTCACCTACCAGGTGCGCAACACCGACGCCGTGGCGCTGGCGGCCACGGTGGAGCAACTGATCACCGGCGTGCGCCCGGTGGCGCGCCCGGCCGGCGCCACCGGTACGGCCCCCGCGGCGGCGGCGCCGGCCGGAGGCGCGGCCAACCGGCCGACCACGGTGGTGGTGGACCGCGCCACCAACACCATGATCTTCCAGGCCAACCAGGAAGACCACGCGCAGATCCTCTCGCTGCTGCAGATGCTCGACCGGCCGACCCGCGGTGCGCTGATCGAGGTGACCGTGGCCGAGTTGAGCCTGGACAACAACAACCAGTTCGGCATCGAGTGGCTGGCCACCCAGGGCGGTTTCGGCAGCGGCAGCCAGGCCGTGGCCGGCACGCAGGGCGGGTTGGCCATCGGCAGCAGCGGCTTCAACTTCCGCGTCTTCGACAGCGCCGGCGGGCTGCGCGTGGCGCTCAACGCGCTGGCCTCGAACAACCAGGCCTCGATCCTGTCGAGCCCGCGCGTGCTGGCACGCAACGGCGAGACCGCCACCATCCAGGTCGGCCAGGAGGTGCCCATCATCACCAGCCAGCAGACGACCGGCACCACCGGCGCGGCCGGCGCGGCCAACGTGCTGCAGACCATCCAGTACCGCAACACCGGGGTCATCCTGCGCGTGCGCCCGGTGATCCATTCGGGCGACCAGATCGACCTGGATGTCTCGCAAGAGGTCAGCGCGGCGGCGGCCACCAGCACCGGCGTGAACAACTCGCCCACCTTCAGCACACGCAAGATCGACACCCGGCTGACGCTGAAGAACGGCGCCACCGTGATGCTGGGCGGGCTGATCTCCGAAGACACGTCGCAGGGCAACGCCGGCATCCCGCTGCTGAAGGATCTGCCGCTGGTCGGCGGGCTCTTCAACACCCAGCAAAAGCGCGGCAACCGGCGTGAGCTGATCGTGCTGATCACGCCCTACGTGATTGCCGACGACCACGATGCGGCGGCCGTCACCGATGCCTTCCGCCGCCTGCTCGGGCCGTGGAGCGGCACGCAGGGGCCGGTGCCGCCCCAGCCGCTGGTCGCACCGGCCAGCCCGCCCGCACCGCCGCGCTGATGGAGCGCGCCGCCCCCGCCGCCGTGGCCCAGAGGCTGGGCGAGCTGCTGCTGGAGCGCGGTGCGCTGCAGCGCGCCGAGCTGGACCGCGCGCTGGCCTTCCAGGACGCCCAGGCGGGTCAAGGCGGGCACGGTGGCCAGAGTGGCCAGGGCGGACGCCTGGGTGCCGTGCTGGTGCGCATGGGTGCGCTGTCAGAAGAGACGCTGTACCAGGCACTGGCCGCGCAGCTGGCGCTGCCGCTGCACACGCTGGACGCGGCCGACGAGGTGCGCTGGCTTGGCGGGCTGGAGGCCCTCGGCTGGCCGCCGGGCTGGTGGGCCGAGCGCCAGGCACTGCCGCTGGCCGAAGTGGACGGTGATGGCAGCGGCCCGCTGACCATCGCCGCCGCCGACCCGCTGGACGGTGATCTGCGCGAGGCCGTGGACGCGCGCCGCGGCACCCGCCGAGTGACGTGGGTGCTGGCGCTGCCGGCGCAGATCGAGCGTTGGCACCAGCAGCAGCGTGACCGTGACGGTCCGGCAGGCGGTGAACTCGACGCGCGCACGCTGCGCGAGCTGGCCGAGGACGCGCCGGTGATCGCCTTCGTCAACAACGTGCTGGCGCAGGCGGTGGAGGCGCGCGCCTCGGACATCCACCTCGAGCCCGGCGAGCGCGAGTTCGCGGTGCGCCTGCGCATCGACGGCGTGCTGCACACGCGCATGAGCCTGCCGATTGCGCGCTACGCGGCGGTGGCCTCGCGCGTGAAGCTGGTCTCGGGGCTGGACATCGCCGAGCGCCGGCTGCCGCAGGACGGCCGCACCTCGATCCGCGTGGCCGGCGCCGAGATGGATGTGCGCGTCTCGGCCATCCCTGCAGTGCACGGCGAATCGCTGGTGCTGCGCCTGCTGCCCAAGCAGCGCGCCGACCTGCGGCTGGATCGCCTGGGCATGGCCGACGACCAGTTGGCGATGTTCCGCCGCTGGCTGAACTGGTCCAACGGCCTGGTGCTGGTGACCGGGCCCACCGGCTCGGGCAAGAGCACCACGCTGTACGGCGCGCTGGCGGCGCTGTCCGGCGCCGGTGACCTGAGCCGCAAGATCGTCACCGTCGAAGACCCGGTCGAGTACCGGCTGCCGCATGTGGTGCAGATCCAGACGCAGGCCGAGATCGGCTACACCTTCGGCCGCGCGCTGCGCTCGATCCTGCGCCACGACCCGGACATCATCATGGTGGGCGAGATCCGTGACCGCGAGACGGCCGAGATCGCCGTGCAGTCGGCGCTCACCGGCCACCTGGTGCTGGCGACCATCCACACCAACGACGCGCTGTCGGCCGTGACGCGGCTGGTGGACATGGGCATCGAGCCCTATCTTGTCGCCGCCGCTCTGAAGGCGACGATGGCGCAGCGTCTGGTGCGGCGGCTGTGCGAGGCCTGCGCCGGGCCGCGGCTGGCTGAGCCGACGGTGGCGGCGCGCCACGCTGCGCTGGCCGCGCGGCTCGGCCACACGGCCAGCGCCGCGCCGCCGCGCTGGCGCCACGCGGTCGGCTGCCCCGCCTGCGGCGGCACCGGCTGGCGCGGACGGCTGGGCATCTACGAGCTGGTCGAGTTGAACGCCGGCATGCAGCACCTGATCGCCAGCGCGGCGCCGGCCGCCGAGCTGGTGCGCGCGGCCGATGCCGCCGGCCGCCGCAGCCTGGTCGAGGACGGTCTCTTGAAGACCGCCGCCGGCCAGACCGGCTTCGACGAGGTGCTGCGCGTCTGCGGCGGCGCCGAAGACTGACGCGGGCCGGCCTGTGAACGCCTCGGACAGCGGCATCACCTTCACCTGGCGCGCCGCCGATGCAGAAGGCGTCGAGCGCAGCGGGCAGTTGCAGGCGGCTGATGAGCCGCAGGCGCTGCGCGAACTGCTGCGCCAGGGCTTGATGCCGCTGGCGGTGACGGCCGCGCCGCGCGCCGGGGCGGTGGCCTCGGCGAATGCGCCGCGCCGCGCGGCCAGCGTACCCGAGCGCATCACCTTGCTGCAGGAGCTGGCCACGCTGCTGGGTGCCGGCATCTCGCTGGCCGAGGCGCTGCCCTCGCTGGCGGCCTCGCATGCCACCCTGGCCACCGGTGCCGCGCTGGCCGCGGCCGACCGCGCCGTGCGTGGCGGCCAGCGGCTGTCGGTGGCCCTGCGTGAAGGGCCGCTGGCACTGCCGCCTTATGTGCTGGCGCTGGTCGAGGCGGGTGAGGCCAGCGGCGAACTCGCCACCGCACTGCGCGACGCCGCCACGCAGATGGACTACGAGCGCCGCGCCGCGCAGGAGTTGAAGAGCGCGCTGATCTACCCGGCCGTGCTGGTGAGTGCCGGCGTGGTGGCGGTGAGCATCATCTTCATCGGCGTGGTGCCGCGTTTTGCCTCGCTGCTCAAGAGCACCCGCGCCGACGTGCCGGCGCTGTCGCGCGCGGTCATCGAGGCGGGGCTCTTCGTGCAGCAGAACCTGCTGGCCTTCGGGCTGGGCGCCGCGCTGCTGGTAGCGCTGGTGGCCGCCGCGCTGTCCAGCCCCGAGCTGCGCGGCCGTGCGCTCGAGGGCGCGGCGCGGCTGCCGCTGGTCGGCCCCTGGCTGCTGCGTGTGGAGGTGGGCCGCTGGGCCACGGTGCTGGGCACGCTGCTGGCCAACCGGGTGCCGATCATCGAAGCCATCAACCTTTCGGCCGCCGCGCTGCAGCTGGACGGACCGCGGCGCGACCTGGCCACCGTGGCGGCCGAGTTGCAGCGCGGCCGCGCCCTGGCCGACGTGCTGGCCACGCGGGCGTGGTTTCCGCGCACCGGTCTGAATCTGGTGCGGGTGGGTGAACGCTCGGGCGACCTGCCGCGCATGCTGGCCACGCTGGGCACGGTCGAGACCGAGGCCGCGCGCATGCTGCAAAAACGCTTGCTGACGCTGATCGAGCCGGCTGCGATCATCGTCATCGGCGCGGTGATCGGGCTCATCATGACGGCGGTGATGATGGCCATCACCAGCCTGAACACCGTGAACTTCTGATGGCGGGTGGGTTTGCAGGCGAGACGGCGGCGGGTGCGCTGTCCAGCGGCGACCGCGCCGCGCTGGACGGCCTGCGCGGGCTGGCGGCGCTGATCGTCGTCGCCAGCCACGCCGGCGCCATGGGGCAGCACTGGGTGCCCGGGCTGTCACTGGTGGGCATCGGCAAGTACGGGGTCTACCTGTTCTTCGTGCTCAGCGCCTTCTTGCTGACGCTGCAGTGGCTGCAGGCACTGCAGGCCGGCCCTCTTCGCCATTCGGGTGCACGCACGTTGGCGGCCTACCTGGTCAAGCGCGTGATGCGCATCTACCCGCTGTACACGGTCGTGCTGCTGGCCGGCTGGATGCTGGCGCCGCGTGGCCTGGGCGTGCCGATGGATGGTGCCGCGGTCGTGCGCCACCTGGGCCTGCAGGAAGGACGCGACCTGTACTGGAGCGTGCCGGTGGAGTTCCTCTTCTACCTGGTGATACCGCCGCTGGCGCTGTGGCTGACGGCCGCACGTCTGGCGCCCGTGGCGCGTCTGCTGGGGGTCGTGGCCCTGGGCGCGGCGGTTTATGTTGGCTGGCCGGCGCCGCAGGCGCCGCTGAACAGCATCGCGCTGGGCTACTACCTGCCGGTGTTCCTGGCCGGCTCGTTGGCCGCCTGGTGGTGGCAGCGTCAAGGCGGCTTGGCGGATGTGGCCGGTGCGGCGCGGCCCGCGAGGCGTGCGGCGTCGTGGGCGGATGTGCTGCCGCTGGCCTTGCTGGTGATCTCGGTGCCTTCGGTGTTCGCGGCGGTGGGCTGGGACGCTGGCGTGGACGGGCTGCACCGTCAGTTTGCGGCCTGGGGCCTGTTCTGGGCCGCGCTGCTGCTGGCCATGCTGGCCGGCCGTTTGCCGCTGTGGCACCGCCTGCTTGGGTTGCGCGGACTGCGCGCCTGCGGGCACTGGTGCTTCGGCATCTATCTGCTGCACATTCCGGCCCTGGCGCTGGCGGGCAAGTTGCCGCTGCCCGGGTTCGTGAAGGCCGCGCTCGGACTGGCCGGCGCGCTGCTGCTGGCAGCCGTCGCGCACCGGCTCATCGAACGGCCAGCGATGCGGCTGGGGCAGGCGCTAGCATCCCGCCTGGCACCTGACAAAGGAGTCTGACCATGATCGAACACCACCTCGACATCCCCACCGCCGACGGCGCGATGAACAGCTTCGTCGTCCACCCCGAGGAGGACGGCCCGCACCCGGTGGTGCTGTTCTACATGGACGCGCCGGGCAAGCGCGAAGAGTTGCACGACATGGCGCGGCGGCTGGCCGCGGTGGGCTACTTCGTGGTGCTGCCCAACCTGTACTACCGGCGCACGCGCGAGTACCAGCTGATGGAGCGCACCGAGCCGGCGATGGCGCAGATGTTCGCGCACATGAACTCGCTCGACCGCTCCAGCACCGAGACCGACACGCAAGCGCTGCTGGCCTTCGTCGATGCCCAGCCGGCGGCCGACGCACGGCGCATCGGCGCTGTGGGCTACTGCATGAGCGGGCCCTTCGTGATGTGGGCGGCGGCGGCCTTCCCTGACCGGCTGCGCTGCATCGCCTCGATCCACGGCGCCAACATGGCGACCGGGCACGCGGACTCGCCGCACCGCATCGCCGCCCGCGTGCACTGCGAAAGCTACTTCGCCTGCGCCGAGACCGACCGCTGGGCGCCGCCGGCCGACATCGCGCAATTGCAGGCCGCGCTGGAAGCGGCCGGCACGCCGCACCGCGTCGAGTGGTACCCGGGCGCCGAGCACGGTTTCGTCTTTCCGCAGCGCGCCGGCATCTACCACCACGCTGCGGCAGAGCGCCACTGGGAGCGCTTGTTCAGCCTGTTCGGGCGCAACCTGGGGCCGCTGGCCGGCTCACCTTCACAGGCCGTGTGAGGCCACAGCGGTGGCTTGCGCAGCGGCCAGGGCCTGCAGCGCGGGCTCGGCGGCGTCGGCCGCCGACACGGTGTAGCGCTCGACCCGGCCGCTGGCGCTGAGCCGCATTGCGCTGGCCAGCGCGACGGCGTCGACGGCCGCCTGCGCATCAAGCCGCTGCAGCAGAGCGCGCACGGTGGCCTCGGGCTCGGCGAGCAGGGCCTCGTGCGTGACGACCACGAACTGTTCGCGCGGCATCGTCGCGGCGCACTCGGACAGCGCGGCGGCGGCGCGGTCCAGCGCGTGCAGCAGGAAACGGTCGAGCGCGGCGAACGCGCTGTCGTCGGCCGCCACCAGCGCATAGGCGCTGAACATCGCGCGCCACATCTTGCGGTTGCTGGCCAGCACCTGGGCCGGGTCGCGCACGATCCAGACCGCCTGCGCCTGGGGCCAGCGGCGGCGCAGCGCGCGCATGCGCCAGCTGTGGTTGGGCGACTTGAGTACCGGACCGCGCGCGCTGCTGCCGACCACCGCTTGCAGGAAGCGCTCCCAGGCCGGCAGCCAGGCGCCGTCGTCGCACCACGCCTGCGCATCGAGCGTGCCGTGCAGCTCATCGATGCGCTGCGGCATCAGGAAGCCGCGGTAGGCGCTGGCCACGCCCAGGCCGAGCAGTGCGAACTCGTCTTCCTGCGGCGAACCGCTGACCACCTGCAGGCCGTCCATCGGCCGTGCGATCGAGATACGGGTGTCTGGCGGGGCGGCGTGCAGGCGAAAGGCGGTCGGGTCCATGCACTGCCAGGTGCGCGGCGCCGCGCGCCCGCTGGCGGCGACGATCAGTTCATGCAGCACCGTGGTACCACTGCGCCAGGCGCCGAGCACGAACAGCGGCGCGGGCACGGGCGGTGCCGGCTGCTGGCGTTGGCGTGCTTCGCTCAGGCGCAGGTTGATTCCCCCCCACATCGACGCCCAGTGCAGCGCGGCGCGGCGCGCCAGCGGCACCTGCTGCCACGATTGGTGCGCGCGCAGCCAGCCCAGCAGCGGCGGCGAGATCGGCAGGCGCTGCGGCGGGCCGGCGCTTTCTGCGCGCTCAGTGCGTTCAGCGCGTTCTGCGCGGGACATTGCTGGCGCGGGTTTCAGCGCGCTTGGGCCGCCAGCCGCGCCGCCTCGGCGGCACCCAGCCGTGCATCGAGCAGCGCGCGCAGCGCAGCCACGCGCTCGGGCCGCTGGGCGGCCAGGTCGCGCTGCTCGCCGGGGTCGGCACGCAGGTCGAACAGTTGGTCTTGCACCGGCGCGCCAGGCTGGCGCTCGCTGACCAGCTTGTCGTCGCCGTCGATCACTGCGAAGCGCCCGCTGGAGAGGGGGCGGAAGCGGCTCTGCCGCTCCATCGTCATCGAAAACACCGGTGCCGGCGGCAGCGCGCCGCCTTCGAGCAAGGCGCGCAGCGAGCGCCCCTCGGCGCGCGGCAGTGGCGGTGCGCCGGCCATATCCAGCAGCGTCGGCGCGAGGTCGGCCTGGCTGACGGGCTGCCCGATCACCCGCCCGACCTGCTGCCCGGGCAGCTTGAGCACCAGCGGCACGCGGATCAGCACGTCATGCAGGCGCGGGCCGGCGTGGCCGATCAGGCCCTGCTCGAAGGACTCACCATGGTCGGCGCTGATGACGATGAGCGCGCCGTCCAGCCGGCCCTGGCGCTGCAACTCGTCGAGGAACTCGCCGAGCGCGGCGTCGGCGGCCATGATGCTTTCGCGGTAGCGCAGCCGGTGCTTGTCGACCAGCGGCTGCAGCGCCGGGGCGTACTCGATGTTGTCGGGCAGCATGTCGCTCCAGCGCTCCAGCTCACCCGGCGGCAGCAGCCGGTGGCGGGTGGAGGGCGGCGGCAGGTAGGGCGAGTGCGGCGGCAGCGTGTGCACCCAGACGAACTGTGGCGCGCTGCGGCCCTCGCGGGCCAGTCGCTGCAGTACCGCGACGTAGCTGCGCTCCGATGCATAGGGGCTCGTCGTGCCGTGGCGCACCTTGTCGAACGCGCCCAGAAAACCCAGCGCGGTGGCGGCCAGGCGCGGCAGCCCGGTATCGGGGAACACCGTCAGCACTTGGCGGACCCAGTTGGCGTACAGCGTGTTGCGGGCCATCTCGCTGCTCGACCAGGCGGCAAAGCTGCCCCGATGGCGGGGGCTGGCCAGTGGGTTGTCTGTGATGGAGTGCGTGCGCCAGCCTTGCTCGCGCAGGCGTGCCGCGAGCATGTGGCCGCGCGTGGTGTCCAGCATCTTGGCTTCGGGCTGGGTGGCGAAGTGCGTCCATGGCAGCAGCCCGCTTTCCATTGTCGAAGCGGTCGGCGTGGTGAAGTTGCTCGCCGCATAAAAGCGGCTGAAGCAGCTGCTGCGCTGCGCCAGTGCGGCCAGCCGAGGCATCTGCGCCGACTGCGGGTTGCAGGCATCGGCGTCGGCGGCGGCGAGCGCGTCAATCGAGATCAGGAAGATGTCCGGGCCACGTGCTGCAGCGGTCGTAGCGGCTGACGTGGCGGCGGACGCGGCGGGGATCGGGTCCTCGCGCCAAAGCAGGGCCGGCGGCCGCTGCAGCACTGCCAGCAGGGCCAGCGCCATCACCGCCAGGCTGGCGCCGCGCAGGCTGGCCAGTGCGGCCACGCAGCGCGCCAGTAGCGGGGCAGGGCGCACGCGCCACAGCAGCAGTGCGAATGCTGCCAGCAGCACCCCCACCGCGAGCATGCGCATGCCCTGCGAGACGCTGGCTTCGACCCCGGTCACGCTGCGGCTCCAGTGCCAGAGCATGCGCACGCCTTGCCATGCGCTGTCCCAAGCCAACGGCGCCAGCGTCACCGCCCAGCCGATGAAGGCACGCGACGAGGCACGCGCGCCCAGCGCGCCCGACAGCGCCTGCGCGGCCCAGCCGAGCAGCGCCAGCAGCGTGGCTGGCACCAGCGCCAGTAGCGTCAGCAGGCCGAGGTCGCGCGCCACTTCGCGCAGGCTGGCCACGAAGAGCAGCCCGTCGAGGATCGGAATCACAGCCAATGGCAGCCACAGCAGCACGCAGGCGGCCAGCGCCGCGCCGAGCAGCCGCCCCAGGCTGGCCGGCGGCAGCGTCATTCCCCGACTTCGTCGTTCGGGCCGGACGGACTGGCGCGACCGGTGATGCGCCGCCACAGGCGTCGCGCGGCGTCAGCGATCCAGCGACGCAGGAACAGCCAGCCGCCGACGATCGCGACGAACAGCGGCGCGAGCAGTTGGAACAGCAGCCCGCCGGCGTTCGGGTCGATATAGGCCAGTGCCGGCAGCGGTCCAGCGGCCAGGACGAAGAACAGCACACGGGCAAGCAGGCGCATCACGGTCGCCGCCAGACGCGGCGGTTCACGAAGTCGGTGTAGCTGAGGATGATGCGCAGCACCTTGTGCGAGACATTGGCCGGCGCGTAGTCGTGCACCAGTCGCAGCAGCCGCTGGTGCTCGTCCGGACCGCGCGGCTGCGCTTCGGCCAGCGTCAGCGCCTGCAGCATGCGCGCGGCCGACAGGCCGACGAACATCACGGCTGCTTCTTCCACGCCCTCTGGCCGCTCGTGCACCTCGCGCAGGTTGAGCGCCGGGAAGTTGAGGATGCTCGACTCCTCGGTGATCGTGCCGCTGTCCGACAATACGCAGCGCGCCTGGCTTTGCAGCCGGATGTAGTCGAGAAAGCCGAAGGGTTTGTGCCACTGCACCAGTGCAGGCGTCGGCCGGCCCAGCGCCTCGATGCGCTTTCTGGTGCGCGGGTGCGTGCTGACGATGATCGGCAGCCCGCGCGCTTCGCTCAGCGCCTGCAGCAGGTCGAACAGCATCGCCAGCCGCGCCGGATCGTCGACGTTCTCCTCGCGGTGCGCGCTGACCACGTAATAGCCGCGCGGCAAGAGATCCAGCCGCGGCAGCACGTCGCTGGCCTCGATGCCGGCGCGGTAGTGCTCGATCACCTCGCGCATCGGGCTGCCGGTGACGATCACCTGGTCGGGCGGCAGGCCCTCGCGCAGCAGGTACTCGCGCGCGATCTGGCTGTAGCTGAGGTTGATGTCCGCGGTGTGGTCGATGATGCGCCGGTTGATCTCCTCGGGCACGCGGAAGTCGAAGCAGCGGTTGCCGGCTTCCATGTGGAAGATCGGCAGCTTGCGCCGCTTGGCGGCGATGGCCGCCAGGCCGCTGTTGGTGTCCCCCAGCACCAGCAACGCCTCGGGCGCGTGCTGCTCGAAGGCGCGGTCGGCGGCGATGATCACGCGGCCGATGGTCTCGGCGGCGTTGGCGCCGGCGGCCTCCAAGAACAGGTCGGGCCGGCGGATGCCCAGCTCGCTGAAGAAGACCTCGTTGAGCTCGTAGTCGTAGTTCTGGCCGGTGTGCACCAGCACGTGGTCGGTGTGTTGGTCGAGCAGCGCGATGGTGCGCGACAGGCGGATGATCTCCGGCCGCGTGCCGACGATCGTCATCACCTTCATGCGCTGGCCCTGCACCTCAGACACGCGCCACCTCGCGGATCTCGGGCAGCTTCAGCAGCACCCGCTTGACGCCTTCGACGTCCAGCCGGGTCGTGTTGTGCGAGGTGTAGTCGTCGATCTCGGAGACCCGCGTCTCGCCCTCGACGAAGTACTTGTCGTAGTTCAGGTCGCGGCCGTCGGCGGGGATGCGGTAGTAGCCGCCGCGGTCCTCGGCACGCGCCATCTCCTCGCGCGACACCAGGCTCTCGTAAAGCTTCTCGCCGTGCCGCGTGCCGATGATCTTCAGCGGGTTGTCGCAGGCCAGCAGCTCCTTGAGTGCCTGCGCCAGGTCGCCGACGGTGGAGGCGGGCGCTTTCTGCACGAAGATATCGCCCGGCTGCGCGTTGGTGAAGGCGTACAGCACCAGGTCGACCGACTCCTCGAGCGACATCAGGAAGCGCGTCATGTTCGGGTCGGTCAGGGTCAGCGGCTTGCCGGCCAGCAACTGGTCCACGAAGAGCGGGATCACCGAACCGCGCGAGGCCATCACGTTGCCATAGCGCGTCGCGCACAAGACCGTGCATGCCGGGTCGGCCAGGCGGCTGTTGGCCACCATCACCTTCTCCATCAGCGCCTTGGACATGCCCATCGCGTTGATCGGGTAGACCGCCTTGTCGGTGGACAGCACCACGCAGCGGCGCACGCCGTGCGCGATGGCCGCGCGCATCACGTTCTCGGCGCCGACGACGTTGGTGCGCACCGCCTCCATCGGATAGAACTCGCACGAGGGCACCTGCTTCAGCGCCGCTGCGTGGAACACGTAGTCCACGCCGCGCAGCGCGTCGTGCACGCTGTCGTAGTGGCGCACATCGCCGATGAGGAACTTCACCTTGTCGTTCTTCAGCCGCAGGCGCATGTCTTCCTGCTTCTTCTCGTCGCGGCTGAAGATGCGGATCTGGGCGAAATCGCTGTGCAAGAAACGGTCGAGCACGGCGTTGCCGAACGAGCCGGTGCCGCCGGTGATGAGGAGGACCTTGTCCTTGAACATGGGCGGATG
>Ga0105046_10001383_pt1 | contig 37228 bp, 26 predicted proteins | sample MAT03_FD_78385 | JGI IMG/M metagenome (GOLD analysis project Ga0105046, IMG submission 78385) | Freshwater microbial communities from Lake Fryxell liftoff mats and glacier meltwater in Antarctica - MAT-03 (megahit assembly) | ecosystem: Environmental > Aquatic > Freshwater > Ice > Liftoff... | reverse complement strand
TTCGCCATCGTGCAGGGCACCGACAACGTGATGCAGTGGTGGTTCTATCTGGCCACGCCGGTGGGCTGGTCGCTGCTGATCATCCGCGTGTTGCAGAACCTGGCCGAGGACATCGGGCGCTTCAAGCGCCGTGAGCCTTTCCTGGTCGATATCCAAGCCATCGGCAAGTAAGGAGAACGCCATGGATCAAGGCACTTGGATCGGTTTGATTTCTCTGGGCGTCACGCTGCTGTTTCTGGTGGGCGTGCCCATTTTTCTGGTCATCGGTTTTTGGGTCGTGGGGGTGTCGATCGTCATCGACTTCACGCTGGCCAACATTGGCGTCACGCTGTTTGAAGGGCTCAACTTCTTTGGCTTGTTGTCGTTGCCGTTGTTCATCTTGACCGGTGACTTGATTGCGGCGGCTGGCATCGCCAGGCGGCTGGCTGACTTTGCGCATGCCTGCATGAGCTGGATTCGCGGTGGCCTCGGCCTGGCGACCTTGGCCTCTTGCGGTTTGTTCGCCGCCATCTCGGGGTCAAACTCGGCCACCACCGCCACCATCGGCGGCATCATGCATCCGCTGCTGGTCAAGGACGGCTACGACACCCGCTTTGCCGCAGCCACTGCGGCAGCCGGCGGCACGGTGGGCATCATCATCCCGCCGTCGATCATCTTCATCGTCTACGGCTTCATGATGAACTTGTCGATCTCCGACTTGTTCGTGGCCGGCATCCTGCCCGGCGCGCTGATGGTGATCTCGATGATGGGGGTGTGCTGGTATCAGTCGCGCAAAAACAAGTGGGGCTCGGTGGAGCCGCTCGACATGAAGCGCGTGGGGCGCACCGCAGGGCGCGCGTACCTCGGCTTCTTTGCCATCTTCATCGTCATCTACGGCATCTACTCAGGCGTCTTCTCGCCCACCGAGGCGGCGGCCATCACGGTGGGTTTTTGTCTGTTGTCCGGTTTGCTGTTGACACGCGAAATCAAGCTGCGTGACCTGCCCGATGTGCTGCTCAAGTCGGGGCAGCTGACGGGCATGTTGGCGCCGATGATTGCGGTGTCGATCGTCATGCAGCAGGTCTTTGGCTTGTTGGGTGCGGCTGAGGCGGTGGCCAGTTTCGTGGCCTGGTTCGGCGACAGCGAAGTGATCGTGCTGTTGGTGTGCATGGCCATCGTGTTGGCTGCGGGGTGCATTCTTGAAAGCTTGCCGGTGACGGTGATTTTTGCGCCGATCCTGGCCCCGATCGCGATCGCCCATGGTGTCGACCCGGTGCACTTCAGTGTGATCTTCCTGGTCGGTGCGGCAATTGGATTCATCACGCCGCCCTTTGGCTTGAACCTCTTTGTGGCGAGCGGCGTCACCGGCATCCCTTACTCCAAACTGGTGCGTTTTGCGCTCATGTACCTCTCGGGTTTGATCGTGGTCTGGTTGTTGACCGCGTTCATTCCCTGGTTGTCCTTGAGCCTGCTGCCCAAGCTGCCGGCCTCTTGAAGGCGCTGGGCTCTGTGGCGGGTGCTGCGCTGCGGCACCCTCCTCATCAGTGCGCCAGCAACCCCCACAGCGCGCGCACGACGCCCAGCGACGAGATCACGATCAGCAGGTTCAGCACCTGGTGGCGAAAGTTGACGTGGTGGGATTTGGCGAAGCTGCGTTTGCCCCACCAAACGCCCAGCCACATCGTCGGCAGCAGCAGCAATATCCACTTCAGCGTGACCAGGCTCAACAGGGTGGCCCCATTGCCCGCTGTCAGCAGAGCCGCCCAAAGCAATGTGTAGGCGCCTGCGGCCAGCAGCCAGACGATCAAAGTGGCCCGCAGCGCGGCCGGCGGCACGCGCGCGGCGGACATCAGCATCGCAGCCAGCACGCCACCGCTGGCGGCCAGGCCATTGAGCAACCCGGAACCCACACCCGCGCTTGCGCGCAGCGTCACACTGGGGCTGAAGACCTGGCCGTCGCGCAGCCGCAGGAACACCGCAGACACCAGCAAGGCGCCGCCGATCAGCAGCCGCAGCAGGTTGTCGGGCAACATGGCCAGGGCAATGATGCCCAGCGGCAGGAAGATGAAATTTCCAATCAGTAAGGCCCGCAGCCAGGGCTTGTCCACCAGCGGCAGGCTGCTGCGCAGCAGGCTCAGGCTCGCCACCACTTCCAGCGTCATCACTGCGGGTACCACGGTCGCAGGCGAGACGAACAGCGACAGGCCGGCGGCGGTCAATGCTGCATAGCCAAAACCTGCAAAGCCGCGCACAAAACCTGCGCCCAGCGAGACCAGCATGCCCGAGGCAAGCAGCAAAGGAGAGAAGGGCAACAGGGCAGAAAACAGGGTGGAAAACACGGTTCGGCCTTGGCAACGGTGCCTTGCTTGGTCGTAGCATGGTGGACTTTGATTTTGCCTTCAGCCCACGCATGAAACTGCCCGCACCACCCACCCGAATCGTCGGCCGCCGCCTGTTGCATTCGCCCGGGCCGACACCGGTGCCACACGATGTGGTGCAGGCCATGAGCGAGCAGCCGATGGACATGGGCGACCCGCGTGTCGGCGAAACCATCGAAGCCTGCGAGACCGGCCTCAAGCGGGTGCTGCAGACCTCGGACTCGGACCTCTTTTTTTATATCTGCAACGGCCATGGCGCGTGGGAGGCGGCGCTGGTCAATCTGGTCGCCCCGGGCCGATCCGTGCTGGTGCCTGGCACCGGGCACTTTTCTGAAAGCTGGGCCATCCAGGCTGAAGCGCTGGGCCAGCGTGTGGTGCGCACGCCCTGGCGCGAGGGCTGGCCGATCGACGCTGCAGCGGTGCAGGCTGCCCTGGAGCAGGACCGCGAGCATCAGATTGCGGCCCTGCTGGTGGTCCACACCGACACCAGCAGCGGCATCACCAGCGAGATGGCGGCCATGCGTCGCGCGCTGGATGAGGCCAGGCATCCGGCGCTGCTGGTGGCCGATGTGGTGGCCTCGCTCGCTGCCGAGCCTTTTGCGATGGATGAATTGGGCGTGGACGCTGCACTGGGGGCTTCACAGAAAGGCCTGATGTGCCCGCCCGGGTTGGCTTTTCTGGCCCTCAACGACAAAGCATTCAAGGTCGCAGAGAGCAACCCCGCACCGCGCTTTTACTGGGACTGCGTGCTGCGCAAGAGCCCGCTGTCCTATCGCAAGTTCTGCGGCACGCCGCCTCAGACCTTGTTGGCGGCCTTGAAAGCCGGGCTGGCACTGATCGAGCAAGAAGGTCTGCCGGCGGTGCTGGCACGTCATCGACTGCACCGGGAGATGGTGCACGCCGCCATTGCGGGCTGGCGCACTGGCGGCGCGCTTGACTTCTTCGGTCAGGATCCGGCCAGCCGCTCAGCCGCCGTGACGACCGTGACGGTGCCTGAGGGGACGGACGTGGACGCCTTGCGCGAGGTCGCGCGTGAACATTTTCAGGTCGCTTTCGCTGGGGCCTTGGGGCCCTTGCAGGGCCGCGGCTTTCGCATCGGACACCTGGGCGATCAGAACCCGGCCACGATGCTGGGTTGCCTGGGCGTCATCGAAGCTGCGCTGCAGGTCCAAGGCATTGCCGTGGGGCAGGGCGGGGTGCAGCGGGCTGCGGCCGTGCTGGCCGCACAGACTTCCTGAGCCACTTACCCGTTGAGCTGCCTTGCAGGCTTGCGCCTGCGCACCAGCCAGGCTGCCCCACCTGCTGCCATCACCAGCAACAAGGTGCCGGGAGTAGGTACGGTCTGCGTCAGCTGAAACAGCGTGGTGGTGTTTGACACCTCGTTGGAGAACGCCAGGTAGGCGTTGCCTTCCCAGTCGAAGACCTTCAGCCCTTCAGGCGAACGATCACCGGGCGAAACCAGCAGGCGCACGAAGCTGGTGTTTTCCGGGTCGGTGACGTCGAATACCGCGATCGCAGCCTGCAGCGTGCGCTCAAGCCCGACAAACGCAAACATGCGACCTGCAATGTCCAGCACTTCGACGCTTTCCGGCTCGACACCCTTGTCGCGGCTGCGGCCATCGTCGTAGATGCCAGCGGCGATGGCTTCGCGGTCCAGGATCTCGCCGCTGTCGTAGACCAGGACGCCGTTCTCGTCACGGATCGAGAAGGACCGCCCGCCGACGGTGAACAGATCGCCGGCACTGGAGTCGGTGTTGCTGACACGCAGATTGGCCAGAATGCCCGAAGCGCCCAGGTTGCTGGCGGCAGACCGGTCGCCATCGTCTTCGCGGAAGTCCCCTTCGTTGGCCATCAGGATGAAGGTCTTGCCGCCGCGCTCAAAGCTGGTCAGGCCATCCGGCTGATACAGGCCCTTGACCGGCACATTGATCAACTCGATGGTGCCGTTGTTCCGCGGGTCGATGCGGTTGCCCGGCAGGTTGAAGTCCTTGGCGCCCAGGCCGATCAGCTGTTCGAAGCTGCCGGTGGCGATGTCCAGCACGGCCATGCCGTTGGCTTCCTGCACCGACACATAGGCTTTGGTGCCGGCTGCGTTGACGGTGATGTACTCGGGCTCGAAGTCCATGCCGGTGTGGGTGCGCAGATGGCTGCCGCTGGTGGCCACGCCGGCAAAGGTGGCGGTGCTCTGCACGCTGCGGCTGGCCATGTCGATGATGCTGACGCTGCCCACCGGGTCTACCGCCGAGGCGCCGAAGACCCGCGGAAAGACGCCGGGCGCCGAGACCAGTGCGCCGTAGGTGCTGGGTGTGCCTTCGTTGGCGACCAGCAGCTTGCTGCCATCGGGTGTGAAGCTGACCATGTCCGGCAGCGCGCCGACGGTGATCGTGCTGACACCGGGCAGCGGGGCCCGGCTGCCGGTGCCGAACAAGGCCACCTGGCCCGGGTCGGTGCGCACGATGGCCTCGAAGGCCATCGCGACCACGCCGTTGTGGATGGCGATGCTGTTGATGGCGCCGTAGGCTGTGGTGTCGATGCGCTGCACCAGCGAGCCGGAACTGGCGTTCAGCACATCCACACCCGTCGCGCCAGCCACCCACAGGTTGCCGGAGAGCTTGTCAAAGGCGACGATTTCGGACAGGAATCCGCCCGCGCCGCCGTGTGCGTACGTCCAGGACTTGCCCGCTGCGTCGAGTGGTCCTGCAGAGGACCAGGACGGCACCAGCGCGGCCAGCAGGCTCAGCGACAGGATGGAAAAACGCGATGAGTTGCGAGCCATTGAATTTCACCTTTGGGGCTTTGGTAGGGTTCAGGGATCGCCATCCCTGTCGAGCTGGCATTTTTGGCGCCAAGCGATGACGTTTTTGTGACAACCTGGGGCCGCAACATCATTCCCACCCCCCTCATTCAAGGAGAAGCCCACATGCTTTTGACAGGCAAGACTGCACTCATCACCGGCTCCACCAGCGGCATCGGGCTGGGCATCGCCCACTGCCTGGCCAGCCAGGGCGCCAACATCGTGCTCAACGGTTTTGGCGACCACGCGGCTGCGCAAGGCAGCATCGAAGCACGGGGGGTGCCGGTGATCTACCACGGCGCCGACATGAGCAGAGTGGCTGACATCGAAGCCATGATGGCTGCGGCCGCGCAGCGCTTTGGTGCGGTGGACATGCTCGTCAACAACGCGGGCATCCAGCATGTCGCAGCGGTGGAGGACTTTCCCGTCGAGCGCTGGGACGCCATCATCGCCATCAACCTCAGCAGCGCGTTTCACACCACACGGCTGGCCTTGCCTGCGATGCGGCAGCGCAACTGGGGGCGCATCATCAACATCGCTTCGGCCCATGGTCTGGTCGCCTCGGCGTCCAAGAGCGCCTACGTGGCAGCCAAACACGGCATCGTTGGCCTGACCAAGGTGGTGGCGCTGGAAGCCGCCACCACGGGCGTCACCGCCAACGCCATCTGCCCGGGTTGGGTGCTGACCCCGCTGGTGCAAAAGCAGATCGAAGAGCGTGCTGCCAAAGGCGGCATCAGCATCGAACAGGCCAAGCAGGACCTGTTGGGCGAGAAGCAGCCCAGCTTGCAGTTCACGACGCCGCAGCAGCTTGGCGAACTGGCGCTGTTCTTGTGCTCCAGCGCTGCCGACAACGTGCGCGGCGTGGCCTGGGCGATGGACGGTGGCTGGACGGCGCAATGACCGCAATGACGGTCATGACCGTCATGACCGTCATGACAAAAAGGCCTGCGCGCTGCCGCAGGCAGTGCACAGGCCCTGCAGCCATCGTCTGGTTGTTTACTGGATGACTGCTTCGGTGGTGATCAACTCGGCGAAACTCAACATCGGCAGCGGTGGTGGCAGGTTCAGTCGGCGTGCTGCCGGCATGCGGATCTGATACGAGAACCGCTTCAGCGTTTCGACCGGGATGTCTGACGGGTTGGCTTTGTTGATCAGGATCTGCTCGGCCTTGAAGGCCGTGAACTGGCCGACGTTGTAGTAGCGGCTGACCAGGCCCGACAGGGCGCCGGCCTGCATCAACTGCTCGGTCGAAGCAAAGGTCGGCAACCCGGCTTGCATGGCCGCAGGAATGATCAGGCTCTCGGCCAGGCTGCCCAGGAAGCTGTCGGGGGGCAGGTACAACCACTGCGCGCCGGCCTCCTTGAGCTGGCGCACGAACTTGGCCGAACCCTCGCCAATGGGCCGGCCACCGGCGTCGAGCTCGAAACTGCGCTCGACGACGTTGAAGCCCATTTCTTTGCCGATGCGGCGAATGTCTTCCAGCACCACCACCGAGTTTCTTTCGGTCGGCGTGTACAGCACACCCAAAGTCTGGAATGGCCGGTACTGCGCCATCGCACGCATCTGCGCTTCGGTCGGGCCGACGTGGGTCACGCCGGTGACGTTGCGGCCCGAGGACTTCATGTCGGGCACGATCTTGGCCAGCGTGGGTGAGGCCACCAGCGTGAACACCACCGGGATGTTGGTGATGTGTTTGCCGGGCACCACGGCGTCGAAAGGGCCCACCACACCCAGCGTGGTCGAGGTGCCCCAGGTGTAGATAAGATCGGGCTTGGTGGCGCGGATCTCGTCCAGGAAACCCGGCATCCGGCCCATGTCGCGGTTGAGGTCGCGGTAGGTGATTTCGACCGGAATCTTCTTGGATTCGAAGTGGTCGCTGAAACCCTTCTCGACATCCGTCATACCCCGGAAAGTAATGGCGTAGATACGGAAGGGCTTGCCGCCGTTGATGGTGGGCCGAGCCTGTGCATTGACATGGGCCGGGAAAGCCAACCCCAGGGCAGCAGCGGGCACTGCGCCTGCGGCAGCGGCGGCCATCAGGCGACGGCGCAAGGTGTTGATGTCGGACATGGGGGAACCTTCCTAGGTAGTCAACGGAACAGGACGCAAAGCGCGTTTGGGAGAACTCAGGGAGAGCATGAAGAACAAGGCGCCGCAAATGCTGACGCCTGCGCCGATGGCGATGAAGCCGGTGCGGTAATCAAAGTGCATGGCCAGCAGGGCGGCGATCATCGGGCCGGCGGCATTGCCCAGGCGCTCGAGCAGCCGGTAGACACCGTAGACCACCCCTTCGCCGAGCTTGGCGATTTCGGGGGCGCAGTGCTCGCTGAGCAGCGCACTCTGCGCCGCGATCGACATCGATTGGCCCAGTCCGACCAGGATCACGGCCAGGAAGACCCAGCCCACGTCGGCGCCAGCCAGCATCGCCACGCCCCCCAAACCGGAAACGATCAGCCCACCGCCTACCAGGCTGTACATGCGTGTCTTGTTGGTCGCCAGGCTCGCCGTCAGCGGCCCCAGCACGACCATCACCACCGCGTAGACCATCAGGATGCGGCCGGCCATGGCTTGCGTGCTGCCCATCTGCACCACGTACAGCGGTATCAGATAGAAACACAGGCCCGTGAGCAGGATCTTGGCCGGCATGGCGGCCAGCGCAGTCACGGTCATGAAACGTGGATTGCTGATCAAGGCGCCCATCTCTGCCAGGCTGGGCAGGCGCACCGGCAGCTTGCCCTCGACCTTGTGGCGGCCAGCGGGCAATGAGCGGATGACCAGCATCGACGCTGCAGCCAGCAAGGCGGCGATGGCGAAAGTCGGGCGCACGCCGATGTTGTCGGCCAGGATGCCGCCAATGGATGGACCGCAAACGGTGGCTGCCATGATGGCGCCCACGAACAGCGCGAAGCTCTTGGCGCGTGTGCCCGGCGTGGCATGGTCCAGCACGTAGGCCTGCCCAGCCACAAAGACCATGGCATAGCCCACCGCACACAAAGAGCGCCACAGCAGCAGGTCCAGCACGCTGTGGGCCAGCATCGTGGCCACAAAGCCGACAGCGGCTATGCCGGCACCGATCAACATCGTCTTGCGGTGCCCGACGCGCTCGGTGTAGACACCCAGGAAAGGCTGCCCAATGGCCACGATCAGCATGAACAGCGCGATCGGCAAGCCCACCACGATTTCCGACGACAGCCACGGAATGGGCACCAGCAGGTGCTTGACATAGCCCGGCAGGAACGAACGCGTCAGCTCTTCAGCCAGGATGAACATGAACAGCGGCGCGCGCACCTTGGCCAGTTGGCTCTCGTTGTCCTGCTGCGGCGTCTCGTCGATGCCGAAGCGGCAACGCTGGGCCAGCGAGCGCAAGCCCATCTGGGCGCGAACCAGTGCCGATGCCCTTTCATGCGCCGGCCCCCGGCGATTGGCTTCGATCTCGCGTGCCGCTTGGCCGAAGCTGCGGTTGACACGCGCCAGGTGCAGATCCATCAGGTCCAGCAGCGAGCCGAAGGCGGGCTCGCCACGGGGCCTTCTGCGGGCTCTGAAGTCGCCACTGGCGCCGCGCTCGAAGCTGGCACCCAGTTGCCGCAGCGAAGCTTCCAGCTTGGCGCCGGCGATGAAGTTCATCAACTCCATCGTGAAGAACAGCGACACCACCAGCACCACCACGACATCCATCAGCATGTCCAGCATCAAGGCATCAAAGATGCCGGCGTCCAGGCCCAGATGCAACATGCCCAGCGGCCCAGTGGCGTTGACGATGGGCAGGGAGACGATGTACAGCTTGCCCACCAGGGTCGAAGAAGCGGTGCCGTCGGCCGCTGCCTCGCCGCGTTGCAACAGTGCCAGCATGGCAGGGCTCGTGAAGTGGCTCGCAGCACCCGATGGGGCATTGCCTTTCTCGTGCTGGACCTGGCCCTGGGCGTTGGTCAGCGCGAAGTAGGTGACTTCGGGCGCTTCCTCGCGGATCTCCGCAAAGCGTTCTGTGACACCGTAGAGCTCACGGAAACTGACCCCGCTTTCCACGGCGCGCAGTACCAACGAGCGTATGGAGGCACCCACCCCTGCCACCTTGGTGGCCAGCTGTGGCGCCAACGCGCGTTCGAAAGACTTCTGTGACAGATAGGCATTGACCATCAGCGCCAGCATGACCACGACGGTCACGACTCCGGCCAGGCGGAAATAGATGCCCCTCAGGTAACCCGTATTCATCTCCGGGTGCCCGGGTGGATGACTGTGCGCACGGCCGCGATGCGCCGCTCTGCCGCCTGGGTGGTGCGCAAGAAGCGCCGCAAGGCCTTGCCCAGGTCGCCGGGCACGGCGTTGGCTTCGTTGACGCTGGCTTTGTGCGCCACCAGTTGCTGGGCCAGCGCCGCGCTGCCTCCACCCGAAGGTTTGCCGTCAGCGCCCAGCGCCGCCGCCGAAGCGTTGGCGCTGCCTTGCAGGGCTGATTCCACGGCATGCATCTCGCGGGCCAGCTGGCGCGTCACCCGCGCCACCGCGCCCGAGGACACCAGCGCGGCCACCAGGAAGGTGATCAACGAGACCACCGCCAACTCCCGTCCCACAGCGCGCGCCGCCTCATTGACGAGCTCGCTTGAGAAACGCACCGCCATGAAGCCCATCGGCTGGTCGAAGTTGTTGCGCAGCACGATGCCGGCGGCCGATTCCTTGCCGTCGTTGACGGCCCACTTGCCGCGCCCCGCTTCCTTGACCGCGCTGGTCCACGAATCGGGCGCAGACTGCCTGCCGCGCAGGCTGTCGCTGCTGTACAGAGGCCTGCCTTTGGTATCGAAGATGTCGATGCCGACGATCAGCACGTCGGCGTTGCTCTCGCGGCTCAGCGTGCCGGGCATGGTGCCGATCTCGGAGAACTGCATGCCCAGCGCCATGGCGGCCTGGATGCTGCCTTCCACCGCTTTGGCAGTGACGATCATGCGGTCGACCACGACCTGGTTGGCCGTTGCGCGGTACTTGAAGTAGTTCAGCAGGCCGGCCATGCCGATGGCAAAACCGCACACCAGCACGGCTACAGCAATCATTCGGCGTCTGGTCGATTCCAAGTCAGGACTCCAAGCCTCTATCCCCAAAAGGCGGCACCACGCCCAGGCATTGCCCTGGTTGTCGGCCTCTGACCCACAGTCTGAAGGCTGGCTTGCCAACGAATGCCGTGAAAAGCAGCCCCTTCACCGCTCAAGTTGGGCTTTGCGGCGACCGATACCCGCTGGAGTCAGGGCGCTTTTGACCGACGGCGCTGCCAAAGCGGCTGCCAACGGTTGCAAACGCTCCCATGCCAAGCCCACAAGGGCGCGGCCCAGGGTTCTCATACAAAAAACGGGTGTTTCATGTTTCAAGCTTCGACAGCACGCAGGCCTGGGCTCGGTCCGCTTGTCTTTAACTCTTCAAGAAGCACGGCCGCACCAGAGGGCCCGACTCCGGCGCTGCCGCTTTCGATCGGCTGCCGGCCGCGGGTGCGTGCATGAAAGCTGCGCTTTCCGTTGTCCCCCGCGAAGCCTTTGCAGGCGATACGGTCCCGGCCGATCTCTCCGATCTCTCCGATCTGGCCGATCTGCCCGATGTCGCCTGGGAGCCGCCCGTTCCCGGGCAGCGCCGTGTGCTCAACAACTGGAACGAGTACATGGGGCTGGCCAGCCGTGTGGTGGGCCGCTTCCACGGCCAGTTCAACCTGAGGCACTTCGACTACGACCACCCGATGGCGCTGCAGCCCGGCACGCCCAGGCGTTTGAAGAAGCCCTACCACGCCAGCGTGGCCTACACCGAGTGGGGCCCGGCCGACGCACCGGTGCTGCTGTGCGCGGGGGGCGTGGCCAATGTGGCGATGCGATTCCACTACCTGGCCTCGGACCTGTGCGATCACTACCGGGTGGTCTGCATGGACTGGCTGGGTCGCGGGCGCTCGGGCTGGTTGGCTGCTGAAGAGGACTACTCGCTTGCCACCTACACCGAGCAACTGCGCCAGTGCATCCTGCAGCTGAACGTCAAGTCGGTGACGGTGGTCGGCTCGTCGATGGGCGGCAGTGCAGCCATCGAGCTGGTAGCCAAGCATCCGCAGCTGGTGCAACGGCTGATCCTCAACGACGTCGGCCCGTACATTCCGTCGCGGAGGCGCCTGCGCCGGGCCGACACCATTGCGCGGCACTACGTGTTTCGCAACCCTTCTGACCTGCTGCGCAAGGTCGGGGCGTCGAGCAAGAACGATGGCCCGGTGAGCGACGACATCCGCTTCAACCTGACTTTTCACCAGACCCGCTGGTCAGACGACGAAGGTGGCCGTGTCTATCGTCACGACACGCGCGCGATGCAGGCCTACAGGCGCGGCGCCGGCAAGAGCGTGGCGCAGTGGCCGCAGTGGCAACGTGTGCACTGCCCGGTGATGTTGATCCACGGCATGCAGTCCGATGCGCTCTTCGAGCCCACCATCAAACGCATGCGCCGCGGCAAGGATGTGGTGGTGATGCGCGTGCCCGACACCGGTCACACACCCTTGCTGGCAGACCGCAATCACATCGAATTCATCCGTCAGTGGCTGTCAGGCCAGGCGCCGGAGGGTCGCGAGTGGAGCGTCCTGCACGCCACGCCGCGTCAGGCCTACGCGGGCAATCCGATCGCTTTCGCACCCCGGGAAGCCCTGAGATGAGCCTGCAATGCGAGCTCTCCGGCTTGCTGTCCGATGCCGCTGTGCCCTTGTCTTTGCCGCCCTCGGCTGCAGGCTGTACACCACCCGTGGTGGGCGCTGCGCCGCCTGCATGGATCCCGATGCCCGACCCGCAGGCCCGTTTGCCGCTGCGCTTCGTGCGCCATGGCGCCACCGAGCCCAATACGGCAGGGCTGCGCTGCGGCGGTGACCTGGATGTCCCGCTGACCAATCTGGGCCGCCGCCAGGCGGCACAGGCCGGCGCCAGGATTGCCGTGCTGCAACCGCCTGTGGGCCTGATCGTGACGAGCGATCTGCAGCGCACCCGCGAGACGGCGACGATCATCGCGCGCTTTTTGCCGGAGGTACCGGTGATCGTGGAAGCCGGATTCGCCGAGAGATTGCTCGGGCAGTGGAATCTGCGCCCGATTGCCCAGACCCAGCCGTGGCTGGAGGCGCGCATGACGCCGCCAGGCGGCGAATCCGACGACGAGTTCATCGACCGTGTCGCGCGCGCCGTGCGCCGCATCAAGACCCAGCTGCACCGCCGGCCCTTGCTGGTGGGCAGCAAGGGCGTGGCGCGCGTGATGGGCGAATTGATCGGCGTACCCCACCGGCTGGAGCTGGAAAACGGGGTCGTCACCGAGTTCGACTTTGCCGAACGTCCTTGCCTGCAAACCACCTGGAGTGCCCTGTGAACTCTCCTGCCTCCAGAGCTGCTGCGCGACCCGCGCCAACCTCCAGGCCTGCGCCTGCTGCTGCCAAGCCGCAACGAATGCGCAAATCCAATCCCTGGCGCAGGGCCTGGAAGCCTCTGAGCTTGATCATCGCGGCGCTGCTGGCTGCCCTGGGGCTGGACCTGGCCAAGCACGGCGCGGGTGGCTTTGCGGTGCCCTACACCGCCTTTGCCGCCGCCTTGGCGCTGGCGTCTTGGGCCATGTGGCGGGCCGGGCATGCCCATGCTTCGTGGCGCCGCCGTAGCGCGCCTCTGTCAGCCAGCGAGAGCGCGCAGACGGTGGATACCGTGCCCATGTCGCAACTGAATCCTGAGCATGAGATGGAGCCTTCGAGCTGGCCGGCGCCGGGCTTTGCGATGGCCGCGCAGACCGACAACCTGGGCCATTGCGAGCGCATCAGCCAGAGCCTGGCCAAGTGGTTGAAGCGTCGCCCTGAAGAGCTGATCGGTCGCCCGCTGGCGCAAGGCTTCGGCGCCCAACTCGGGGCAGCCCTGGTCAATGCGGTGCAGGCCAGCCTTTCTGGCAAGACGCAGCGGGTGCGCGGTTGCCACTCCGGCATGGGTGACGCCGGCATCTGGCTGCAGATCGATCTGGCACCGCTGCGCGACAGTGGTGGTGCGGTGATCGGCTGTGAGTTGCTGGCGGTGGACGTGACGCAGGAGCAGCAGAGCCTGTTGGCAGCGCAGCGCAGCGAGAGGCGTCTGCGCATCATCATGGACCAGATTCCGGTCACCGTGTCCTACATCGACGCCGGCATGCGCTACCGCTATGTCAACCGCGCGCAGGAGCAGTGGCTGGGCAAGTCGGCCCATCAGGTGGTCGACCGCGAGGTGGTCGATGTGGTGGGCCCCAAGGTGCTGGCAGACATCGAACCCCGCTTGCGCACGGCGCTGGCGGGTCAGTCGGTGCCGCTGGAGCGTCAGCGCGTCGACCGTCACGGCAATTCGGTCTGGCACTCTGGCCATCATGTGCCCGATGTCAATGACGAAGGTGTGGTGGTCGGCGTCTACACGGTGTTCTTCGACATCACACAGCGCGCCCTGGCCGAGCAGCAGTTGCTGCAACGCGAGCAGGAGCTGCGGGCGGCCAAGGAGGCAGCCGAAAACGCCAGCCGCGCCAAGTCGGAGTTCCTGGCCAACATGAGCCACGAGATCCGCACGCCGATGAACGGCGTGCTGGGCCTGGCCGAGCTGCTGCTCGAGACGCGGCTGGATGACCAGCAGCGGTCCTTTGTCGAGACCGTACGCAGCTCTGGCGAAACGCTGTTGGCGATCCTCAACGACATTCTGGACTTTTCCAAGATCGAGGCCGGCAAGCTCGAAACCGAGAGCCTGGACTTCGATCTGTACCAGGCGGTCGAGGATGTGGTGCAGCTGATGGCGCCGCGCGCGCATGGCAAAGAGCTGGAGCTGGCCTGCCGCATCGACGAGCGGCTGCCTGCGGCCGTGCGCGGCGACCCCTTCAGGCTGCGTCAGGTGCTGACCAATCTGATCGGCAACGCGGTGAAGTTCACCGAGACCGGAGAGGTGCTGGTCGATGTGCTCCAGCAGGACGAACAGACCCTGCGCATCGCCGTGCATGACACCGGCATCGGCATGACCGAAGAGCAACGCCTGCGCATGTTTGTGGCCTTCGAGCAAGCCGATGGCTCCACCACCCGCCGCTTTGGCGGCACCGGGCTGGGCCTGGCGATATCGCGCAGTCTGGTCGATCTGATGGGCGGCAGCATTGGCGTGGACAGCACGCCTGGCGAAGGCTCGACGTTCTGGTTCTCGTTGCCGCTGCAGCCGGCCCTGCAGCTGCCTGCGGTCCCCAGCCCGGCAGGACTGAAGGAGCGGCGCGTGCTGGTGGTGGACGACAACGGCACCAACCGCGACATCATGGACCACCATGTGCGTGCCGGCGGCATGCACTGCGTGACGGCCGAGGACGGGGTTCAGGCGCTGCAAGAGCTGAGCCGGGCGCAGCAGGCCGGCCAGCCCTTTGACATCGTCATCACCGACATGAAGATGCCGCGGCTGGACGGCTTGCAACTGGCCAGCGCCATGCGCGGCGACCCCAAGCTGGCCGACACGCATGTGATCCTGGTGACGTCGCTGCATTCACCTGAAGAGCTGTCGCGGGCGCGCAGCAGCGGCATCAGCAGCTACCTGTCCAAGCCTGTGCGTCGTCATGAGCTGTACAGGGCGCTGGCGCAGGCCATCGGCAATGCACCGACAGCCCAGGTCCATCATCCGGCAGGGCATGAAAAGCAGGCCTTGCCCAGGATCAATGCCCGCGTGCTGCTGGCCGAAGACAACGGCGTCAATCAGGTTGTGGCGCGCAACATGCTCAAGACCATGGGCTGCGAATTCGACATCGTGCCCAACGGTGCTGAAGCCCTGCGAGCGCTGGAGAACCAGCACTACGACCTGGTGCTGATGGATTGCCAGATGCCGGTGATGGACGGCTATGCCGCCACCCGCGCGATCCGCGAGCGCGAAGTGGCCGCCAGCAAGGGCCGCATCCCGGTCATCGCCCTGACGGCCAATGCGTTGGTCGGCGACGCAGAAACCTGTCTGGCCAGCGGCATGGATGCACACCTGGCCAAGCCGTACACCAAGCGGCAGCTCAACAGCATCATGGTGCGTTGGCTGCCGGCCGACAAGGTGGAAGCCGCCAAGGAGGCCACACAGGAAGCTACTCAGGAAGCAACCAAGGAAGCGGCGCCCGCGGTCGCCGCCGGGGCCCCGGATGACGCTGCGCAGACCCTGCCAGGCGAGCTGGTGGCCGAGTCTGCGGGCAACGCCAAACCCCGGCAGCGGATGCGCGGCGACAGCCGCAAAGGCCCGGACTCGATCCTCGACCCGGCCTCGTTGAACAGCATCCGTGAAATGGACAGCGACGGCTCGATCCTGGCCGAGATCTTCCAGATGTACCTGGACGAGTTGCCGCAGCACATCGCCGACCTGAACAAGGCGCAGCTTGAGGGCCGAACCGATGAGCTGGGTCGTGTGGCGCATGCCCTGAAGTCGGCCAGCTTCAACATCGGCGCCAAGTCGGTGGCCGAGTTGTGCAAGCGGCTGGAGCAACACAGCAAGAGCGGCAACATGGCAGGCGCCGAAGACATGGTGGGCGCCATCCTGGCGCTGCTCGAACGCGTGCAGCCGGTGCTGCGTGCTCACCTGAGGCAAGCAGCATGAAAGATACCCAGACCGTGCTCGTGGTGGACGACGACGCTGGCGGCCGCCGGTTGACGCGGGCGATCCTCAACAAGGCCGGCTTTCAGATCGTCGAGGCCGCCAACGGCCAACTCGCCGTGGATGCCATGCGCCGGCAGATGCCTGATCTGGTGCTGCTGGACGTCAGCATGCCGGTGATGGACGGTTTCAGCGCCTGCGAGCAGCTGCGCAAGTTGCCGGGTGGTGGTGCCGTGCCGGTGGTGATGATGACCGGGCTGGACGACACGGCGTCGATCGAGCGCGCCTTCATGGTCGGCGCCACCGACTTCATCACCAAGCCGATCAACTGGACCGTGCTGCCCCATCGTGTGCGCTACATGCTGCGCGCCAGCGCTGCCATCAACGATCTGCAGAAAAGCCAGCGCCGCCTGTCCAATGCCCAGCGCATTGCCGACATGGGTGACTGGGAATGGGATTTGAACTGCAACACGATGGCACCCTCCGACAAGGCTTGGCGCTTGCTCGGGCACGACAAGGCGCAAGAGCCGATCGACGCCGAGCACTTCTTCGCCACCGTGCATGAAGAAGACGCCGAGCGGCTGCAGCGCGCCTGCAAACAGGCCGTCGGGAGTGGCGAGGGTTTCTCCATCGACCACCGGGTGATCGACAGCGGCGGCAAAGTGCGCCACGTGCACCAGCAGGTCGAAGTGATCGAGCGTCTGGAGGACGGATCGGCTGCACGACTGGCCGGCGCACTGCACGACATCACGCACCGCAAGGATTCCGAAGAGCAGATCCGTCGCCTGGCCTACTACGACCCGCTGACCGGATTGCCCAACCGCATGCTGTTCGGCGAGACGCTGGTGCGCGCCGTGGCGCAGGCCTCACGCCACAAGCGCAGGCTGGCGGTGATGTTTGTGGACCTGGACAACTTCAAGCGCGTCAACGACACGCTGGGGCACCGTGCCGGTGACGAATTGCTGCGCCTGGCCAGCGCCCGGCTGAGCAACGCCTTGCGCGCGCACGACACCCTGGGCAGCCGCGCCATGGGCGCCATGCCGAGCAGCATCGCGCGCCTGGGTGGCGATGAGTTCATCGTGCTGCTGACCGATGTCCCGGGCCCCACCGAGGCCGCTGCAGTGGCACGCCGGTTGGTCGATGCGCTGGCCGAACCCGTGACGGTGCAGGGCACCGAAATGTTCGTTGGCGGCAGCGTCGGCGTGGCCATCTACCCTGAAGACGGCACCGACACCGACAGCTTGCTGATGAACGCCGACACCGCGATGTACCGGGCCAAGGCCTCCGGGCGCGGTGGCTTCCAGCTCTATGACCGCTCGATGAACGACCGTGCGCTGGACCACCTGCGCATGGAAACCCGGCTGCGGCGCGCGCTGGAGCGCGACGAATTTGTGCTGCATTACCAGCCCAGGGTGGACGTGACCAATGGCGCCATCGTGGGTGCAGAAGCCCTGATCCGTTGGCAGCACCCGGAGCGAGGTTTGCTGCCGCCGGCAGACTTCATCCCGCTGGTTGAAGAAGCCGGGCTCGTGATCCCGATTGGCGAATGGGCCATCCGCACGGTGTGCAAACAGCTGGCCGAGTGGGCTGCGCGTGGCTTGCCGCCATTGTCGGTGGCCGTCAATCTGGCTTCGAACCATCTTCGTGAACGTGGCTTGCCGGGCCTGGTCAAGGAGACGTTGAAGGAATTCAACGTGCCCGCGAGCAATCTGGAGATCGAGGTCACGGAGTCGATCCTGCTCGCTGATCCTGAACTCAGCATCGAGATCGCGCAGCAGTTGGCGGCCTTGGGCATCCATCTGTCGATCGACGACTTCGGCACCGGCTACTCTTCAATGGCTTACCTGAAGAAGCTGCCGATCTCGGCGCTGAAGATCGATCGCAGCTTCGTGCGTGATCTGGTGACCGACACCGATGACGAAGCCATCGTCAGTGCGATCATCGCGATGGCTCACAGCCTGAAGCTGCGGGTGGTGGCGGAAGGGGTGGAGACCAGTGCCCAGCTCGCGCGCCTGCAGTCGATGGGCTGCGACGAGTACCAAGGCTTCTTGACCAGCCGGGCCGTCGATGCGCTTGAGTTTGCAGCGCTGATCAACCAGCGCCGGGTGCCAATGCCGGTGCTGCTGCGCGCCTGAGCGTCGGGGGCTCAAGGCCAACGCCTCGGGGCCGGAGCTTCAGTGCTCTCACTTCAGGGCCAGCGCCTGGCGACTTCGTGCATGGCTTTGACAATCTCGGCAGCCGGTGGGATGGCGGCAGTTCGGTAGACCAGTTGTGCAGCGCGGTTGAAGACAAAGACCTGCCCGCTGTGCGGGTCGCGCTGGCTCAGAACGCGTTGCCCGCCTTCGCCCCAGGCCGCCTGGATGGCATCGACGTCGGCCACTGCGGGGACTGCGGCCAGCCATCCAGCTCGGGCGGAAAATTTCTGCAGCCAGGCCTGCAAGCGGGCAGGGGAGTCGGCCAAGGCATCGATGCTCAGCGACAGCCATTGCAAGTTCTGCACCTCGGTCTGTGCTGCAGCCAGGCCCTGGCCTGAGGCTGCTGGGGTCTGTGACTGCGCCAATGTCTGCGCCTGCGCAAACAGCGCGCCCTGGATCGGGCAACTGGCTGTGCAGCCGGTGAACATGAACTGCAATGCGGTGGTCTTGCCGCGCAACACGTGGGCCAGGTTCGTGCGCTTGCCCAGATGCGTGCTGATCGGCCAGGGCCGGGTGTGGCGTGGCGGGCTGACCTCACCAAATGGGAAGTGGCTGCTCTTGGCGGCAGCACCTCTGAGGCCTGCTGAGGGCGGCTGAGTCTGCGGCTGCGTCTGTGTTTGCCTCTGCGTCAGGGTCTGCGTCTGCGTCTGTGTCTGTGTCTGTGTCTGCGTCTGGCCCAGCCTGGGCCATGCCAACAACGTTGCCACAGGCCCGAGCAGCAGCGCGCGGCGGTGGGGTTCGGCCAGCGTTTTCAGTCTGCCGCCAGATAGGCCCACAACTCGACGCACTGGGCCGTGGTGATGCTGTACCTGGGCATCGAGGTGTCGATGATCACCGACGCCGGGTCAACGCCCGTGCTCAGCAGCCTGCACAGGCTCTGCGCGTCGTAACGCGAAGGGGGCCCTCCACGACGAGGGCGGTCCTCATCGAGCCGCACCTTGTTCAAGACCGGGGCCAGCCCGTTCGAGGCGTTGCTCGGCAGCCTGAGTTCAGCCGCCAATCTGGATGAGCCCACCGTCATCAGCCCCGAAGCCAGTGGCGAGCCGTTGGCGCCCACGCCGTGACAGTTGGCGCAACTGCTGGCCAGCGCCGGCAACACACCTTCATGCCTGGCCATGCGCGCTTGCAGCGGGGTGCGGCCTTCGAAAAGAGCGCGACCACGTTTGATCTTGTCTTCGCGTTCAGCCTTGGCTTCTTCGGCCTTGCGAACTTCGGCGGCCTCTTCGGACTGGGCAATCAGCCGGTTGGTTTCTTCCTGCTGCGCCAGCTTTTGCCATTGCACCACGTTCAGGCCGCCCAAGAGCGCCAGCGCCAGGATGCCTGCCGCGCCCAGCAGCATTTGGCCACCCGTCAGCGCCTGCTTTCTGCGCGCGATCTTTTTGTTGGCTCTAAATCTGGCACGGGACTTGGCCCAGCGCGCCTGCAGGCGCTGCAGTGGCGACGAGGGCTCCGCATCCTGCCCGAGGTCATCGCGTGCAGGGCTTGCGGCGTTTTCGATCGGCGTTCTGTTCATCGAGCTTGTGTTCATCGAAGCTCAGCGCGCATTCAGCCGCAGCGCGCCGTTCCAGGGTATCCAGCCGCCAATGCTGCTGGCGGGCACGGTGTCGAGGCCGTCAAAGGCGGCGGCGCCGGCGCCGCGGTCGATCAGCACGCCGGGGTCGGTCGGTGCCAGGGTGTTGCCTCGGGCCAGTACCGAGGCGACGAAGAGGTTGCGATCCTGGCCCGCGATATTGGCGTCGTTGACAAAAACCACATCGATGGCGTCGCCTGCCTGCACCGCAGGCGTGTTGAACACGAAGTCGGTGACCACGGCCGAAGCGATCAGGGTGCTGCCCACCACCACACCGTTCAAGCGCAGTTCGACCTGGGCGCCGACTCCTGCGGCCAGCGTGGCGCGCGCCCGCAAGGTGATGGTGTCACCTGTGCCGGTGGCCGGCACCTTGAAGCGGATCGCAGCGTCCCAGGGCAGCCAGCCGCCGGTGCTGGCGCCAGGCACCAGGTCGATGCCGTCGAAGGCGCCGGCCCCTGCCCCTGGGTCAAGCACTACCTCGGGGCCGGTGGCCTCCAGCGTGGTGCTGCCGTTGACGCGGATTTGCGGTACCACCAGGTTGCGGTCTTCGCTGGCAGAGCTCTGGTCGTTCTTGAAAACCACTTCGACGATGCTGTCCTTGACCAAGTTGGCCACATTGTAGAAAAGCTCGATCCAGCTGGTCGCGTCGACCTGTCCGCTGCCGACCACCTGGCTGTTCACCCGCACCTCGAAAAGTGCGCCGACCTGGTTGAGCAAGGTGCTGAAGGCGCGCACCACCAGGTTGGCTGATGGTGCAGCAGTGGGCCCTTCTTCGTTGCCGATCTGACGGACATAACTCACGACATTGGCCAATTCGGTGGCGGTCAAGCCGACGCGGGTGTGGGCACCAATGGCTGCTTCCAATGTCGCCGCAGAGCCGTCGTGCAGGTATGGCGCGGTGGCCCAGACGTCGCGCAGCGTCGGCGCATCCAGACCGTTCAGCGTCTGCCCCAGACGCTGGCCGCTGCTGGTCTTCCGGCTGCCCACGTCATGCAGCACCGACTTGCTGCTGTCGCTGAAGTCGCCGCCCAGATGGCAGGATACGCAGTTGCTCTCGAAGACAGCCTTGCCGCTCAGGCCTTGCGCTGTCAAGGCACCGTTGGCTTGCCGGTAAGGGCTGCTGTCAAAGCTGTTCAGCGACGCGACGTAGGCTGCCAGCGCGTCCAGGTCGTTGCTCAGGCCGGCTTTGCGTTCGCCCAGGGGTTGCCTGCGTGTGCCTGCATTGAATTGCGCGTCGGTCATCAAACCTGTGCCGCCGGCGAATGCGCGGATCTGGCCTTCGAAGTCTTGCACCTCGTCGAAGTTGGCGCTCCAGTGCAAGCGCCCCTGGGCCCCGGCGCGGCCGCGCAGCGCGATGGTGTTGCGCAGGCCCTCGCCGGCATGCGTGAAGTCCCAGGTGCGGCCGTCGTGGCCGCCGTCGTTGTGGCAACTGGCGCAGCTCATGTAGCTGTCGCGCGACAAGCGCGGGTCACGGGCGTCGTAGAAGAGCTGCTTGCCTCGTAATACTGCAGGGCTGAGCGCTTCGCTGCTGACCGCCGCCAGCGTCGCTGCGGGGGCGGCCAGGCGTTGCCCCGACTGCAGCAGCGGCTGCAAGTCAAATTCGCTGACGCTGCGCGACATGAAGTTGTGCACGTATAACCGCCGTCCATCGGAAGAGATCGCCAGGCCTTGCGGTGCGATGCCGGTCTCCAGCCTGAACAGCTCGCGCTGGCCGCTGGCATCCACCACGGCCACTTGCCGGCTGGTTTCGAGCGCGACCATCAGGAAGGCCCCGCTCGGGTGGTACAACGCTGCGCTGGCCAGGCTGGCGTTGTCGTGATCGACACGCGCAGCCGGTTCTTCGTTGCCGTTGCTCAGGTTGATGCGTGAGCTGATGGCGCGCACGGTGTTCTGAAAGTCCAGCGGCAGGCCGTCGCGTGCGCTGCCGCGCTTCAGGTTGTCCTGTTTGGAAGGCACCCAGGCCACTGAGCTGTCGGGCGAGATCGCGGCTGCGCCCAGGTAGTTGGGGATGCCGCGGCCCTGGGCTTCGCTGTCGGCAAGCTCGCTGTGGGCCAGCACCGTGGTGCCCAGCAGAGCCAGGTTGGAGGGGTTCAAGCGCAGCACTTCTCCCCCCACGGCTTGGCCGCCGGCGCTGGTCTGCACGTTCAGGCTGCTTTCACCGGGCAATGCACGGGTGATGAAGCGTGACACCAGCAACTGGCTGCCGTTGCCGGCCAGGGCCAGATGGCGCGGGTTGTCGCCCACCGCGCGGTCTTGCAGGGTCGCGCCGGCTTCGCTGAGCTTGAGCACGCGGCCTGTCGCCTGCAGGCTGACATAGGCCGCGCCGTCGCTGGGTGCCACCACGATGCCGTAGGGCTGGCTGGCGCGCGGCAGCACCACGGTGCGCGCCACTGCCAGGCTGCTGCTGTCGACGACGCTGATCGAGGCGCTGTCCTTGTTGACCACCCAGATCTGGTTGTTGCGCCCCAAAGCCATCGCACGGGGCGCCTGGCCGACGGCAATTTCCGCCAGCCGTGCCCGCGTACCGGCATCAAAAACGCTGACCGTGTCGTGGTCTGCGTTGAGCACCCAGAGCCGGTCTGCGCCAGCGCTGCGCGCTTCGATCAGGATGTTGCTGGAAGCCTGCGCCGGTGCGCCGCCAGCAGCCGGGGCCACGGCCTGCAGGAAGCTGTAGACGCCGGTGCTTCCGTTGGCCGCCCGGATGTTCAGCGTCACGCTGTACACGCCGGGTTGCGTGAAGCGGTGTGTCGCTGCTGCGCTGCTGGTGAAGGACGTGGTCGCGCTGCCATCGCCGAAGTTCCAGCTGTAGCTCGATCCTGGCCCGCCGCTGAGCACCGGGGCGTAGCTGAACAGGCTGCCCGCTGCGCCGATCGGCGCTGGCACGTCACTGACGGTGGGCAGGCCGCCGGCCTCGACAACCCAGGTGAAGCTGCGGCTGGCGCTCAAGCCGCCGGCGTTGCCGGCACTGACGCTGACGTTGGCACTGCCGGCAGCAGCCGGCGTGCCCGAAATGCGCCCCGTCGTGGCATTGATGCTCAACCCGGCAGGCAGACCACTGGCGCTGTAACCCAATGCGCGGCCGTCCAGCTCAGTCGCCACCACCTGCAAGGTGGCCGCTACGCCCAGGGTGCTGGTCTGCGCCGCGATGGCACTCATCGTCGGTGTGCGGTAGATCACGGCGGCTTCACCGTAGACCTGCACCTCGGCCAGGTGCAGCGGCGCCGTGCCGTTGAGCTGCACCCGCACATGGCGTCCCTGTGCGCCCACCGGCAAGTTGATCTGCGGCGTGATGTTGCTGACCGCCACCTGTCGCTTGAGCACCGAGGGGTCGCCCACCAGCTCTGACAGGCTGCGCGAGCCCATGGGTGTGCTGGAAACCAACAGCGTGAAGTTGACCAGGCGGTTGGAACAGCAATCGGTACGGTTCCAGAGTTTGACGTAAGCGATGTCGGCGAGCTGGCCCAGGTCGACCTGCCACCAGTCTTGAGGTGCAGAGCCGTTGGTATGCATCACGCTGCCGGTGGCTGCCGGGCTGCGGTAGACGCCGTCGGTGTTGCCATCCACGGCGCGCGCCGCGGTGGCGGTCTCGAAGGTCGACGACTGGCTGGTGGCGCGGCCCAGCGCGATGTTGTTGGTGGAGGGCGCCGGGGCCGGGTAGAGCCTGTTCAGAGGCACCGCGGCAAAGCTGCTGGCGCCGGGCGGCCGCCACTGCAGGCGCATTTCGGCCGAGCCGCCGCCATCGTAGTACTCGACCATGACGGCGTAGCGCTGGCCTGCCGCCAACGCCACCGATGCGTTGCTGGCCGCCACGGCCTGGTTGATCCAGTTGTCGATCACCAGGCGGCCATCGAGCCAGACTCTGACACCGTCGTCGCTCAGGGTCCGCAGTCTGAAGGTGCCGGTGGCGGGAGCCTCGAGCCAGCCGCTCCAGCGCGCGCTGAACGGATCAGCCTGAACGCCGGGCCCTGGCGCAGTCGTGGCCCAGTTGAAGTCCGGTCGCTCCAGGCGCTGCAGCGCCACCGGGCCCGACAGCGTGGTGGTGTTGAAGTACTGCGCCAGCAAGCCCGTGCCGGTGCCCGGCTGGACGATGCTCAGCGTGATGTCGGTGCTGACGGTCTGGCTGCCGTTGCTGGCCCTGAGCGTGACCACGAAGCTGCCGGCCTGGGTGGCCGTGCCACTGATGCTGCCGGTGCTGGGGTCGATCGACAAGCCGCCGGGCAGGCCGCTGGCGCTGAAGCTCAAGGCGCCACTGGGCGTCGTGGCCTGGGCTGGCAGATTGACGGCGCCGCCCAGGTTGACTTCTTGCGCGCCCGGGTTGCTGAGCACCGGCGCGTTGCTGCCGTTGACGCTGACGATGCGGGCCACTGAAGGCGTGCCCTGCGCGTTCATCGCAAACAACATCCACTGGCCGGGCAGCAGGATGCCGGGGTTGCTGGGGATGTTGAGGCTGTAGCTGTTGCCGCCCAGGGCCGTGAAGCTCAAGGCCACACGGCGCTGGTCGTTGTTGACAGTGTGTGTGGTGGCACCCAGGCGCACCAGAGCAAAGCTCGTGACGGCGCTGCCGGTGTTGACGGTGGCCGTGGTGCCGTAACCCACTGTGGCGGGGGCTGAAGTGATGACGGGGCGGGTGGCGGCACTGCCGTCGCTGTTGAACAGATAGGGCGGCGAGAGCAACTGCAAATCGGGGTGATCGGCTGCGCAGTTGCACAGCCCGCCGCCTGCAGAGACCACGCGGCCATCGGGCAGCAACAGCGCGACGCTGTGGTAATTGCGCGGCACCGAGATCGGCGGCATCAAGGTGAAGGTTTCGGTCTCGGGGTCGAAGATCTCGGTCGGCAGCACCGAGTTGGAATCGCTGAAGCCCTGGCCAAAGGTCTGGCCGCCGATCACTACCACCTGACCGTTGGGCAGCACCACACTGTTGGCGTACACGCGTGGGTAGGTCATCGAGCCGACGCGCCGGGTGTCGGCCAGGCCACCGGTGGTGTCGATGACGAAAGCATCGCGCTTGCCGTCGGTGCCGCCATAGTTCAGCGAGCCGCCCACGGTCAGGATCTTGCCGCTGTCGTACATCACGGCGTTGCCGCTCATGCTGTCGGTGTCGTCGGCGCGCAGGCCGGCCGGCTCCATGCTGCCGTTACCGCGCACGTCCAGCCAGTTCATGTTCTTGCCCGGGCCGGCGTGCAGCACGCGACCGTTGCCGGTGGGCACCAGCCACATGTGGTTGTCGGAGCGGTACAGGCCGCCGGGGTCGCTGGTCAGCAGCGCGCTGTCCGAGGTGCTGATGCCGCTGAGCGTGCGCCAGCCGCCGGCCAAGGTGAACAGCTCGGAGTCCTTGGCGCGAACGCCGCCGCTCCAGGAGCCGCCCACCGTCAATACCGAGCCATCGCCCAGCGTGGTGCTGGCGTTGTAGCCGCGCGTGTTGGCCATGTTGGCGGCACGCGTCCAGCTGTTGCTCAGGGGGTCGTAGATGCTGGTGGTGCCGGCATCCAGACCGCCGTTGACCAGCAGCCTGCCATCCGCCAGCATCGCCGTGCCGGGGCAAAACATGTCATGGCTGGTGTTGCTGATCAGCGCCTCTGCCGCCAGGTTGGTGGCCGGGTCGAAGAGGCTGGTGTAGGTGCGGCCCAGCCCACCAAAGCTGGTGCGGTTGTTGGCGGCCCAGAACAGCACCTTGCCGTTGCCCAGCACGGCAGCAGCGGCCGGCACGATCGACAGTTGGATCGGCGCCGACCATTGGGCGCGGGCAGCCTGTTGCGGAGTGATGGCCAGCGCCTTGGCGCGGCCTGGGGCGGCTGAAAGTGCGGGCCCGGCAACCCCTTCAGCGCTGCCGGCGGGCGCGTTGTCCCCCGAGCCACCGCATGAAACCAGCCCGACAGCCACCCACAGCAGCAGCGCAGCGCGCCATGCCGACGGCCGGGTATCGGCCTTGACGCGCCACGCGCCTGAATGGACGGGGGCGGTTGGATCACTGCAAATCGGGGGGCTGGGCAGCATGGGGACGAAGGGGCGCGGCAAGGCGCGACAAGGGCAGCGTGGAGCAGGAGATTTCAACCGCCCCGAGCCGCCCTGGCCACACCCTGAATGGGCGTGTTCAAGGCCATCTGTGATGAAACTGCCCCCTGCGATGAGGGGGAGAGGATGCCCTGGGCCCCCGCACCCAGCCCGCACTCAGCCCGCAACCGGCCCACAACCCGCCCACAACCCGCCCACAACCCGCCTCAGTCGCTGCTCAGGCTCAGCCGCAGGATGCTGGTGCGGGTCCAGGCTGCGGCTTCTTCTTTCAGCAAGTACGCTGTGCGCGGGTGGCCGGCGGCCCAGGTTTGGCCCAAGTGCAACTGCACTTGTTCTACCGCAGCGCCCAGGCGCAAAGTTTCATCGTCTTTGACCGCCTTGGCGGTTTTGGCCGCTGCCTTGAGTTTGAGGTCCAGGCGCTGCAATTGCAGCACGCGGGCGTTGACCCGGCGTCTGGCGTGACACTTGATGACCGCCAGCCGCATGCACAGGACCTGCCACAGCGCGTCTGCATCGCTCAGCGTGGCCTGCACCTTGCGCAAGCTGCCGCGCTGAGCCAGTACCAGATCGGCCATGCGGCGCTGCTGGTTCTGTGAAAAGCCCGCGGCGTCCAGGTGGGCCACCAGGTAGGCGCTGTGCCGGTGATGATCGTGGTGCGAAACCGAGAAGCCGATCTCGTGCAGGTCGCAAGCCCAGCCCAGTTCCATGCGGCTGTTGGCGCTGGCCCTGGGTTGCACCTGCGCGTAAAGCGCCATCGCCACCTGTCGCACCCGCCGGGCTTGCGCCGGATCGACCGCAAAGCGTCGCTGCAGCTCGGCCACCGTCTTGTCGCGCAGGTCCCCGATGCGGCTGCTGGAAGCTGCCAACAGTCTGCCGTGCAGGTCAACGATCACGCCTTGACGCAAGGCTCCCTTGGCCTGCCGCAGCACATCGATGCCGAAGTGTGTGGCGAGCGTGTAGAGAATCGCCACGCCGCCGGGCAGCACGGCGCGGCGCTCGGGTTTGAGGCCCGGGAAGTCGATCTGGCTGGTGTGGCCGGCAGCGATCAGTTTCTCGACACACCAGCGCAGAGCCTCGGGCGTGATGCTGCCGTCGGTGATGCCGCTGGCCGCCAACAGTTGCGACACGGCGCTGACCGTGCCGGAGGAGCCCAGAGCTTCCTGCCAGTGAGGCCTGGCAAAAGCCTGCAACGACTCCTCGATTTCCGCCCCGGCCGCCACCTGGGCTTGTCTGAAGCCTTCTGCCGTGATCTCGCCGTCTGGAAAGAACCGCATCGACAAGCTGACGCAGCCGATTGCAAATGACTCCGCCACCTTGGCGTGGCGGCCCTGGCCCAGGATCATCTCGGTCGAGCGACCGCCGATGTCGATCACCAGCCGCGGCATCTCCTTGGGCTGCAGGTTGACGACGCCGGCATAGATCAGGCGCGCCTCTTCGCGCCCGGAGATGATCTCGATCGGGTGGCCCAGAGCCTCTTGGGCGCGCAGCAGGAAGGCGTTGCGGTTGCGTGCTTCGCGCAGGGTCTGGGTGGCAACGGCGCGCACCCGGTGCGGCGCAAAGCCTGCCAGCCTGGAAGCCATGCCGCGCAGACACTCCAGCCCGCGCTGGGCCGCTTCTTCACTCAAGAGGCCCTCGGCGTCCAGCCCGGCCCCCAGCCGCACCATCTGCTTGAGGTAGGCGCTGCGCTTGTAGCGGCCGCGCTGCAGGCTGCCGATCTCCAGGCGAAAGCTGTTGGAGCCGATGTCGACGGCGGCCAACAATCCCATGTGGGCGCTGGGGCTGCGTCTGGGCAGGTCTGCCTGCGCAGCGGTGGCGGGCTGGAAAGAGGAATCCATGACTCGATGCTAGCCGGCAATGCGCCCTAGAATTTCAGCTTGACGGCCACGGCGACGCGTGGTCGACACGTCCGCCCTCGTTGTTCCACTGCGAAAGCTCTCCCATGCTGATCGAAGACTTCAATACCCTGGTTCCTGCTGGCCAGGACTTCAGCCGCCGCCGTTTTGTGCGCACGGCTGTGGGCACCGGCTTTGCGGCGGCTGCCTTGCCGGTGATGGCGCAGACGGTGGTCAAGACCGACAGCGCCGGTCTGATCACAGGCGAGGTCAGCATTCCTGTGGGCAATTTCAAGATGCCGGCCTATCGGGCTGCACCTGCGGGCCGTACCAACGCGCCGGTGGTGCTGGTGGTGAGCGAGATCTTTGGCGTGCATGAGTACATTGCCGACGTCGCCAGGCGTTTTGCCAAGGCAGGCTACTTCGCCATTGCGCCGGAAATGTTCATCCGTCAGGGTGATGCTGCTTCTTACGGCGAGGTCGCCAAGCTGATCGCCGAGGTGATTTCCAAGGTGCCCGACGAGCAAGTGATGGGTGACCTGGACGCCTCGCTGGCCTGGGCCAAGGCTGAAGGTGCGGACACCAGCAAGACCGCCGTCACCGGCTTTTGCTGGGGCGGGCGCATCACCTGGCTGTACACGGCACACAACCCGGCGGTCAAAGCCGGCGTGGCCTGGTACGGACGCCTGGTGGGCAACAGCACGCCGCTGACGCCCAGGCATCCGGTGGATGTGGTGGGATCGTTGAATGGCCCGGTGCTTGGCTTGTATGGCGAGAAGGACACCGGCATTCCGCTCGACACGGTCGAGCGGATGAAAGCAGCACTGGCGGGCGGCAACGCAGCGGCCAAAGCCAGCCGCTTCGTGATCTACCCCGATGCGCCGCATGCCTTCCATGCCGACTACCGTCCCAGCTTCCGCAAAGAAGCCGCAGATGACGGCTGGAAGCAGTGCCTGGCCTGGTTCAAGACACACGGCGTGGCCTGAAGCCTGATCAGTGCCTGCTGGCTCGAGCCGGCCTGCTGCCCGGCTCGAGCAACAGCCGCATCGCGTTCAAGTCAAAGCCGCTCGCTTCAAAGCCCGGCAATCAGTGAGCTGGGCACCGCGGCCTTCAGCGCACCACCAGCACCGGGAGTTTGCTGTGCGTCAAGACCTTCTGCGTTTCGCTGCCCAGCAGCAAAGCGCTGACGCCGCGTCTGCCGTGGGAGGCCATCACGATCAGATCGCAGGCATTGGCCTTGGCGTGGTCGAGAATCGCTTCCCAGGGGTGATCGGCTTCCACCGTGTGACCGTTGCATTTGATGCCTGCAGCTTCAGCCAGCTTGACTGCGGCCTCGATGCGGGCGCTCGCCACCCTTTCCTGGGCATCGAAGAAGTCTTGCGGGGGGCGCGGCTGCATCTCAGAGATGGCGCTGAAAGGGAAGGGCTCTTTGACCGCCAGCGCATAGATCTCGGCGCCAGTCAGCTTGGCCAGTGCGATGGCGCTGTGCAGCGCCTGGATGGTGATTCCAGAGCCATCGGTCGGGCAAAGAATGCGGCTGTACATGGGGGCCTCCTGGGGTGGCGCTCAGGCACCGCCGGCTGGCGAGTGTTGCTGAACGGGGTGAATATCTACTCTTAGTGTCGCGCACCTTCGGTGGGCGTGCTTTGATGCCGGTCAAGCTGCTGCCATTGGCTTGCGCGGCCTCTGCGAGAGCAGTCATGCCTGCTCATTTGTCATCACCACGCACCATGGGGCGGGCGGCCTGGCTGGACCATTCGCTCCAGGAGCCTGGGTACAGCACGCCCTCGCCCAGCCCGGCATGCGCCATCGCCAACAGGTTGTGGCAGGCCGTGACGCCAGAGCCGCATTGGTGCAGCGTGGTGTGGCCGCTTGCCAGAGGGTCGGCGCCCAAGGCCAGAAACTCGGCGCGCAGTTGATCGGCAGTCTTGAAGCGGGCGTCCGGCTGCAGGTTGTCTTTGAAGCAACGCAGCGTGGCACCCGGGATATGACCTGCCACCGCATCCAGCGGCTCTACCTGGCCATGGAAGCGCTCTGCCGGACGCGCGTCAAACAGGCGCAGCGCACCGGCGGCAATGGCTGCCAACTGGCTTTGCAACTCGTCGGCGGTGATGGTGGCCATGGCAGCAGGCTGCTCCGGGTAGGGCGCAGGGGCTGGGCCGGGGGCTGACGCCGATGCGGCGTGCTGGGCCGGCGCCAGGCTCTGCAGCGCCCCGCCGGCAGCCACCCAGGCCGCTTTGCCGCCGTCCAGCACCGCCACTTCCCGGTGGCCCAGCCAGCGCAGCAACCACCAGGCACGCGCTGCAAAGGGCATGCCCTGGCTGTCGTACACAACCACCTGCACGCCAGGGCGGATGCCCCATCCGGCCACCGCAGCCGCCCAGGCCTCGCGCGTCGGCAAAGGGTGACGACCATTGCTGCCGCTCTTGAGGCCGCTGAGGTGATGGTCCAGGTGTGCGTAATGGGCACCCGGCAAGTGCCCTTCTGCATGAGCACGCTGGCCCGCAGCGGTGTCTGCCAGATCAAAGCTGCAGTCCAGCAGCACCCAGGCCGGGTGGGCTGTTGCTGCAGTGTCGGTGTTGACGTTGTCGGTCAGGGCTGCCTGCAGCGCTGCGGCCGAGATCAGGGTGGTGTCGCTCATGCATGGGCTCCGATGGCGTTGGGGCGATGGGTGGGCAGGGCGAGGACGCAAAAGATCCAGGCCTGGGCCCGTGGATTTCAGCGCTGCACTGTAGCCACCCGGCTGCGCAGAAAGTTGGCCCAGACCCCTGCGGCGACGATCAACACCATGCCCAGGATGGCGATGGCCGACACCTTGTCGTCGAAAAGCAGGAAGCCCAGCAGCACCGAAAACACGATGCCGAGGTACTGCAGCGAAGCGATACCCAGTGTGGCACCGATGGCGTAGGCACGGGTCATCATCCATTGCGCCCCGGTCGCCAGCAAGCCGATGGCCAGCAGCAACGCCAGACCGCGCGCATCGTGCGCATGGAAGCCGCCGGTCAGCAAGGCCAGCAGGGCGCCGGCCAAAACACCGCTGAGGCTGAAATAAAACACCACCCGCTCGCCAGGTTCGCCCAGCCGTCCCATGGCGCTGACCTGCAGATAGGCCACGGCCGCCAACATGCCCGAGCCCAGGCCCAACAGTCCGTGGCCGAGTTGGTCTTGCGCCAAGGTCGGGCGCAGCACCAGCGCCACCCCCAGGAAGCCGATGGCGATGGCGGCCACCAGCGGAACGTCCAGGCGCGCAGCGGCCTCGTTGCCGCCTCGGCCCGACCACAACACTCCGAGCATCAGGAACACGGCCATCCAGACCGCTGACATGTAGTTCAGCGTCATCGCGGTGGCAAGCGGCAAGCCGCCGATGGCCACAAACCAAAGGCACAGCGCCACGCTGCCGCTGACGCTGCGGCTCAGGTGCATGCGCGGCCTGGAGGTGCGCCAGGAGACGCCGCGCCAGCGCATCATGGCCGCCATCAGCGGCAGGCCGACCAGCGCCCTGTACATCACCATCTCGCCGGCGCCGTACTGGGTCGATGCCAACTTGACGCACACGCCCATCAACGAAAACAACAGTGAGGCGCCGACCATCCATGCCGGTGCGCTCATTGCGGCAGCCATTGCACCGCGAGGGGCGAAGACGCCGCGACGGCGAGGTCAATGCTTGCCGCTTTGTCCATGCTTGCCGCTTTGGCGATAGACCGGCCACGCATCAATTGCAGCGGCGTCGGGCTGAGCTCAATCGCGCGTCGCCGGCAAACCCATCTCGCGCCTGTACCACTCGTGGAACTGCTGCATGCCGTCTTCCATCGGGCTCTGGTAAGGGCCGACCTCGTCGTCGCCGCGCTCATACAGCGCCTGGCGGCCGGCATCCATGCGCAGCGCGATGTCGTCATCTTCGACACAGGTTTCCATGTAGGCGGCCTGTTGGGCCTCGATCAACTCGCGCTCGAAGCACGCGACCTCTTCGGGGTAGAAGAACTCGACCACGTTCAAGGTCTTGCGCGGCCCTTGCGGAATCAGGGTCGAGACCACCAGCACATGCGGATACCACTCCACCATCAGGTGCGGGTAACAGGTCAGCCAGATTGCGCCATGGGGCGGCGGTTTGCCGTTGCCGCTGGCGCCGGCGTACTTCATCACGGCCTGCTGCCAGCGTTGGTAGGTCGGGGTACCGGCTTTGGTCAGCGCATTGTTCAAGCCCACGGTCTGCACCGAGTGGTGGCGGCCAAACTCCCAGCGCAGTTCTTCGCAGGCCACGAACTGGCCCAAACCCGGGTGGAAGGGGCCGACGTGGTAGTCCTCCAGATAGACCTCGATGAAGGTCTTCCAGTTGTAGTCGCAACTGTGCAGGTGGCTGCGGTCGTGGACGTAGCCGCTGAAGTCCAGCTCGGCGGCAGCCCCCAGCCGCGACAGGTCGGTGCTGACCTGGCGCTGACCACCTTCAAACAGCAACCCCTGCCAGGTTTGCAGCGGGTAGTTGCGCAGGTTCAGGCAAGGGGCTTGCTCGAAGTGCGGTGCGCCCAGCAACTCGCCTTTGAGGTCGTAGGTCCAGCGGTGCAACGGGCAGACGATCTGGCCCGCAGTCTGGCCTTTTCCTCTCAGCATCAGCGCTTGCCTGTGCCTGCACACGTTGGAGACCAGTTGCACCCCGTCTGCGCCCGGGCCTTGACGCACCAGGGCTCTGCCTTCGCCTTCTTGTGGCAAGGTCATGTAGTCCCCGACCTCGGGCACAGCAAGCGCGTGGCCGACGTAACGGGGTGAAGTGGAAAACAGCAACTCTTGTTCCTGCGCGTAAAGGCGCGGGTCGAAATAGCTGGAGACTGAGAGCTGGCTGCGGCTGGCGGCGAGCGATTTGAGGCTGATACTCTGGTCCGACATGATCCGACCGGATCCTCCTTGGCTAGGACAGTTGGAGAGTGCCTACGGGCATGTCGCCATGCTCGGGGGTCTTGGCGGTTTTGGGGTGGGGGTTGGAGAAGCGGACAGGGGCCCTGCGGAGTGCAGGCCCTTCACCCGATGAGGTGGCCGGGCAGAGGCCGAAGGACAAAGACCGAAGGGCAGAGTTTAAGGCGGAGCCGAAAAGTGCGGCCAAAGGCGGGGCAAACCTTTGGACGAGTATGTGTTTGTCGCACCATGAAGCACCTTGCGGTCAAGGTGGCGGCCCTGTTGCTCTGAGGGTGGCTGCAGCCGGGATCCAACCCCTTGACTAGAATCGGGGGTCAAATTTTCATCTTCTGAAATGGCCCGTCCTGCCCTGCCTGCATCCAAAACGCCCGACCTGTCCGAACCCAGCAGCTACGAGCTGGCGTTGGCGGAGCTGGACCAACTGGTCCAGCAGATGGAAGCCGGCGCGCTGCCGTTGGACCAACTGCTGGACAGCTACAAGCGCGGCAGCGTGCTGCTGAGTTTTTGTCGCGGCAAACTGCAAGCGGTAGAAGAGCAGGTCAAGGTGCTTGAAGACGGACAGTTGAAGCCTTGGGCGGCAACAAATTGAGCCAGCCCATCTTCCAGCGCTGGGCTCGGCAGCAGTTGCAACAGGTCGAAACCGCCCTGCAGGCTTGGGTGCCTGCAGATGCGCCTGCAGGGCTGGGCGAAGCGATGCGCTACGGCGTGCTGGACGGGGGCAAACGACTGCGGCCGCTGTTGGTGCTGGCGGCTTGCGAGGCGGTGCAAGGCGACAGCCAGGCCGCCTTGCGTGCGGCGGTGGCGGTTGAGTTGATCCATGGTTATTCGTTGGTGCACGACGACATGCCTTGTATGGACAACGATGTCTTGCGTCGCGGCAAGCCGACAGTGCATGTCAGGTACGGGCAAGCCCAGGCCATGCTGGCCGGAGACGCCATGCAGGCCTTGGCTTTTGAAGTCTTGACACCATCGGCCGGCGTGGCCGCAGGCTTGCAAGCCCGGCTGTGCGGCTTGCTGGCGCGCGCGGCCGGCCATGCCGGCATGGCCGGCGGGCAGGCCATCGACCTGGCCAGCGTCGGCCAGCGGCTCGATGAGAGCGCTCTGCGAGACATGCACAGGCGCAAGACCGGGGCTTTGCTGCATGCCAGCGTGATGATGGGTGCAGCGTGTGGCGACTGCCCTGAGCCGGTCCGGCAGGCCTTCTCGGACTATGGAGACGCGATCGGCCTGGCCTTTCAGGTGGTGGACGATGTGCTGGATGCAACGCAGGCCTCGGAAGCTCTGGGCAAGACCGCGGGCAAGGACCAGGACCACAACAAGCCGACTTTTGTTACTGTGTTGGGCATGGAAGCCGCTGTGCAGCATGCCCGACAACTTCGATCTTTGGCCCATCAGGCCCTGCAAAATACAGGGCTGGGTGCCGACCCGGGTTCAGGCGTGGGGCTGTTGGCCACGCTGGCCGACAAGATCGTGGAGCGCGAAAACTGATGTCTTATCCTTTGCTTGAAGCCATTCAATCACCGGCCGATTTGCGCCGCTTGTCACGCAGCGAGTTGCGCACCGTCGCCAATGAGTTGCGCCAGTTCGTGCTGAGCACAGTCAGCGAAACCGGGGGGCACCTGGGCAGCAACCTGGGCACGGTGGAGCTGACGGTGGCGCTGCACTACGTCTTCAACACCCCGCACGACCGGCTGGTCTGGGACGTCGGCCACCAGACTTACCCCCACAAGGTGCTGACCGGCAGGCGCACGCGCATGCACACGCTGCGCCAACTGGGTGGTATCGGCGGCTTCCCCAAGCGCGATGAGAGCGAGTACGACGCCTTCGGCACCGCCCACAGCAGCACCAGCATCAGCGCCGCTTTGGGCATGGCGCTGGCCGCCAAGTACAAGGGCGAAGACCGCCGTGCGGTGGCCATCATCGGCGACGGCGCGATGACCGCCGGCATGGCTTTTGAGGCGCTCAACAACGGTGGCGTCCCGCATGCCGGCATCAGCCCCGATCTGCTGGTGGTGCTGAACGACAACGACATGTCGATCAGCCCGCCCGTGGGCGCGCTGAACAAGTACCTGGCGCGCCTGATGAGCGGCAACTTCTACGAAACGGCACGCGAAGGCGCCAAGGCGGTGCTGAAGAACGCGCCGCCGTTGTTCGAGCTGGCCAGACGCTTTGAAGAGCATGCCAAAGGCATGGTGGTGCCTGGCACGATCTTCGAAGAGTTTGGCTTCAACTACGTCGGGCCGATCGACGGCCACGACCTGGATGCGCTGATCCCGACTTTGGAAAACCTGCGTGCCAAGCGCGGCCCGCAGTTCCTGCACGTCGTGACCAAGAAGGGCTTCGGCTACAAGCTGGCCGAGGCCGACCCGGTCAAGTACCACGCCGCCAGCGGCAAGTTCGACCCGGCCGAAGGATTCCCCAAAGCCAGCGGCCCGGGCAAGCTCAGCTTCACGCAGGTCTTTGGCCAGTGGCTGTGCGACCAGGCAGCGGCCGACTCGCGGCTGGTCGCCATCACGCCTGCCATGCGCGAAGGCTCGGGCATGGTCGAGTTTCACCGCCGCTTTCCTTCGCGCTACTATGACGTGGGCATTGCCGAGCAGCATGCCGTCACTTTTGCGGGGGGCCTGGCCTGCGAGGGCTTGAAGCCCGTGCTGGCGATCTACAGCACCTTCCTGCAGCGTGGTTACGACCAGCTGATCCATGACATCGCGCTGCAGAAGCTGCCGGTGGTGTTTGCCCTGGACCGCGCCGGCCTGGTGGGTGCCGACGGCCCCACCCACGCTGGCGCTTACGACATCGCCTTCGTGCGCTGCGTGCCGAACTGCAGCATGCTGACCCCCAGCGACGAAGCCGAATGCCGTCGCGCCTTGAGCACCGCGTTTCAGCAGGATCATCCGGTGGCGGTGCGCTACCCCAGGGGCTCCGGCATCGGAGTGGTGCCCGACAAAGCCCTCGACACCTGGCCCTGGGGCAAAGCCGTGGTGCGTCGGCAGGGCAAGAAGCTGGCGATCCTGGCATTTGGCACCCTGCTCCATCCGGCCTGGAAGGCAGCAGAACAGCTGGATGCCACCGTGGTCGACATGCGCTTTGTCAAACCCCTGGACGTCGACACGCTGCTCGAGATGGCGCGCAGCCACGAGGCGCTGGTGACAGTGGAAGAAGGTTCCACGATGGGCGGGGCTGGCAGTGCCGTGCTGGAAAGCCTGGCCCACGCCGGGGTCACCTTGCCTGTGCTGGTGCTGGGCTTGCCCGACAAGTTTGTGGAGCACGGCGACCCGGGCAAGCTGCTGTCGCTGTGTGGCCTGGACGCTGTGGGCATACAGGCCTCGATCGAAGAGCGGTTTGGCCCGTTGCTGCGCGCAGCACAGCCTGCAGCCACCCCGCCCAAGGTTGTTGCTGCGGTGCGCCTGGTCAACGGCTGAAGTTGCCTGCCCCCATCCGGCAGTATTCCAGCCGTCCCCCATGGCCTTGTGGCCGATCGAGCCAGTTTTTGTCGTGAACAGCGCCCTGCAAACCCCCATCCTGCACATCCCGGACACCCAGGGTGAGCGCGACGAGCGCCAGCTGGTGATCCAGCGCGTGGGCATCAAGGCTTTGCGTTACCCGCTGCACTTGCAGGTTGCGGGTGCGTTGCAGACCACCGTGGCCACCTGGTCGCTGGATGTGGCGCTGCCGGCTGAGAAAAAAGGCACCCACATGTCGCGCTTTGTGGCCTGGCTGGATGCGCAGGCCAGCGCCGGTGTGGGCATGGACGCCACGCTGCTGCGCGAGCTGCACGGCCAGATGCTGCACAAGCTGGAAGCTGCCGAGGGACGCATTGAAGCGAGCTTCGCCTTCTTTTTGCGCAAACGCGCCCCGGTCTCCGGACTGGAAAGCCTGCTGGACTACCAGGGCCGCTGGATTTCCGAGACCCGCGCCGGGGACACGCGGGTCTGGGCCGAAGTGGCGGTGCCGGTCAAGAGCTTGTGCCCCTGCTCGAAGGAAATTTCCGACTACGGCGCCCACAATCAACGCTCGGTGGTGACGGTGCGTGTGGAGTTGCTGCAGCCTGTGCCCTGGCACGAGTTGGTGCGTTTCGCAGAAAACGCTGCTTCCAGCGAGTTGTGGTCGATGCTCAGGCGCAGCGATGAGAAGTGGGTCACAGAACACGCCTACGAAAACCCCAAGTTCGTCGAAGACCTGGTGCGCGACGTGGCGCTGGCACTGAACGCCGATGCGCGCATCGGGCGCTACCGTGCAGAAGTCGAGAACTTCGAGTCGATCCACAACCACTCGGCTTACGCCTGCATCGAGCGCTGAGACGGGTGATGCGGGCTTCGGCCGCAGCGCAGCGTGACCCAGTTCACAGGCTGCGCGCGGCACTGACAGCCTGTAGGTGTTTGCCTGACAGTGGCCATGGCCAAAACGGGACTCAAGCGACGGAACTGACCTGATGGGCCGCCCCAATTGCGGTCTTTACAGTCTGTTTCGTCGCTTTCCCTTTTTTGTCTGTTTCCCTCAACCTGCTGGAGCCCACCCCATGACCGCTGACCAAATCCTGGCCGAAATCCGCGAAGCCAATCTGTCGTACCTGATGCTGGCGCAAAGCCTGGTGCGCACCGACAAGGAGCAAGCGTTGTTCCGTCTGGGCGTCAACGAAGACACCGCCAACCTGATCGGCACCCTGACGCCGGCGCAGATGATGAAGATCGCCACGGGCAACACCTTGCTGTGCCGCTTCCGCATGGACGACGACATGGTCTGGAACCTGCTGACCAGCCATGGCAAGGGTGCTGCCAACGACGGCATGGCGCGCCTGCACGCCAGCATCCTGATGGCCGGTCGCCACCAGGAAGCTGCCTGAACCACCGGGCCCCCTGACACCCCCGCCCCCGCCCCGCCCCCCTGCATACCTTTCACCGAGCAACTCGCCATGGCCAGAACCAAGAGCATCCTCATCGAAGCGCGTCAGATCGAGCGCGCCGTCACCTTGATCAACCTGGGCGCCCG
>Ga0105046_10001382_pt1 | contig 37229 bp, 25 predicted proteins | sample MAT03_FD_78385 | JGI IMG/M metagenome (GOLD analysis project Ga0105046, IMG submission 78385) | Freshwater microbial communities from Lake Fryxell liftoff mats and glacier meltwater in Antarctica - MAT-03 (megahit assembly) | ecosystem: Environmental > Aquatic > Freshwater > Ice > Liftoff... | reverse complement strand
GCCATTCTCCAAACCCTTTTGAAAAACTCAAGCCCATATAATTCTTTAGCGTGCTGGAAACTTGTGGTACAAACTTCCAAAATTTAAAAGCCCACAAGGGCTTAATTGTCGCCCGGGTGATAACGTGCGCCGAGCCATTTTGAATCTTGGTCGCCGGTGTCCCACCATAACCCGTAAGGCAAAGTTCCCTTAGGAATCCTTGCGCCAATAACATAACTGCGGTAAGCCCATTGTTTGGTATGCATTACGACAAAATCGTTGAAAGGTGTATTGGTAGCAACCACGATGTGTTGCGCTTTAATTTGAAATTTGTTTGCTTTCGCTCCTTCTTTAGAGATAGATTCCGCTTTTGTTTCCGTATAAATTTTCCCACCCATTCGTACGATGCCATCGGTAAGACCTTTCAAATACTTCAGAATATGCATCTGCCCTTGCTCCGGAAACTTGATACACGATTTTCCGTCTTCTGCCTCTAAAGAAGATACTTGTGCCAGCATCTCAGTGAGAAGTTGAGCGTTTTTTGTTGCTTCATATTCTTTATCAAGCGTGTCTTTATTATCGTTACTGCTTAAAAATAAATAACCAGGCACGCGCTTAAAATTACAATCTATGTTCTCAAGATTAACGGTATTTTCTATAAATTGAATAGCCTCAAGGTGACTATTGGCAGCAAGCATGGTTTTTTCCGTTCCAAATAATTTTTCAAGTTCAAAGTAACGCTCATCCAGCACCCAGTAAGATGCGCTGTTGTTCTGCCTGTTTCGCCACTTCCTATATAACCATCTTCGACTAAAGTAATTTTCCTGCCTGCTTTCAATAAGCAATACGCAGTTGTTAAACCCGCTATACCACCGCCAACAATTACACATCGTTTTCAATATTCTGCGTTAATTTCTGGAAAATTATAGGCTCGCTTGTGGCCGCCCAAAAAGATTTATTTTTCCCGGAGGTTATATTACCGTCAAGCGATTCAAAGGCGGGAGTGTACATGCGGATGTTTTTTTGTTTACTGTCGCAAAAACCCTGCCACCTAACTGGTAGTGTTTAAGCGGACTTAAACATAATTGCTAGATGTAGTAAAGTTTAAGCACGCTCTAACAAATGCCCCCAAATATTCTCATTGGCCTTCACTGGGCAGTAATTTTCCCTCATTTAAAACATATACACATGGCATAGTTTTAGCCATGAGTATTTATAAACTTAAAACATTCATTATGGAATATTCAAAACACAAAGAAGGGGAAGTAACTAAAACTATTGAAAACCAAACAGCAAAAATACCATCCGATGTATTCTTGTTCACAGCAATGGGAGCAATGGCCGTGTCATTAGCATTAAAAATTGCCAAACAGGATAAAACAGCATTATTTGTTGGTCAGTGGGTAGCACCCATTTTATTATTTGGTATTTACAATAAGCTTGTTAAACAACAAGGTCACGATAAAGAAGACAAGGCGAACACGAGTATGTAAAGGCATCTCTTATTTAAAATTTACATTCTAATTTACATGGTGATTAACAGAGTGGTAAAAGCTCTGCTAATCTTTACTTTTTAAGACTGGTAAATATAGAAAAGCAAGAACCGAATTGGTAATTGTAGGATTACTGCTTTCATACATGCCATTTTAAACTTAACATCAAACGGTTATGAAAAAAATACTGATGATACTGACTTCGCACAGCCAGATGGAGAATACCGACAGTAAAACAGGCGTTTGGCTTGGAGAATTTACCGACCCCTATTATGAATTTATAGATAAAAGCTATGAAGTAACGTTGGCCAGCCCTAAGGACGGCGAGCCACCCATTGACGCCATGAGTAAATTAACGGAAAATGTTACTGAGGCCAACCGCAGATTTCAAGCAGATGACGTTGCTAAATTTAGATTTAGTAATACACTAAAACTTGATACCGTTATTGCTTCAGATTTTGACGCCGTATTCTTTGCGGGTGGACACGGGCCTATGTGGGATTTAGCGGCAAATGAAATCAGTGCGAATCTAATACTTGAGTTTCTAGCAAGCAATAAGCTGGTAGCAGCTGTTTGTCATGGCCCTGCTGCATTTATAAAAGCCGCAGAACTTAAACCGGGTTTACTGACGAATAGAAAACTCACCGGATTTACTAATGTAGAAGAAGTTCTAACATTGAGAAGTGATAACATTCCTTACAAATTAGAAACGCGACTTAAAGAGTTTGGAGCAGATTTTCGTTTGGGCCTGATACCTTTCGCGTCGCATGTTGAAGCAGATGGTTTGATCATTACTGGACAAAATCCTATGTCGGCTGGCCCCACAGCAAAAGCGTTAATTAGCACTTTGGAAATGCCACTAGGCTGATAATTTTCAAATAACTTTCACCATAAATTTGTCTATTGCAGCTCACAGGAAGTTATTGTGCTGCGCATTTTCTATATTTAATATGTTCTGTCAAAAAACGAAACGCTTTAATCCTTTTTTTAAATACTAAATCTTATAAGGTTGCAACAGTAGATTAAAAAAAAAGCAACCGTAGTTGCCTTTTTTTGTGTTGTTGTTATAAATTATTCTTCTTCCGCTTCTTCTTCAACTGCTTGAAGATTGATGGTTTCTGCGCAACCTGTTAATGTTTGGTCAGCGTTCTTCTCTTCCTCAAGTATTTCTTCTAAAATAGTAGCCGCATCCTCTAAACCAAGAATTCGCGCATAAGTTTTTAGAGTGCCATAGGTAGCAATTTCGTAGTGCTCTACTTTTTGGCCAGCTGCAATAATACCCGCGTCGCGCATTGCACCTTCTTCTGTTTCTTCCATTATTTCTTCAGCTTCTTTCACAAGACCTGCCATGGCTTCGCATTTTTTTGCGACAGCTTTTTTACCAATCATTTCGAAGACCTGCTCAACTTTTTTTACTTGCTCTTCCGTTTCTTGTAAATGGTTTTCCAGAGCCGCTTTTAATTCACCTGATGTCGCTTTTTTAACCATCTTAGGTATTGCTTTTGTTAGAGCTTTTTCGGCCCAATAAATGTCTTTCAGGCTATCTTCAAATAATTTCATCAATTTTGATTCTTCCATTCCGTACTCCGAATCTTCGGAAGTACTTTTTGTTTTTGTTGTTGTACTTTTCATATTTTTTTGTTTTAGTTTATATTTTTTTACTGTTTCAAACCTCATGCCAGCGCAAAGATTTCAAATAAAAAGGACACATATTTTCACGAAACAATCTCTTAGTCCGTGCTAAATTTTTCAGCTCTTTCTTAACTTCCCTTTCGTTAATAAGAAACCAGTTGTCTGTTTGCTGCTGAGCTAGAGAAGGACTACTACTTCCCTTGTTAGAACAAATTAAAGGGCGCCGGAGAACGATTACTTCCTTTTAAATCAATATGGAAGACCTCCTGTGAAAATATTTCCACAAATCACACACCAAAACAACTGTTAATTTTCTTTTAGAGATTGTTGTCATTAAACTCAATTGCACGGGTGTTCTGAAATTACCTAGCCTACAGTGGCCGGCGTTAGTGCCTTAACACTATTCAGAAGTTGTAGTAACTGAACATGGCATGATTTTAGTCCAAAGCAAGTGTAAAAAATAGTGAAATAGCTTCGGTATTATTGATATAAAACTTAATGTGTAAAAAAATGTCCGTACAGGAAAAGTCCGAAATAAAAGCTGCCAGAAAAAAACGTTGGAAGATTATTCTGCTTAGTATAATTGTAGTACTAATTAGCGTCAGGCTTTTTTTCCCCTACATAGTGTTAAAGTACGTAAACAACACACTTGGAGAGATCAAAGACTATTATGGTCATGTTGAAGATATTGATATTGCGCTAATTCGAGGTGCTTATAAAATAAACGATATCAAATTAGTGAAACGCGATTCTGTTACAAAGGTCAAAGACACAATGACCTTTTTTTCGGCAAAAGTGATAGATTTATCTGTGGAGTGGAGCGCACTATTTAAGGGAAAAATTGTGGGCGAAATTTACGTAGAAAATCCAGTATTAAACTTCATAAAAGGCAAACATAAAGATGAGGACACTAAGGCTGACACTTCCGACTTTAAAGATGTGATTAAAAAATTAATGCCATTGACAATAAATCATTTCGAGATCAACAATGGTCAAATCCATTTTAAGGATCCATACAGCGCGCCGACAGTAGATGTGCCAATAACAGATATACACGTGAAAGCGGATAATTTGTCGAATGCGAACGACAGTAATAAAGTTTTGCCATCGAGCATAGTAGCAACAGGTAATCTTTACGGTGGAACGCTTAAGTTGAATGTAAAGCTTGATGCGCTCGCCAAGAAACCAGCGTTTGATTTGAATGCAGGTATTGAAAATGTGGAAATGGTGGCATTGAATCCTTTCTTCAAGGCCCATGCCAATTTTGAAGTTGAAAAAGGCAGTTTTGGAATGTACACGGAATTTGCAGCTAAAGACGGGGCATTTAAAGGCTATGTAAAACCTTTGCTTAAAGATCTTAAGGTAGCAAATGAAGGCGATTTAGGCGAAATTGTTTGGTCCAAAGTCATCAGTGCTGCAGCCTGGGTTTTTAAAAACCATTCGAAAGATCAGGTGGCCACCAAACTACCGGTGGAAGGAAAATTTGATCAACCCGACACTGGGCTATGGACCGCAATAAGTTATGTATTAAAAAATGCTTTCATATCCGCCCTCATTCCATCTGTAGAAAATACCATAGATATTGGGAAAGTAGGAGCTCAGCCTGAGAAAAAGACTTTTCTTCAAAAAGTCTTTGGTAAAGATGATAAGAAAGACAAAAAAACAAAAAGCAAAAAATGATGATTGAAAAATTTAAACGTTATTTCTTAAATTTAGGCAGCGTAACAAAAAAAACCGCCATCGCATGGATAGATGCGGATCCTTTTCGACAAAGTGCTGTAATTTCCTACTATGCGATATTTTCGATTCCCGCTTTATTGGTCATTATTATCACGAGTGTTGGTTTCGCGTTTGGGCAAGAAGCTATTCAGGGGCAGATTTCAGGACAGATTAGTGGAGCGTTGGGAGAAGAAACAGCTAAACAGGTGGAAGAAATGATTGCGAAAGCCGGTTCACAAAAAAATTCTATACTGGCAACGATCATAAGCATCGTGACGCTGATACTCGGTGCTACTGGAGTTTTTGCACAGTTGCAAGCATCGCTCAACCTCATTTGGGGAGTAAAAGTGGTTGCTAAAAAGAAATTTTTTAAGACTTTAAAGGACCGGGTATTTTCTTTTGGGTTGATTTTGTCTATTGGTTTTCTGCTGCTTATCTCCCTATTATTAACCACTGCGCTCGAGGCTTTTAGTTCTTGGGTTAAAATACATTTACCCGATTTTATACGCGTCGTTTTCAGACTACTTAATTTTCTAATTTCATTTGGGGGAATCGCCACTCTGTTCGCTCTGATGTTCAAAATCCTTCCTGATGCTAAAATAAAATGGCGCGATGTGTGGATTGGCGCTGTTGCTACCTCACTTCTGTTTATACTCGGAAAATTTGCATTAGGCTTTTATTTCGCCAAGGCTAGTCCGGGCTCGACGTATGGCGCCGCTGGTTCTATCATTCTCATCATGTTATGGGTATCTTATTCCTCGATGATCTTATTTTTTGGTGCGGAGTTTACAAAACAATATTCTGTAAGTCACGAAAGAGAGGTTGAGCCTAAAAAAGGCGCAGCGCTTATCGGAAAAGAAGAGAAAGAAAAGAAGAAATAACCAAAGCAATCGTTTTTACAATGAAACTAGCCACTCACTGTTGAAAATATGTGCTCTTTTGCGGGTGCAAATCGTTTTCTAATGAATGTCAAAATCAACCAGAAGCCTTCATATATTATACTTCAGCACTAGCGTATTTTATTAATTTGAGAAAAGGCCAAATTAAAATATTTGATTAGGTTTCCATTTCCAATTGACTATTTCAGGCATGTCCTCGCCATTTTTATTAATGTAAATGCGATGCTCCAGAAGCTTTGCCTCCAACATGCGTTTCAGTTTAGCCCCTGTTTCAAATAACTGCGGTAACCTATTTATCACATCTATTACCAAATGAAAACGATCGAGGTCGTTGAGCACCAGGTTATCAAAAAAAGTGGTGATAGTGCCCTCTTCTTTATAGCCGCGCACATGTAGGTTATGATGGTTGGTGCGTCTATAAGTTAACTCATGAATTAAACTTGGATATCCGTGAAAGGCAAAAACAATGGGTTTGTCTTTTGTAAATAAGGCATCGAATTCACTATCTGTCAACCCATGCGGATGTTCGGTATGCGGCTCGAGTTTCATAAGGTCAACCACATTAATCACTCTTATTTTTAGCTCAGGTAAATGTTCACGCAGAATAGAAACTGCGGCAAGAGATTCGAGCGTTGGCACATCGCCACAACTCGCCATAACAACATCAGGTTCCGAATCCTTGTCGTTGCTTGCCCATTGCCAGTTACTAATTCCACGGTTACAATGTTCTATAGCGTCTTCCATATTTAACCACTGTGGCGCCAGGTATTTTCCTGCAATCACAACGTTTACATAGTGGCGACTTCTCAAACAATGATTTGCCACCGACAATAAACAGTTAGCATCTGGTGGCAAATACACACGCACGATAGACGCTTTTTTATTAACCACATGATCAATGAACCCAGGATCCTGATGGGTGTCGCCATTGTGGGCCTGCTGCCAGACATGTGAGGCGAGTAGATAATTCAGTGAAGCGATTTTTTTTCTCCAGGGCAACTTCGCACTCATCTTTAACCATTTCGCGTGTTGATTAAACATAGAATCTACAATATGAATAAATGCTTCATAGCTGGTAAACAATCCGTGTCTACCCGTAAGTAGATACCCTTCAAGCCAGCCTTCGCATTGGTGTTCGCTCAACATCTCTACTGCACGTCCCTGTGTTGCCAGAAACTCATCGTTTTCACGTGTTTCTGCTTCCCACTGCCTGTTGGTGACTTCAAAAATTGCATTCAAACGGTTGGAAAGAATTTCGTCTGGACCAAAAACGCGGAAATTTTTTTGTTCCAGGTTGAGCTTTATCACATCTCTAAGGAATATGCCCAATTGATGCGTGTCCGAAACTTCAACCGAACCAGGCGAGGGAACATCCACAGCATGGTTCCGAAAATCAGGCATAATTAAATCATGCAACAGCTCGCCACCGTTAGTGTGTGGATTAGCTCCCATCCTTCGTGTGCCTTTGGGTGCAAGCTCCGCCAATTCTGGTAAAAATCTGCCATCCGCTGTGAACAACTCTTCGGGCTTGTAACTTTTCATCCAGTCTTCCAACAGCTTCAGATGAGCGGGATGATCAGCATCTACCAGTAAAGGAATTTGATGTGATCGCAAAGTACCTTCTATCTGAATTCCATCTACTTCTTTAGGGCCTGTCCAACCTTTAGGAGAACTAAATACTATCATTGGCCACCGCGGCCTTTTGCTGTCATTATTATTTCGTGCGTTTTTTTGAATGAGTTGAATGTCCTTTACTACTTCTTCTAAAACACCAGCCATGAGTGGATGCATGAGCTCCGGAGTATCACCTTCCACAAAATAAGGCTTCCATCCATAGCCTATAAAAAGCTGTTCCAGTTCTTCACGCGGAATTCGCGCCAACACCGTAGGGTTCGCAATCTTGAAACCATTCAAATGCAAAATCGGTAAAACTACTCCGTCTGTAATGGGGTTGAGGAATTTGTTGGAATGCCACGCAGTAGCAAGCGGACCCGTTTCAGCTTCACCATCACCAATAATACAAGCAACGATCAACCCAGGATTATCAAAGGCAGCTCCAAACGCATGACTTAGCGAATAACCCAATTCTCCCCCTTCATGAATAGAGCCGGGGCATTCAGCCGAGACGTGACTTGGAATTCCACCTGGAAAAGAAAATTGAGTGAATAATTTTTTTAGACCGGCTTCATCCTGACTGATGTCCGGATAAATTTCGCTGTACGTGCCTTCCAGATAAGTATTGCCTACGAGGGCCGGACCACCATGACCGGGACCTGCTATATAGAACATATCGAGATCAAACTTTTTTATGATGCGATTAAGATGTACATAAATAAAATTTTGTCCCGGCGTGGTGCCCCAATGGCCAAGCAGCATTTTTTTTATGTGCGAAAGTTTTAAGGGCTCACGGAGTAAAGGATTGTCTCGCAGATACAGCTGCCCCACCGATAGATAGTTGGCCGCCCGCCAGTAGGCGTTTATTTTGTGAAGCATTTCTGTAGATAATGTCTCTCCCTTCGTATTCATTATTTTTGCATCCATAATTCGTAGATTCTATTTAATATTTTTTAATGCCTCGCTGACAAACTTTGCTATCATTAATTCTTCGTTGGTTGGAATTACACACACATTTACATGGCTTCCTTTTTGCGAAATCAGTCCTTCATTGTTAAGGTTCATTTCTTCATTTAAAAGGATGCCCATATATTCAAAGTCTTCACATATGCGTGTGCGGATTACCGATGCATTTTCCCCAATGCCCCCTGAAAAAACCAAGGTGTCCAAGCCCCCCAATGCAGCTGTGTATGCTCCAATGTATTTTTTAACCTGATAACAAAAAACATCAATCGCTAAAGCAGCATCTTTATTTTCCTTTTCATGCTGAAGCAACACCTGAATATCAGCACTTAAACCAGAAATACCCAACAAGCCAGACTGATGGTTCATCAAATTATTAAATGCTTTTGAACTCATTCCTTTTTGCATGAAGTACCAGGCAACACCCGGATCAAGGTCGCCGCTTCTAGTGCTCATTACAAGACCGCCAGCGGGCGTAAAGCCCATAGAAGTATCAATACATTTTCCATTTTTAACGGCAGCCACACTAGCACCACTTCCAAGATGCGCTAAAATAATTTTTTCTTTTAATGCCGTTTGATTTTTCTTCTTTAATTCCTCCATCAAATAACTGTAAGAAATACCATGAAAGCCGTAGCGTTGAATGCCCTGCTCATCGTATTTTTTAGGAATGGCAAATGTTTTAGCCACTGGTGGCATGGTGGCATGAAAAGCTGTATCAAAACAGGCAATCTGAATGAGCAGTGGATGTTTTTGTCGGAGCAATTCAATGATCGCTATTTCGGCAGGCAAGTGTTCGGGATCGTAATCCCTGATATTATTCAATTCCTTTAGCAAATCATCGGTAATAAGCTCTGCCTTTGTGTGCTTCATACCCTGCACAATGCGGTGACCAATACATTTCACTTTAGGAAACCATTCTTGTTTTTCCAGCCATGTTATTAACGAAAGTGTTGCGCTATGAAAGCTGGCAGCTTCAATCGGAATTTCAGCTTTAGTGTTTTTTTGATTGACTCTAAAGCGCGCTTCCTTCAAACCTATACGCTCAATTTTGCCTGAAAGAATTTGTTGTAAATCACCTGTAGTGGTGCACAAAGAAATCCGAATGCTGGATGAACCTGCGTTGATGGTTAATATGCAATTTTGATCTGACATTTAAAATATTTTGCGCTTTCCCTTTTAATTCAAAAATACCAAAATCCATGCTTGTTGTCAATTTGCCACAACTAAAAAGAATCCGTCAGTAATTTTTTTTTAAACGATGAAAAGTAAAGTTCTATAAAATACGCACCCTCGGTGTTACACAATTATTTCAATGAGTTGCATATATCTCACTTTTCGTTAGGAATCACAACAAAGACTGGATTTGGATACTACTATTTTTTAGTAGCTCATGAGTTTATTTACGAATCTCAACTTTTTTTTAACACCGCAAATCCGCGCATGACAACAAATAATTTTTCAATCCTTTTCGCTGCGTGTTGCATGCAACCAGCCGACTGAAATTTTCACTTGCTAAAAATTCTGCGCTGGCGTTGAACAGGGAAGCAAAAGGAACAAGACTTTCATTCAGTGGCACGGTTTTACTATGATTACATGAAAAAATTTATTATGAAATAGCCATGTTTGCCGAAACACAAACAAAAATGAAGATAAACTGGCTATACCATATGGCCATTGAAAAATAATAATAACTACATATGAAAAATAAAGAACAACATCCTCCAAAAGATCCCAAAAAAAAATTGCCGACGGGGGTACCGGGAAAACCTAAAAAGCCGGTCAAAGTACCAAAAAAAACAAAAAAGCCCGCCATAGAGGAACCGCAAAAATCTTACGACAAAAATAAACTAAAGCTTTACTAATCATTCTCAAATTTATACAGTCGCTTTTTTTCTAAAATCTTATTTCTTGTCTTTTTTTGCCTGCTTGCGGAAATAACGGCGTAGCAGAATGTTATGCTTTAGTGCTTCCATGTCCTCACTAAAAGCTTCTGTCCCTTTTTCAATATTTTTCATACTTCTATTTGTGCGGCCAGCAAATGCGGTGTCGTTTAAGAGTAGGTGCGCAGCTCCCGGTCCGTTGCTTATATCGTGTTTAAGTTCAGTTACGAGTGTGTTTATATTTTCAAGTACTTGATTAGATTGAGCTGATGCTTTGTTGATATTCTCAATGGCTTGCTTTGTATTTTCAGCTGTAGCTTTGTCATTAAGCAAAAGGCCAAGCGTTCCTTTTCCATTTTGAATGTCAAGCACCATATTATTAAGGATAACAGACATATCATTAATTCTTGTGGTGGCTGCGCCAAGATTATTTAAGGAGATACGGAAATTAGCAGGAATGGTTGTATCATTAAGCAGTTGCCAGAGGGCATTGCTGTTATTGAGCTGGTCTACAGTTACAATGAGTTTTTGGGAGAGCGTTTCAATATTATTACTTGTATTAGAAAGTGTTTTCATCATTTGATCAGTTCCGGAAACCCTATCAGTAATCAATAATCCATTTTCCGGCATTTGAGGGGCGGCTTCTTTATTCTGGACAATTTCGATCACTTTATTTCCTATAATTCCATCGCTTCCTATAGAGGCTAAAGAGTTTATGTGTATAAAAGGTTTCATGGCCTTATCAATTGAAAGAGAAACTTCTATGGTAGAATCATTCAATACCTGAATGTGGCTTACTGTGCCTGCTTGTATTCCGGAGTAGCGCACATTGTTTCCCTTCACCAATCCGTTAATATTACTGAATCTGGCGCGCACATTAAAGTTTGAACCAAAAAGATTTCGATTTTTACCTACGAGGTACAGACTTATTATTAAGATCGTCAGGCTTCCTGCAATGAGTAAACCCAATTTGAAATTATTTAGTTTTTCTTTTCCCATAATTCTTTATTCAAAAAATTGATGAATATTAGTGTCTGTTGATTTCGATAGTTCCTCAAAGGTACCAGTGGCATAGCAGCTGCCGTCAAGCAATATCGATACTCTGTCAGCTATAATTTTAACACAGTTCATATCGTGAGAAATAGCGATGGACGAGGTGCCGTATTTTTTTTGAACCTGCCGCATAAGTGTGCCTATTTCCTTTCCAGTAATGGGATCAAGACCCGTAGTTGGTTCGTCGTACAGTATAATCTCGGGCTCAAGTATGAGTGTGCGGGCGAGTGCAACCCTTTTACGCATACCGCCTGAAAGCTCCGCCGGTGCCATATCAATAGTGTGGGCAAGATCAACATCCTCTAAAGTCTTGACAACACGTGCTGTTAATTTTTCTGAGTTCATATTTTCACGATGTCTTCTCATCGGAAATTCAAGGTTTTCACGAATGCTCATCGAATCATAAAGCGCATTGCTTTGAAATAAAAATCCAACTTTTGCCCTAAGCAGATCAAGTTCGTCATGATTTAGTTTTGAAATATCCTGACCAAAAATAAAAATGCTTCCGCTGTCCGGCTTTAATAAACCTATTATACATTTAATAAGAACTGATTTTCCACTTCCTGATTTTCCAAGAATGACCAGACTTTCACCTTTGCTCAGTTCGAGGTCAAAATTGACTAGTATTTTTTTAGGTCCAAAACTTTTGTTAAGTTTCGAAATTTTAATTACTGGTCCATTAGCATTTATATTAGCATCTATATTTTTTTCTTCGTCCATACTTTAATTTAGTCCCATTACGCCGGTGATCTGCACTGCTAAAAGATCAAGAATAAATACAGCGAGAGAAGAAGCTACTACTGCTGAATTCGCTGAGCGGCCCACACCTTCGGTTCCTTTGGATGAGTTATACCCTTTATAACTACCAATGATGCCAATTGCAAATCCAAAGAAAAAAGTTTTTATAAGGGCGGGTAAAATATCTCCGAACGTGAGGCCATTAAAAACCTGTGAAAAAAACAGGTGCATGCTTGTATTTGCTTTTATATTTACACCAATATAGGCACCATACAAACCAATGGCATCGGAAAGGATCGATAAAACAGGAAGTAATAAGGTAGAAGCAAGGACGCGAGTGACCACAAGGTATTTAAAGGGATTAGTACCCGAAACTTCCATAGCATCAATTTGCTCTGTCACTTTCATTGATCCCAACTCTGCGCCAATACTTGAACTTATTTTACCGGCGAAAATTAAAGCGGTTATTACAGGACCTATTTCCCTTACTATAGCCAGGCAAACCATTTCCGGTAACTTTGATTCTACACCGTAGCCTACAAGAGTTGGGCGAAGCTGCATGGTAAGCACGAGACCCATAATAAAACCTGTAATACCGATCAGCGGCAACGATTTATAACCAATAAGAAAACATTGCCTGAAAAATTGTTTCACTTCATAGCGTGGGCGAAAAAGTTCGCGAAAATATTGAAATATAAAACGGCTTATACCGCCCATCTCTTCAAAAAAATCATATATAGACTGTGGTATCCTCATCTTTCGGGTATCTTTAATTCATTTTTTAACTCTTATAAAAAGCTTCAATCAACATCATTTAGCATATCAAATGTAAAGATTAAGAATAATCAATATTTTTTCACCAAATCCTTCCCACGTTAAGGGCACACTTGCCAGGCTCATTCATAATTATATTATATTAGGATGATTTGTACAGGTATACGTTATAAAACCACTGCTAATAGAGTGTTTGTAGTCAGCAACACATTTACTGGTCATGGTTTCAATTTGTATCATACTTGTTATTTTAATTACGGATTTAAAATTTTATGAATCCTTCAAAAGGAGTTTCCGTAGTACACTGCTAATATACACAGATCTACAAACTCCCTGCCTGCCTTCAGTTACCAATTTATTTTTATTTTGGCACAACAATATATACCTAGTCAAGTAGTAACTGGTAATTCTACCTTTCTCTTTCACTATTAATCTTAAAAAGGATGACTTACGAAAAAATTGCTGATCTTTTAGGAAAAGATAAAGAAACGCTTTTAGCGCACGTTTGCAAAACCATACCCAAGGAACAGTTATACCTTCCAGAACCTGATTTTATAGAGAAGACAGCTTTTGATTCAAACAGGAGTATACAAACACTTCGCAATCTCCAAAGTATTTTTAATTCCGGCAGATTGTCGGGCACTGGATATGTTTCCATTTTGCCAGTCGATCAGGGAGTAGAACATAGCGCCGGTGCATCTTTCAGTGCAAATCCTCAGTATTTTGATCCGCACACTATTTTAAAGCTTGCCATTGAAGGCGGTTGTAATGCCGTAGCGAGCACCATAGGCTTACTTGCAGCTGTCTCTCGCAGGTACGCTTATAAAATTCCTTTCATTGTAAAATTAAATCATAACGAACTTCTTACGTATCCTAACACATTCGATCAGGTAATGTTTGGCTCAGTGAGAGATGCCTGGAACATGGGTGCAGCGGCGGTTGGTGCAACGATTTATTTTGGTTCACCCGAATCGGACCGGCAAATTACAGAAGTTGCACGAGCTTTTGAAGAAGCTCACAACCTAGGTATGGCCACAGTATTATGGTGTTACCTGCGAAACACCCATTTTAAAATAGGTGACACGGATTATCATGCATCTGCAGATTTAACGGGTCAAGCTAACTATCTCGGCGTCACCATTCAGGCAGACATAATCAAACAAAAACTTCCTGAGAATAATGGTGGATACAAAGCCTTAAATCAAAATGTGGCTAATTATGGAAAGTTTGATAAACGCATGTACACGGAGTTAACAACGGAAAACCCAATAGACCTTTGCCGCTACCAGGTAGCTAATTGTTATATGGGAATGGCAGGTCTTATTAATTCAGGAGGTGCGTCTGATGGGGATAAAGATCTTGCAGAAGCCGTTCGCACAGCTGTGATTAACAAACGAGCAGGTGGCACCGGAATGATTTCGGGTCGAAAAGCTTTTCAACGACCCTTTGCCGAGGGGGTCAGCCTTTTGCATACCATACAGGATGTTTACCTCGAAAAGAAAATTGATGTAGCATAATAATCTTTTACACTGTTATGAAGGAAAAAAAATCAAGTACGGAAGATTTAGATCAAGTGTCAATTAACACCCTTCGCTTCCTTTCCGTGGATGCTGTTGAGAAAGCAAAGAGTGGCCATCCCGGTCTACCCATGGGTGCTGCGCCAATGGCCTATGTGCTTTGGACAAAATTCTTAAAACACAATCCTGCGAATCCACATTGGTTCAATCGCGACAGATTTGTTCTTTCGGCGGGACATGGCTCAATGTTGTTATACAGCCTTTTGCATCTTACAGGATACGATCTTTCCCTTGAAGAAATAAAAAAATTCAGACAATGGGGCAGTAAAACTCCAGGCCACCCCGAATTAGGTATTACGCCTGGCGTAGAGACTACGACTGGTCCATTGGGACAAGGCTTTGCAAATGGCGTTGGAATGGCGATTTCAGAAGCCTATCTGGCAGAACGATACAACAAACCAGGGTTTGATATAATTGACCATCACACCTACGCACTTGTAAGTGACGGCGATCTGATGGAAGGCGTTGCCTCTGAAGCAGCAGCACTTGCGGGGCATTTAAAATTGGGCAAACTCATTTATTTTTACGACAATAACCATATTACACTCGCATCCGCCACACCGGTTACATTTACAGAGAATCACGAGATGCGCTTTAAAGCCTACGACTGGCATACTGTGGTAGTTGACGATGGAAACGACCTAAAGGCCATTGAAAAAGCCATAGAGGCGGCAAAAAAAGAAACCGACCGCCCTTCACTCATCTTAGTACGCACACGCATAGGTTTTGGATCTCCAAACAAGCAAGACACTTGTGCTGCACATGGCTCTCCGCTTGGTACAGAAGAAGTAAAACTCACCAAAGAAAATTTAGCCTGGCCGTTGGAGCCTACTTTTTATATTCCTGAAAAAGCATTAGAACATTTTCAGGAAGCATTAAAAAATGGCCGGAAGCTTGAAGAAGGGTGGGGAAATAAGTTCTCAGTCTATGAAAAGAAATTCCCCGTTATCGCAGCTGAACTTGGTGAAGTTTTGTTGGGCAAATTGCCAAAGCAATGGGATTCTGAAATCCCTGACTTCCCGGCTGATGCAAAAGGAATGGCAAGTCGGGTTGCGTCTGGTAAAGTAATGCAAGCCTTTATTAAACATTTACCTGGCTTCATTGGAGGTTCTGCGGATTTAAATACTTCTACACATACCGAATTAAAAGACGAAGGTAACTTTGAAAATCCTAAAATGGCTGTGGGAGATTTGCAAGGCTCTGCGGGTGGCGGTTGGAGTTATGCAGGACGTAATCTCCAATTTGGTGTGCGTGAACATGCAATGGCTTCGATCTCAAACGGAATGGCCGTACATGGCGGCATCATACCCTTCACAGCCACCTTCCTAACTTTTTCAGACTACATGAGGCCTGGAATAAGACTCGCCGCTTTGATGGAGCTTCGTGTTATTTTTGTTTTTACACACGATAGTCTGGCTCTTGGCGAAGACGGCCCAACGCACCAATCTATTGAGCATCTTGCCAGTTTACGCGCTATTCCAAAACTGCTTGTTATTCGCCCCTGCGATGCCAATGAAACGGCCATGGCCTGGAGAATAGCTATAGAATCGGAAAAAGCACCCGTTGCCTTAATTTTATCGCGACAAGATTTACCAACTTTAGATCGCACGCAATACAATTCAGAAGCGGGTCTTCAGTATGGAGCTTATATTTTGTTGGACGCTGCTGAAGGTAACCCTGATTTAATTTTGATCGCCACAGGATCGGAAGTGCATTTAATAATAAAAGCTGCAGAAGAATTAAAAAACGAACATATTCCGGTGAGAGTCGTATCAATGCCTTGCTGGGAACTCTTCGAGCAACAATCTGACGCTTATAAAATTTCAGTGCTTCCAACAACAGTGGTTGCTAAGTTAGCAGTTGAAGCAGGGGTGTCGCTGGGCTGGCACAAATACGTGGGAGACCAGGGTTTAATTATTAGTGTAGACACATTTGGAGCCTCGGCTCCCGGAGATAAAGTAATGGAGGAATATGGATTTACGACAAAGAATATTTGTAAACACGCCATTACCTTGCTGGAAAAAATAAAACATGGCAGATAAAGGTCTCATACAAAATAAAAAAACTAGCTGTATCGGCTTTGCCGCAGATCACGCTGGCTTCGCTATGAAAGAAGGTTTATTGAACCTACTTAAAAAAGCTGGTTTCGATGTGAGAGATTATGGAGCAAAGACTTTACAAAAGGAAGATGACTATCCCGACTATGTTATTCCGCTGTCAAGAGACATTGCTTCGGGTGAGTTAAGCAAAGGGATTGCAGTTTGCGGAAGTGGCGTAGGCGCATGCGTTACAGGAAATAAAATTGCAGGTGTAAGAGCCTGTTTAATTCATGAACACTTCTCAGCCAAACAAGGGGTGGAAGATGACAATATGAATCTTCTTTGCCTCGGTGCGCGTGTACTCACTCTTGAGTCTGCGTGGGAACTCACACAAATTTTTCTTGAAGCTAATTTCAGTGGTTTGGATAGGCACAAAAGGCGCATCGCCAAAGTACAAGAACTAGAAAACAAAAAGCTTCAATGACAATAGATCCGCACGCAGGCAAACCTGCACAGCAAGATATTCTCACAGATATTCCAAAATTAATTACTGCTTACTATTCAAATAAGCCAGATGTTTCTATTGCCGCTGAAAAAGTAGCGTTCGGTACTTCGGGGCATAGAGGTTGTTCCTTTCAAAATTCATTTAACGAAGATCACATTCTTGCTATCACACAAGCACTTTGTTTTTACCGCAAAGCACAAAAAATTAACGGCCCGCTCTACATGGGATTCGACACCCACGCTTTGTCTTCGCCTGCCTTTGTTACTGCAATGGAAGTACTCGCGGCTAATGGTGTGGAAACTCTTATCGCCAAAGATGATGAGTACACCCCTACTCCTGCCATATCTTTTGCTATTTTAAATTACAATAAAAATAGAAAAGAGGGGCTGGCTGATGGCATTGTCATTACACCCTCCCATAATCCTCCGAGTGATGGAGGGTTCAAATATAATTCACCAAGCGGCGGTCCGGCAGCAACAGAAATTACCAAATGGATTGAAGCCAAAGCAAATGAACTCTTAAAAAATAATCTCAAAGAAGTAAAAAGAATTAGTTTAAATAAAGCCCTAACTGCAATTACAACCCATCGTTTTAATTTTCTCACTCTTTACATTTCTGAACTGGGAAAAGTCATTGATATGGATCTTATAAGAGACTCAAAAATTAAAATGGGAGTAGATCCATTAGGAGGCGCTGGTGCGAATTACTGGCAGCCCATTGCTGACTATTATAAATTAAATCTAACAGTCATAAGCACAAAAGTAGATTCAACTTTTAGTTTTATGTCAGTTGACTGGGATGGAAAAATCAGAATGGATCCCTCCTCACCTTATGCTATCCAGCGGCTGATAGAAATGAAAGATCTTTTTGACATTTCTTTCGCTTGTGATACAGATCACGACCGTCACGGCATTGTTACAAAAAGCACCGGACTTTTAAATCCGAATCATTATTTGTCAGTAACCATTTATTATCTTTTACAAAACAGACCCGATTGGAATAAAAATGCCGCCGTTGGAAAAACAGTGGTAAGCAGCGCTATGATTGACCGTGTGACTAAAAAGCTTGGAAAGAAATTATATGAAGTTCCCGTTGGTTTTAAATGGTTTGTAGATGGGTTATTGGATCAGTCCTTATGTTTTGGAGGCGAAGAAAGTGCGGGTGCTTCATTTTCAAGGAAAGATGGCAGTGTGTGGACAACAGATAAAGATGGATTTATTCCTTCTTTGCTTTCAGCAGAAATAACTGCTAAGATGGGAAAAGATCCAGGAGAAATTTACGCTGGGCTTACCAAAGAATTAGGCGAACCGTTTTACGATCGCATCGAAGCCAAAGCCAGCAGGGAGCAAAAAGAAAAACTAAAAAAATTATCTCCTGATAAAATACAAGAGAAAAGTATGGCAGGTGAAAAAATAATTTCCATTCTTACAAATGCGCCCGGAAACAATGCAGCCATCGACGGGCTAAAAGTTTCTACAGAAAATGGATGGTTTGCCGCCCGTCCTTCCGGCACAGAGGACATCTATAAAATTTACGCCGAAAGTTTTTTGAGCAAAGAGCATTTAAACAAAATAATATACGAGGCGCAGGAAATGGTAAATGCCACTTTAGAAACTAACTAGACCGTATGAAACTCATTCCAAAGGCTGATGAAATTATCTCTAACATGAGGTCTTTTTTTCAAACAAATAACTACAGACGCACTTATATACATGAAGAGCCACTGCGTGCAGAATTGTTTAGTACAGAACAAATGGAACGCTTCGGTAAAACACTTGCCACGAAACACGAACTTAGTAAAAAGCCTTCAAAGGACCATTTACTAAACCGCCTGGCAGACAATGAATCTATTTTACACGCCGTACATAAGCTTCTTACCGATGCGATAAAACGTAAATATCAAATATCGCCAGCAGGAGAATGGTTGATGGATAACTTCTATCTTGTGGAAGAACACATCCGTATTGCCAAAACCCACTTTCCAAAAGACTATAGTGAAGCCCTTCCCCAACTTGCAAATATTGAATCTACGGGACTTACACGCATTTACGACATTGTACTAAAGATTATTTCACACAGCGACGGAAAAATTGATCTGGATAGCCTGAGTAACTTTATTGACGCCTATCAAACAGTTAGTCCGCTAAAAATGGGCGAGTTATGGGCCATTCCCATCATGCTGCGTCTTGCACTTATCGAGAACCTCCGGCGGGTTTCGGTGCGCATCGCGATAGACCGTGTAGATAGCAACCTGGCTGATTACTGGGCCAAACAAATGATTGACACTGCCAATAAAAAACCAAGAGATCTTATACTTGTTATTGCAGATATGGCCCGTTCAAATCCGCCAGTGGTAAGCGCATTTGTTTCTGAGTTAACACGGCAGCTGCGCGGTAAGGGCCCCGACGTTGGTCTGGCACTTCACTGGATCAGTCAGCAACTATCAGAAACCGGTTTAACCACCTTTGAAATGGTAGACGCAGAGATACAAAAACAAGCTGCCGATCAGGTTTCGATGAGTAATAGCGTTGGAAGCCTTCGTTTTTTAGGCGCTTTGGATTGGCGTGATTTTGTTGAGCAACATAGTGTTGTAGAAAAAAAATTGCGAGAAGACGCTGTGTATGCCTCCATGGATTTTTCAACGAGAGACCGTTACAGGCATGTAATAGAAAAGCTTGCGAAGGACAGTGATAAGTCAGAATACCAGATAGCAGTGTTGGCTATAGAATTAGGTAACGCATCCCATTCCGGAAATGAAACACAACGGTTCAATCACGTTGGTTATTTTCTGATTGATGATGGTTTACCGGAGCTGAAAAAACGCATCAGCGTACACGACTCTTTATTCGAAAAGTTGAATATTGCTGTTAAAAAAAGAGCTTTCACCACCTATATATTTTTTATCACATTCATCACTTTCATTATCAGTTGTTTGATTTTTATGCGGGCTCAGATGGATGCGTCGAACCATTGGTGGCTTGTTGCCATTAGTATTTTTGGAATTTTGTGCGCAAGCCAGTTAGCCATTTCCATTGTTAACTTTTTCTCAACACTTTGGGTAACGCCGCACTTGTTAGCACGTCTTAATTTTTCAAAGAAAATTCCCAACGAATGTTGCACGCTGGTAATTGTTCCGGCGATGCTTAATAACCATGAAGAAATTGAAAATCTGGTAGATGCACTGGAGGTAAGATTTCTAGCTAACAGAAATGAAAACCTGCATTTTGGTTTGCTGACCGACTTTCTGGATGCTGCAACAGAGCACCAGGAAAACGACGAAGATTTCGTGAATTTTGCAAAACAAAAAATTGTAGACCTCAATAAAAAATATAGTCGCGATCAAAATAATCTTTTTTTTCTATTTCATCGTCCCCGCAAATGGAATCCAAAAGAAAATACCTGGATGGGTTACGAAAGAAAACGTGGTAAGCTCGCAGAGCTCAATGCCTTATTGAGAGGAGATACAAGCCCCTATTTCTCGCAAATTATTGGAGATCCGGAAGTTTTTCAAAAAATTAAATATGTCATCACACTCGATGCGGACACCCAATTACCGCTAGGATCGGCCTGGAAATTAATTGGCACGATGGCACATCCCCTGAACCGACCTTTCTACGATGAAGAAAAAAAGCGCGTCACAAAAGGGTATGGAATCTTGCAGCCTCGCGTTACTGTGAGCTTACCCGAAACTACAAGTTCATTGTACACGCGCATGCACGGGAATGAGCCCGGCATAGATCCTTACACCCGCGCATCTTCAGATGTTTATCAGGATTTATTTGAAGAGGGTTCTTTTATTGGAAAAGGAATCTATGACGTAGATATTTTCCGGGAAGTACTAGAAGGACGATTCGCCGACAACAGTATTTTGAGTCACGATCTTTTAGAGGGTTGCTATGTGCGATCTGGCTTATTAAGCGACGTACAACTTTTTGAAAAATACCCTGCCACTTATCGTACCGACATGAAACGGCGCGCCAGATGGGTGCGTGGCGATTGGCAGATTCTCCCTTGGATTTTACCGTTTGTTCCCGGAGTGGATAACCATTGGAACAAAAACCCGGTTTCGGCCCTGTCTCGCTGGAAAATTTTCGACAACATTCGGCGCAGTTTGGTTCCGTTGGCTTTAACCTGTTTGCTGCTGCTGGGCTGGTTGGTTTTACCTTCTTCGCTTACTTGGACGATTCTTGTTTCCATTATTATTGTTATTCCCGTTTTTATTATTTCGGTCTGGGATACAATCAATAAGCCCAGGGATGTTGTGTTCATACATCATATTATAAACTCAATTCATAATGCAGCGGATATTATTATTAAAACGTCTTTAACCCTTATCTGTCTTCCTTACGAAGCGTTCTTAAATCTTGCTTCCATTGGTAAGGCCTTATGGCGAATGCTTGTTTCCCGAAAAAAACTCCTTGAATGGAATCCTTCTGCTGACGAAGAACGCTTTAGTCAGACAAGCCTCGTGGCTTCTTACGCATATATGTGGATAGAACCATTTATTGCTTTGGCATGTGGAACGTTTTTGTGGCTGTATTATCCACTTGAACTTAAAGAAGCTGGTCCGATTTTATTCCTCTGGCTTGCTACGCCATTTATTACCTGGCAGATCAGCAGGCCATTAGCGAAACAAGATTCTAAACTTTCACCCAACCAACATCTCTTCCTCCGAAAATTGACAAGGAAAACCTGGGGATATTTCGAGCGTTTCGTGGTGGTGCAGGAAAATTGGCTTCCACCAGACAATTACCAAGAACAACCAGAAATTCAAATAGCACACCGAACCTCGCCCACGAATATTGGCTTATCACTACTCAGTACTATTGCCGCTCACGATTTTGGATACATTACGACTCACGAACTTTTAATGCGCAATGAGAATACATTAGCAACTCTGAAAAAAATGGAGCGCTACAGAGGCCATTTCTATAACTGGTATGATACTGAAACGCTTAGTGCTCTTTTACCAAAATATATTTCTACGGTGGACAGTGGGAATTTGATCGGTCATCTGTTTATTGTCAAACAGGGTCTTCTTGCAGTACCTAATCAAAAAATACAGGGTCTGTCGTTACTAAAAGGGCTTTGTGATACATTAAATGTTTTAATCGATACGTTTTCAGAAAAAGAAAAAGAGTTCATGCAGCCCCATGTTGCAGAGTTCACCGCACTCTTTAATACCGAACAAATAAGCTGGCAACAAGCACGGGTTAGCATTGCATCGCTCGCAAAAACGATTAATCCGCTACTCGGCAAAATGATGCATAGCGCCGACAGCGATCTTTTCTGGTGGAAAGAACGGTTACTCCACCAATTAGCCGAAGCAGAAACCTATTTAAATCATTTTGAATTTCTAACTTTGTTAGCCACAAGTCCAACAAAATTTGCCGACTTAAATTTCCAGGATCTCCACCTAAGCTTAGCAGACCTGCTTCGAGAAGGTTATCAACTGCAGGTGCGTGCTTCGTCTCACCAAAAAGAAAACAACGATGCCACTGAAACACAATGGCTGCTTTTATTTCAATCCTCCCTCGAAGATTTCATAACATACGCCAATAAACTTATCCGCTCCTGCGAAAAGCTGGCTCATGAATTTCATCTCTTCACGGAAATTAAGTGGGACTTTTTATACGACCGTTCCAGCAATTTATTTAGCACTGGGTATAACATGCAGGAACATCGCATGGACCCTAGCTTTTATGACCTGCTCGCTTCTGAAGCGCGACTTTCCACTTTTGTAGGAATTGCACAAGGAACACTTCCCGAAGAAAGTTGGTTTGCACTTGGGCGCTTGTTGACCAATGTAAATGGTGAACCCATCTTATTGTCGTGGAGCGGTTCTATGTTTGAATATTTAATGCCTTTGCTCGTAATGCCCACTTATGAGAACACCTTACTTGATCAAACCTATAAAGCAGCTGTTAACTGGCAAATAGATTATGGTAAAAAGGTAAATCTACCCTGGGGAATTTCGGAATCAGGTTTCAACCTGCTCACCGCAAATTCCAATTATCAATACAGAGCTTTTGGAGCGCCCGGTTTAGGATTAAAACGGGGTTTGAATGAAGATGCTGTAGTGGCGCCTTATGCCTCTGCAATGTCTTTGATGGTAGCCCCTGAGAAGGCCTGCGAAAATTTACAGTTTCTTTCGAGAAAAGGATTTGAGGGGCGCTATGGTTTGTACGAAGCCATCGATTATACTCCTTCGCGGCTACAGCGTGGCCAAACAAGCGCCGTTGTTTATTCTTTCATGGCCCATCATCAAGGTATGAGCCTTCTTTCTATGGCTTATTTACTTTTAGATAAACCCATGCAAAAATTATTTGAAGCAGAACCTCAGTTTAAAGCCGCACTTTTATTACTGCAGGAACGTGTCCCTAAAGCCACTACCTTCTTCGCGCACACAACCGATATCGCCGATATTAATTACGTAGCTAGCGGATCGGAAACACGCGTGATTAAGACTCCTACCACACCAATTCCTGAAGTACAACTACTTTCTAACGGGCGCTATCATGTGATGGTTACTAATGCAGGTTCAGGATACAGTCGCTGGAAAAACCTTGCCGTTACACGCTGGCGGGAAGATGTTACGCGCGATAACTGGGGAACGTTCTGTTACATTCGTGATCTTGAAACAGAGACGTATTGGTCGAACACACATCAGCCTACCCTTAAAAAGTCAGAAGGTTACGAAGCTGCATTCTCTCAAGGCCGCGTAGACTTTCGCAGCACGATCAACGAAATTGAAACGCGCACAGAAGTTGTTGTATCTCCGGAAGACGATATTGAAATGCGTCGCCTAAAAATTACCAACCTGTCTACGAGAAAAAAAACTATTGAAATTACAAGTTATGCAGAGGTGGTACTTGCCGCTCCCGATGCAGATCTCATGGCACCTGCCTTCAGTAACCTGTTTGTTCAAACAGAAATTATTCCTGAACAAAATGCTATTCTGTGTACCCGTCGACCGCGCGCTCAAAGCGAACACCCGCCTGTAATGTTTCACCTGATGTCGCTGCAAGGAAAAGAGGCTGAAGAAATTTCTTACGAAACAGATCGTATGGCTTTTATTGGACGAGATAACACGAATACAAGCCCCGCCGTGATGCAACGTTCAGGACCACTAAATGGCGGACAAGGTTCTGTGCTGGATCCCATTGTCGCTATTCGTTACAAGATCACTCTTGAGCCTGATCAATCCATCGTAATGGACATGGTAATTGGAATTACAGAAAATAAAGAAAGCTGCAAAGCTCTTGTCAATAAATATCAGGACAAACATCACAAAGACCGTGTTTTTGAACTCGCCTGGACACACAGCCAGGTAGTGCTGCGCCAGATAAATGCTTCAGAAGGAGATGCTCAGCTTTACGGCCATTTTGCAAGTTCCATTTTATTTTCGAACGCAGCTTACCGTGCAGAAGCCTCTGTTCTCATTAACAATCACCGCGGGCAATCTGGCCTGTGGGGTTACTCCATCTCTGGTGACTTACCAATCGTTCTTTTAAAAATTGAAAGGCAAGATAATATTCAATTGGTAAGGCAATTAATTCAGGCACATTCTTACTGGCGATTAAAAGGAATAGCAGTAGACCTAGTTATTTGGAATGAAGATCATGGCGGCTACAGACAAGTTTTCCAAAACGAAATTAACGCTTTGGTTCCAGCTGACTTAATTGATAAACCTGGTGGCATATTCGTCCGCGCTTCAGATCAAATATCTAATGAAGACCGCGTTTTGTTTGAAACTGTAGCACGCCTTAATTTATCTGACAATGGAGGAACGCTTGCTGAACACGCGCAACGAAAACCTGCCGGAAGACCTGTTATTCCTTACATTGATCTACAACTAACAGACCATGCACTGCCGTCGACTCCACTTGAACTTCCTAAAGATCTTATATTTACAAACGGTCATGGAGGGTTTAGCGCAGATGGAAAAGAGTATGTAATATGCGTTGATGAGTCCTTAAAAACTCCAGCACCCTGGGTTAACGTTATTGCCAACAAAAATTTTGGCACCGTTGTTTCCGAAAGTGGATCTGCCTATACCTGGTCTGAAAATGCTCATGAATTTCGCTTAACTCCCTGGAACAATGATCCGGTTACCGATTCGAGCGGCGAAGCATTTTATCTTCGTGATGAAGAAACCGGAAAGTTTTGGTCAACCACTTTATTACCGACACCCGGTGTGGCTTCTTACATTATTCGTCATGGTTTTGGATACAGTGTTTTTGAACATATAGAAGATGGCATCCATTCACAAATGACCGTGCATGTAGATCCCGACGCCAGCATAAAATTTACAACTCTGAAAATAAAAAATAAATCCGGCCGACCACGTAAACTATCTGCCACCGGCTACACCGAGTGGGTGCTTGGTACCGACAGAACTAAAACGGCCATGTACATGCATACAGAGACTGATCCAAATACCGGAGCTCTTTTTGCGAAAAATCCTTACAGTACTGAATTTTCTACACGCGTAGGCTTTTTTGATGTAGATTATCTTAAAAAGACCATTACCTGCGATCGCAGTGAATTTATCGGAAGAAACGGCACACTCCAGTTTCCCGATGCAATGAAACGCGTAAAACTGTCTGGTAAAACCGGCATGGCTCTTGATCCTTGCGCTGCCATACAAGTTCCGTTTTTTTTAGAAGAGGATGAAGAACAGGAAATTGTTTTCAGACTCGGTGCCGGAAAAGACGCTCACGCAGCTATTTATGTAGCGCAACAGCACCGAGGAAGTGCTGCCGCTAAAGATTCTTTGGAGAGAGTAAAAAATTATTGGAACCAAACTATAAGCGCTCTTCGCATTGAAACACCCGATATTGCATTGAATTTTATTACGAATGGTTGGTTAACTTATCAAACCTTGTCCTCCAGATTATTTGGAAGAAGCGGATTTTATCAGTCCGGCGGTGCTTTCGGTTTCAGGGATCAACTGCAGGATGTATTGTCTCTGCTTCAATCGGAACCAAAGCTAGCACGCGATCATATTTTATTAAGTGCCGCTCATCAGTTTAAAGAAGGCGACGTGCAGCATTGGTGGCATCCACCCGCTGGCAGAGGCGTACGGACTCGCATTTCCGACGATTACTTGTGGTTGCCCTTAGTAACATCACTCTACATTTCGTTTACAGCAGACACCGGGATTCTCGATGAAACACAACCTTACATCGAAGGCCGTCCGTTAAACGAAGGCGAAGAGTCCTACTACGACCTTCCTGGTCAATCTGTAAATCAGATTAGCCTTTACGACCATTGTGTACAGGCTATTAAACATGGTTTTAATTATGGTGTACATGGCCTGCCCTTAATTGGAACAGGAGACTGGAACGATGGCTACGATAAAGTAGGAGAACACGGAAAAGGAGAAAGTGTGTGGCTCGCCTTTTTCTTCTACGACATTTTAATGCACTTTGTAGCCGTTGCAGACTTAAAAAACGACGCAGCATTTAGCGAAGAATGCAAGAAACAGGCACAGGCTCTGAAAGAAAATATTGATAAAAACGCCTGGGATGGGGAGTGGTATAAACGCGCCTGGTTTGATAACGGAGATGAACTTGGTACTTTTAAAAACGAAGATTGTAAAATTGATTCCATCGCTCAAAGTTGGTCCGTAATTTCGGGAGCCGGTGATGAAACGAAACAACGCACGGCTTTGGAATCTGCATATAAATATCTCGTACAAAAGGATTCTCAGATCATTCAATTACTCGATCCGCCTTTTGATAAATCAAATTTGAATCCGGGTTATATAAAAGGGTATGTCCCCGGTGTAAGGGAAAACGGCGGACAATACACGCACGCTGCGGTCTGGCTCATTATTGCTTTCGCAAAATTAGGAGATACTAAAAAAGTATGGGAATTGCTTAGCATGATTAATCCAGTTAATCACGGCAAAACCGCGCAAGAGATTTCTATTTATAAAGTAGAACCGTATGTGCTTGCTGCCGATGTGTATGCAAGGGCTCCACATGCGGGGCGCGGCGGTTGGACCTGGTACACGGGTTCTGCAGGTTGGCTCTACCGTTTGATTACAGAATGGTTTTTAGGGTTACAACAACAAGGAAATAGATTGAGTATTAAACCTTGCATTCCGGAGGACTGGAAATTATTTAAAGTAGATTACAGGTATAAGAGCGCCATGTATCATTTGACTATTACACAAAGCGAAGGTGACGAAAAAATGAATATAGTTGTGGATGAAAAAAAATCAGAAGATGATTTTATTTTATTGGAAGATGATGGAAAAGAACATTCGGTTGAGATTTTAGTATCAGTAAATAAAGCATCTTAGTATTGTAGAGAATTTTAACCTCCTTCAAGAATGACCAAGATCTATAAAAAAGGTTGCCATCTGGTCACCCTTCAAAATACTAATTATTACCAATTCTATTTCACAGTATCCTCAGAAAGAATTTTTAATGCGCTGCTTTTTCATTCTGCGTTAAATTCTCCAGTTTCAGTAATGATGCCGCTTCCTCGTCCATAAACCAATTCACTTGAGCCGTTTGAAAGTTTATAAGTTGTGCCGGATAGCACTCTGGCTCGTAAGCTCCCTGCAAAACAGACTTAACACTCTCTGCTTTTTCAATCCCTGTTACGAGAAACAAAATAACGCACGAGGCATTAATTAATGGAGCTGTCATAGTGATACGAAACATCTGCTGCTCTTCAAGGTAAACAGGTTTTACACCCTGAGCGTTTTCAAGCAGAACATCGGTGTGAGGAAAAAGTGAAGCCGTGTGACCATTTTCACCAAGACCCAACATCATCAGATCGAACTGTTTTGGTTTGTCTCCAAAAAAATTAGCAATTTCATTTTCGTAGGTTTTTGCTGCTTCGGCCGGTGAAAGATTCACCGGAATAACATGGATGTTTTGAGAAGGAATACTTACGTGATTGAGTAAAATTAGTTTTGCTTCATGCGCATTGTTTCGCTCATCTTCAGGAGGAAGACAGCGTTCGTCGCCCCAAAATACATGTGTTTTTTGCCAATCAATTTGAGTGCGGTATTTTTCGCTTGCTAAAAGGGCGTATAATCTTTGTGGAGTTTGGCCACCAGAAAGCGCAATGCAAAATTCGCCCCGTTCTGAAATTGCTTCCTTTGCCAACTTAACTATGAATTCTGCTGCGAATTCATTGAGTTGATCTGTACTTTTAAAAATACTCAAATTGCTTTTTGAAGTCATGGTTTCTATTTTAAAATTAAACACCTCTTAAATTTCAACTTTCGGCGAGTTACTATTTTTACCTACAATCGTTTTTTATTTAGTGTTTGGCCGAAAACTCCATTTTCGTCGTTGTGTCAAAAAAAATAATCGCTCATTTAACCCGGTAAACCTCACAATCATTTTTTTTAACACGCCTCGAAACTGAATTTTTCCATCCAAACACCTAGTTTTCGGACACACACTATTTACTATTGTCGTTTAATATGGCAATCCCATCATTCTACATCTTGATCTTTTTTTAATGTAGGTTGACCTACCGTGACCCATTCCACTACAAAGGCGTGATTTTTGGGCTTAAGAGTCTCACCATGTTTTAGCGCGTAGATTTTTGCAATCTCCGCTCCAAAATAAAGGGTTATTGCAGAGTAGAAAATCCACACAAGTAAAATTACCAGGGAAGCTACCGCACCATAAGTGCCGTTAAGTCCACTTTTGCTGATAACAAATCCAAGTAAAAATTTCCCTAGCATAAACAGAACAGAGCCAAAAATGGCTCCGGCTGAGGCTTCAGCCCATTTTATGCTTGCATAGGGAAGGACTTTGTAAATAACTGAGAATAACAAAGCAACAAATAAAAAAGTTACCGCCTGGTTCACAAGATAAATAGTCATCACAGCAACATTTGGAAACACCTCGCGAAACCTATCCATAAACACTTCGAGAAATCCGTTTAAAAGCAGAGAAACCAAGAGTAACACTCCTAAGCCAGCCACCATGCAGAATGAAAGTAGTCTACCAGTAAGCAGTTCCTTCCAGAAACGGCCTGATTTTAATTTCAAATTCCAGATCACATTCAACGAGCTTTGAACTTCCATAAAGGAAGTTGTTGCGGCAATTACTAAAACTATAAGGCCGAACACAGCCATAAAATCAGTACTATTCAACGATGCATTTTTTATGAGCGATTGAATTTGTAAGGTGGCCTGCTGACCAATAATACCGTCTATTTTTGTGTAAATACCACTCTCTACCGTTTTCCTGCCCAAAAACACTTTAGAGATAAAAATAATAATAAGCAACATAGGCGCAAGAGAAAATAGGGTATAAAAAGCTAAGGACGCACTCAGTTTAGGTCCGTTGTTCTTTTTGAAATCAGTTGCCGCATCTCTTATGAGAAGCCCTATCTCTCTTGGTTTAAGCATAACTCGTTCGCGTGATTAATGATGCTTTTTTATCATCTCCATCATTGTTTTCATAGACGATTTTAATTTATCAACCGCGCCTGAAACTGCTTTCTCATCCGTAGAATCTTGATGCTTCACGGCAATAGGCTGTTTGCCTTCTATACGCGCCTCTATTAAGCAGCGAATATCTCCGGGACCTTCTTTCCTCCCATTTTCGTCGCTCAGGTGAATTTCAAGGCGTGTGATGTGATCGCTGTAGCGCTGAAGTTCTTTCACAATTAAATCTGTGAAATAAGACTCTCTGCGTTGTTCTCCGTTTATTGTTTTGTCTGTGTTAAACTGAATGATCATATTTGATAGATTTAAGAGTTTCTGATTTATTTTTTTGTTTTTATTTTTTTACTCTCAGTTTGTCTGAGCATATTTTTAGTCTGTGTTGAATTATCCCAACTGCGACCCGTTTTAGAAATAAGTGCATTTGCGATCTCTGGTCCCTGCGAGCCAGCAGCATAAGTTGGAATTTCTGATTTTGAATTCTTCCACGCGCTAATCACAGGCATCACAACATCCCAGGCCGATTCTACCTGATCGGCGCGCATAAATAAAGTAGAGTCGCCCTCCATAATATCCAATAAAAGAGTCTCGTATGCTTCAGGACTTCCAGAAGTATAGGTCTCGGCATAATCAAAATCCATTTCGACGGGTTGTAAAATCATTTGCAGACCCGGCAACTTTGCCTGAAAATTCAAGCTAATTCCCATTTGTGGTTGAATTTCCAAAACAATGCTGTTAGGTTGCCAGCTTTTCGAAGCCTGATCGGGAAAAGACCGATGCGGCACTGGCTTAAACTGAATCGTAATGGTGCAAATACTTTGATCGGTACGTTTACCCGTTCGCAAAAAAAACGGAACATCGTGCCAGCGCCAATTATCAATAAAAAGCTCAAGGGCCGCAAAGGTTTCTATACTGGAGTCTCCTGCTACATCCGCTTCCTGTCGGTATGCCTTTACTTTGGCATTATTAATCTGTCCCTTGTTATACTGGCCGCGAACCGCACAATTTTTAATCTCTGAGGGTTTTATCTTTCGCACAGCATTTAAAATATCCACTTTACGGTTACGCACTTCATCTGCTTCAAAAGAAACCGGCGGTTCCATAGCTATCAAACACAATAATTGCAACAAGTGATTCTGAATCATATCGCGCAGGGCGCCTGCTGTTTCATAGTAATTGCCTCTGCGTTCAACACCCAATTCTTCTAAGACCGTAATTTGCACGTTGTCAATATAATTTCGGTTCCATGTCGGTTCAAACAAAGCGTTTGCAAAACGAAATGCCATAATATTCTGAACCGTTTCTTTGCCGAGGTAATGATCAATGCGATAAAGCTGACACTCATCAAACATTGTATGAAGAAGGTTATTTAATTTCTTCGCACTTTCAAGATCATGTCCAAAAGGTTTCTCAATCACGATGCGACTTTGCAAGCGATCCTGCGCCAAGCCAGAGGCACCGATATGCCTGGCAATAGCAACAAAAGCATCGGGTACAACCGCCATGTAAAAAATTCGATTTGCGCTTAACTTCCATTTAGTTTCCAACGCATTAATTTTTTTTTCCAGATTTGAATACGTAGAGTCTAAAGTAAAATCTCCTTGTAGATAGGTGAAATGATCAATAAAACTTTTCCAACTCGTTTTGTCTGGTCTACCACTCCGTGAATTTTTAGAAATACCATCGTGCACATGTTTTTGAAAATCAGGCTGGCTTAATTCTCCGCGACTAATTCCAATAACTGCAAATTTTTGCGGAAGGCATTTATCTCTATACAAGTTGTAAATCGCCGGCATCAACTTGCGCCAGGACAGATCACCTGTTGCTCCCAGAATAATTAATATGGTAGGATTTATCTTGTTAGTTCGTTTCACTTTTTTCCCTGCTTTAGATTCCATTCCGTGTGAAAAACACCTTCACGGTCAATTCTTTCATAAGTATGCGCGCCGAAATTATCTCGCTGAGCTTGGACTAAATTAGCCGGCAACCAGCCACTTCGGTATCCATCGTAGTATCCTAACGCAGCCATCATGGCTGGCAGTGGAACGCCTGTCTCAACTGCTTTTTTAATCACCTTACGGATACTATCCTGCGCGTGCGAAAGTTTTACTGCCATCTCATCGTTCATCATCAGATTAACAAGGTCTTGATTTTCTGTATAAGCTTCATGAATAGTATCCAACAAAGAAGCGCGTATAATACACCCTCCCCTCCAGATCCTAGCTATCTCTGCTGGTTTTAATTCGTAGTTGTATTTTTTTGACGCCGTTTTTAAAAGCGCCATTCCCTGCGCGTAAGTCGTAATCATAGCGAAATACAAAGACTGCTCTATCCAGGCAAGCAATTCTGTTTTATCATCACCTAGAGTAATTTCCGGACCTTGTAGTTTTTGTTGTGCAGCTTCCCGTTCTTCTTTATACGCAGAAAGATCGCGCATGCTTACCGCAATATCAATTACCGGAATAGGAACCTGAAGGTTCATCGCCTCCTCCGAAGTCCAGCCGCCTGTTCCTTTTTGTTTGGCTCTGTCAAGAATCATATCCACAAGGTCATTGTCTGTTAATTCATCTTTGCGTGCAAAAATATCTGCCGTTATTTCTACGAGAAAAGAACGCAAGAGTCCTTTATTCCATTTTGAAAAAACGGTGTGTAGCTGGTGGTTTATCATTTTGCCAGGACCTTTGAGCAAATGGTAAACTTCTGCAATCAATTGCATAATACCATACTCAATACCGTTATGAACCATTTTCACATAGTGTCCCGCCGATCCCGGACCAAGCCATGCTACGCATGGTTCGCCATTCACTTTTGCGGAAATAGCTTCCAGTATATCTTTTACACGCTCATACACTTCTTTTGGTCCACCCGGCATAATACTTGGACCGAAACGCGCACCGGCTTCCCCACCTGAAACACCAACGCCCATAAAATGAATACCAGAAGACTTCAATTGTTCTATCCTCTTATCGGTATCTTTAAAATGAGAATTTCCGCAATCGAGTAGTAAATCATCTTTTCCTAACAGAGGTTTTAAGTCCTGAATAACTTCATCCACAATTTTTCCGGCGGGTACTAAGAGTATAATAACACGGGGAATTTTCAGAGAACTTATAAATTTTTTAAGATCAGTGGTCGATAAAATTTGCTTATCTTTTCCTTCCTCCTCTAATGCTTTGACTTGCTGCGCATCTTTATCGAAGCCAGCCACACTGCGGCCGTGATCGCTCATATTTAAAAGGAGATTACGACCCATGGTACCCAATCCAATCATGCCATATTCGTAGGTTATTTCTATCATAATTTTTATTCTAAGGATAAACCAAAATCTTCTAATTTAATTTTTGCCTCTGCGAGGTCAGTAAAATCAATGCCATGCACCCCTGCACTCTTCGCGATTTCAACAAAAAGCTTTCTGTCATCAATATACAGCGAATTATCGGCATCGCATTGAGATATGTCAATGGCCAGTTTAAAAATTGCACTGTCAGGTTTGCGCAAATGCACAAATGACGAAGAAATAACCGCGTCAAATAATTCCATCAATTTAAAATGTCTGACCCGATAATCATTTAGTTCTCTTGGTTCATTGCTAATAGCAATTACCTGTAGGTCATATCTTGATTTGATTTCTTTAAAAAATGGAATACTGTTTTCGATTGGAAGAGATTGTTCGCGCATATATCTTACGAATTGATCTTTGGTAAAAGGTTTCACTTCGTAAAAAACGACGTAATCCAAATAAGCGTCCATTGTCATTTTTCCTAATTCAAAAGTATCAAAGACCAAATGATGCCTTTCCTGCGTTTGATCGGCGCTTAACTTAAAATGGTTAACTGCACCTGCACGGGTGGCCTTATCCCATCCATTCGTAAGCAGCACGCCGCCGATGTCCAAAAATAGTGTTTTAATTTTCCTCATATAATTCCTTGCCCAATCTTATTTCAATTTTGCAGGAGCGAAACTAATGCCTCAAGCCCGTGATTTACATTTTCCCCTAAATTAATTCGTATGACTCTTCTTCCTATAGTGTCGAGCGAGCGGAAATCTCCTAAGGATTGTGCGTGATGCAATATATCAAATCCGAATTTTTCGCCTGGAATAGCTAGTGTGCTTTCTTCTTCTGAAACAAGAATAATGTAAAGCCCTGAATCTGGTCCGCCTTTATGTAGCTGACCTGTAGAATGCAAATACCGTGGTCCGCCTAAAAGTGTAGTGGTAACTTTTAGCTTATCGCGCAAATCATTTCTCCAATTCTGAAGCAAATTATTTCTTTTATCTGTGAGTTCGAAGTAAGGTAAAAACGCAATGTAATCTCCAGATTCTGCGAGCTCTGTGAACGCGTTTAAAGTATCTTTAAAATTAGCACTGTGTGCCGTTAAAAGCTTTGCAACTCTCTTCCCGCAAAAAACAGACAATTCATTCTCTTTAGCAAAAGGCTCAACTTGTTTAAAATCACCCTCTTTTTCCCACGCATCAAGCAGATCTGCTGTATTTTTTTTACTTTCCTCTACATTCGGTTGATCAAAAGGATTAATGCCCATGATAAGACCCGACACGGCCGCAGCAATTTCCCAGCGGTAATATTCTCCACCAAGATCCAACGTGCTACTTAATTCAATTTTTATTAAAGGATGTCCCGCTTCTACGAGTTTCTTTAATTTTCGTTCATCTTCTCTAATTTTATCCGATTTTAAATAGAGATGTACAAATACTCTGTCAGCGGTGTATGCTTCTGGCGAGCCTAATACTTCACCATTTACGGGAATTAATCCTTTATTTTCTTTGCCTGTACTTTCTGCCAATAATTGTTCTACCCAATAACCAAATGAACTTACAGACGATGATAAAACAAAAGTTATTTTATCGCGGCCCTGTTTCTGACAGAGTCCCAGTGCAGCTCCCAGACTTATTCCTGGATTAGCGGCTGCCGGAATGCCCTGACAACTAACCTCCATTTGTCTGGCACTGTATAGAAATTTAACAATATCAATTCCCAGTAAAGCCATTGGTACTAGGCCAAAATGTGAGAGCACCGAATAACGTCCGCCAAGATCAGGACTATTTAAAAATGTTTTTCGGAATTTATAATGTGCTGCAATTTTAACCAAAGGAGTACCATCGTCAGTAATCGCTACAAAATTATCTCCCGGACGCTTTTTATTTTGCAGTTGTAATTGCGCGTAAAAATAATGGAAAAAACAGAGCGTCTCTTCTGTGTTTCCAGATTTACTGGCTACAATAAAGAGTGTTTTAGAAATTTCGATTTTTTTCTGGAGATTAAGAATTGCTTCCGGAGAAGTAGTGTCAAGAACCAGAAGTTCTAAGTAACCATTTTTGGATCCGTAGGTATTGCGGGCTACTTCGGAGCATAAACTGCTTCCACCCATTCCAAGTAAAACGGCATGTTTGTAACCTTCGTCTTTTATTTTTTTTAAAAAGTCTGCTAGCGTGTTCGCATGCTTTGCAAAGTTCTCCGGTAATTTAAGCCAACCCAAACGGCGACTGATTTCTTCAAGTTGTTTACCACTTTTTTTCCAGAGGTACGGATCTTCTGCAAAAAGAAGGTTTGGAATTTGTTTTTCATCTAAAGAGGCATAAACAGATTTTAATTCACTTTTTAAAGCGTCAACTTCCATGCTTTGCTTAACGGTGGTTGCCGATAGAATAGTCAATCTTTTAATCGCCAGGTTACTTATCAATGCGTTATAAGCCTCTGTAAATTTTTGTATGCCTTCATTTTCGAGTTGCTGCGTCACAAACGTGATATCAATTCCTAGTTTTTTAAGTTGACGAAAATAGCTTTTAGCTTCGGGGAGATTTTCTTCAATCGTGTTTTCTTTTAATTGACCATGGTCTGCAAATGCTTCAATGGTTTCATCGGGAAGCGTGTTAATAGTGTCTTTTCCGATAAGAGATTCCACATAACGTAAATCACTGTATAATGGATCTTTGTTACTCGTACTCGCCCATAAGAGACGTTGCACCTTTGCACCTGACTTTTCAAGTTTCCGCCAGGGTGTTCCGCCAATTATTTTTTTAAAACTTTGGTAGCAAAGCCTGGCTGTTAGCAATCCTGCTTTGCCCTGTAACGCTTCAGGAAGACTTTGTTGAGCACTTTCTTTATAAGAGGTAAGAGATGGAGAAAGAAGTCGATCATTCAACACATCAATTCTACTCAAAAAAACACTCGCTACCGAAATTAGAGATTCAATTTTTTTGTGTTCTTTCATTCTGCGTTGAAGAGCTCGTAGATAGACATGCGCTACTTCTTCATAACGCTTTACAGAAAATAATAAAGTCACATTTATGTTAATGCCTTCGTAAAGAAGTTGCTCAATGGCAGGAATTCCTTCTTTTGTTCCGGGAACTTTTATGAGGCAATTTGCGCGGTTTACTGTTTTGTAAAGTGCTCTTGCTTTGGTGATAGTTCCCTGCGTATCACGCGCTAAATAAGGCGATACCTCCAGACTTACAAAACCGTCTATTCCTTTGGACTTTTTATAAACGGGTTTTAAAATATCACAGGCATCCTGAACATCTTTAACAGTAAGCGCATCATAAATTTCCTGCGCAGATTTGCCCTCAATCACTAACTGAGTTATTTGCTCGTCGTAACTTTTGCTTTTTGAAATGGCTTTATTAAAAATACTTGGATTAGAGGTAATGCCCCTTAAGCCTTGTTTAGCGATTCTATTTTGTAATTCTCCACCGGATATTTTTTCCCTTGTCAGGTTATCGAGCCAATAGCTTTGCCCGTAGTTCAAAAGATTAATTAATGTCTTCATGATTTTAATTAATTAAACTATAAGAGTTATTGTGGTAATTAGTTCTTTAAATTCTTGACAGAAAAAAACTCCTCATTTTAAGATCTTCTTCTTTTTGAATTTGTCGGATTTGTTTCCGGTATTCGTAAGTATCAATTTTTCCTTCTGATAATTTCCTTTGCAAAATGCTCAAAGGGTTCTCTTTAGTGTTCCTTTTTGAAAAATAAAGGCGAACGGTCAAAAACGATATCAGTGCTAAACAACTGTAAATCATTAAAAGTGCTAGGTTGGACTGCGACAGGTTGGTGAAATGTTCCATTTTAATTTTTGTTACGGTATACCCATTACACTGTGAATATCGTGCCATTTCGACTCTTATCATATCCCAAATACATTCATTTCGGCACTCCCTTTGTTTAAAGAACTTCTAGAATAGAATTCAAATTTTGCTTAAATACCCTGCGGAAGTTTTCGAGGAAATTATTACTCAAACGGGAAATCTGAGTAATTGAGAACGCTATATTAAATTGCATTTATGGGATTCATTGGAAATTCCACTTTACCAAACCCCACCTATTTAAAAAAACCAGACCCTAGCATTTATTGCTTAGCACTCTTGATTTTAAAGGCGTTGCTCGGTTTTCTGGAGGGGTCTATTTTAAACGGAAAACAGGGGTAGTTTAAGCGGAAATTCCAACAATATAGTCATTTTCGTTTTTAACGGTACGATATTCTGAGGCATGAAAAATCCGGTACCCTGCGTGCTTATTTCCAGTAGTGGTTTATTTTGAAACTTAGATAAAATGTAATAACTTGCATTTTAAAGAAATTGCCAAAATGGAGTTTTAAATCAATTAATTCTTAAAGGTTTTAAAAGTAATGTTGAGTCACTATTACCAACGTACCGGTATTTGCAAAACTCGAACAAAAACGATAGGTGATTCTATTCTTAACAAGATGAAAAAAACGATGTCACGCAGATCCATACTCATTAATTTCCTCCTTGGCACCGGACTTCTATTTGGAAGCGCTCTTTTTTTTCTTTTAAGAGCCTGTTTAAATTTATATTGTAAAATTGTTTATAGTTTATTTTTAAGTGAAACGAGGCAAATTTTGCAGACATAATGGACGTATTACGTCGAAAAATTTAACGATGTTGCGGTCAAAAAG
>Ga0105046_10001381_pt1 | contig 37238 bp, 28 predicted proteins | sample MAT03_FD_78385 | JGI IMG/M metagenome (GOLD analysis project Ga0105046, IMG submission 78385) | Freshwater microbial communities from Lake Fryxell liftoff mats and glacier meltwater in Antarctica - MAT-03 (megahit assembly) | ecosystem: Environmental > Aquatic > Freshwater > Ice > Liftoff... | reverse complement strand
GCTTGGGGTGCATGCTTGATCCGATGCTCGCCTTCGGCTGCGCTTCGGGGGTGGAGCATGATGCCGGCTTGCAGGGGAATTATCCTGAGCGCGCTTCGGATTGACGCATCGCGCCAATTGGCCACACGGAACATACCCACGCTAAAGTCGGTAGAGCCGTGGGTGGTTCGCGCGCGAGCGCGCGAACTCGAAAGCCGCCACGGTGACGTGGTCGGATGGTGCCTTGGTGATGCGGTGGTGGCCGGCATGCCACGCTGTTTAGCTGCTAAAGGGACGAGTGCCACGCGCGAGTGGCCACCATGAGCGGGGTAGCACAATAAAGGACATAAGCATATTGAGCGATGGCCAAGTCACGGATGCATCTGGCCGGATGGCAGCCGGCGCTAGCCGGCGTTCCCAGGGAGCAAGTGTTGCCCGCTTTGCGGCCCTCCTCAAAGCTCTGCGTCTGTGCTGCTACCGTGCTCGCGCGCAGGGATCTACGAAGTGATCCGGGCGCTTTTCACCGTTGGTACGCCGGCAAAACATGGCGATTCACCGACAGAGCCAGCACCGCCATCGACGTGGTGTAAACCTTGCCGTGGTCGTTCTCGTTGCCGCCAGGCGGCGCATTCCAGCTGCCGTCCTGGTTCTGGTGTTCGACCAGGATTTTTTCCAGTCGCTCGCCGTAGGACTCCCACTGTTCGGGCGCTGCCCGGGCCATGCCGACGGCGTCGTAGTAAGCGCGGTAGAAGAACCACTGACCCTGCCAACTGATCGGATCGCCTTGGATGCGACCGACTACGCGCGCGATCTCCGGCGCCTCGTGCTGCCCGCCGACCATCAGACTGAGTAGGGCCAGTCCGCGCAGCGCGGGATGATCCTGGCCGCGGCTCTCGTAGCCGACCTTGCCGTCTTCGGTGGTCAGACGTTTGGCGTAGTCGACCGCATCCTTGATGACTTCTTCCGGAACCGTGATGCCGACTTGCTGAGTCGCGTGCAGGCTCATCAGCTGCCAGCCGGACAGGCTGAGATCGCTGCTGTTCTCATTCGGCTGGTAACGCCAGCCGCCACGATGTTGATCCGATTTCTTCACCCGTGCGGCATTGATGGTCACGGCAATGGCGCGCTCCAGGCCGGAACGCAGACGTTCCTCCAGGTCCTCGTCATGCGTCATGCCGAGCGCTTCGGCCAACATCAGCGCGGTGATGCCGTGGCCATACATGCGACTGCCATCCGACTGGCCGAAATATCCGTTGGCATCCTGCTGCGACAACACGAAGCGCAGGCTGCGCTGCATCCACGCACCTTGTTCCGGATCGTCCGGCGTAGTGCCCGCGGCAAGGTGCGCCATCACCGCCATGCTGGTCAGCGCGGTCGGCGTGCGATCGCCCACGCTGCCCGAAGGTTTCTGTTCGCTGCGAATGAATTCCAAACCGCGACGAATGGCGCGGTCCTTGGGTTGTTCGGTGGTGAGGATCTTGATGACCTCGGCGTCGGTGAGTTCGACCGCCGATGCGGAGGTGACGACAACGATCAATGAACCAATCAGCAGAGCCCGAAGGCCAGGGAGATGAGGCATCATTTTCCTTCTCCCAGGCGGCGCAGATACGCTCTGATCGCCTCCTGATGTTCCTCGCTGAAACGTTCGATGCTGACGGTGCCGATGTCGGTGCGCTGTTTTTCTTGCGCCCGTGCCCAATCGGCCTGATCGATACCAGGAGGAGCACGACGCATACCCGCCGCACTGCCGGCCTCGCCGGTGCCCTTCGCCTTGCCCTGGTTCTCACCTTGGCCGGGCTGGCCTTCACCCTTGCCCTGGCCCTTGCCCATGCTGCTGGCGAGACGTGCCTGCTGTGCTGCTGCAGCCATGGCCTTCGATGCGGCGTTCAAGGCGTTGCGTTGATCACCACCAGCCTGCATTGCGGCAAGCGCGTTGGCAGCAGCCTGCGATGCGGCAGAGGGCGATTCGCCCTGGCCTTCGCCTTTGCCTTCCCCTTCGCCTTCGCCTTTGCCTTCGCCTTCGCCTTTGCCCTCGCCTTTGCCTTCGCCCTTGGCTTGGGCTTCACCTTCGCCGGGGGCCTTGCCCTCGCCCGGCTGCTGGCCTTCACCATTCGCGGCAGCCGCTTCGGCTGCCGAAGCAGCTGCCGCTTCGCTGGCACTGGCGGCGAGTTCCTGTGCGGCTTCGCTGGCGGCTTTGGTCGTCGCGGCACCAAGTGCAGCGAGAGCCTCAGCCGCACGTTGAAGATTTTCACCCGCCTGCTCAGCAGTCTTGGCTTGGGCCGCGGGACTGGCCGACGGTGACGCATTCTCAGATGCATTTTCCAGTGCGGCGAGCGAGTTGCTTTGCGCCTGTGCCAGGTTGTCCACCGCCTCCGCCAGATGTTCCGGCGCGGTTCCGCTCGCAACGGCAGCTTCCAGCGCAGCAGCCTGCGCATCGAGTGCGCGTTCCTGCGCGGCGACGGCTTCCTGCTGCGCGTTGGCGGCATTGGCTTCCGCTTGCGCAGCCTGCTGTTGCGCATTTTGCTGGGCCTGCGCGTCGCCATCTGCCTGACGGGCTTCCGCGGCGGCGGCTTCGGCTTGGGCCTGCGACTTGTCGGCTTGAGCCTGCGCTTTGTCTGCACTGGCTTGGGCCTTGTCGGCCTGTTCCTGCGCCTGATCGGCTTTGCGCTCGGCAGCGCTCTGCTTCTTAGAGCCCTCAGCCTGCGCCGAATCACTCTGCTCCATGGCCGCGGCCTGTTGCAGCGCAGAGGCAAGTTCCTCGCGATTCTCCGCCTGCTGCTCCAGCACCTGCGCCAAGCGTTCGGCCGCGGCACGCTGATCGGCGGCAGCCTCGGCGACCTGACGGCCAACTTCAGCGGCGGCCTGGGCGGTGGGATCACCGCTTTGGGTCGCTTCCTGGAATTTTTCCGCCAGTGGCTGGGCGATCTGTTGTTCGAGCTGATCGGCTGCGGCATGAGCACGCGCTACCAGTTCAGCCGTAGACGCCGCAGCTTCAGGAGTGTTCGCCGGTTCGCCGTTCTGCGGTTGCTGACCAGCCTGCGGTTGCTGACCGGCCTGCGGCGGTTGCTGCTGGGCGTTCTCGGGCTGCTGACCGGCTTGTGGTGATTGAGCGTTCTGCGCCTGCGCATCCTGCGGCTGCTGCGGCTGTTGGCCGGCCTGCGGTTGCTGCGCTTGCTGACCAGGTTGTTGCTGGGCCTGCTGCGGATTCTGCGCCTGCGCATCCTGCGGCGGTTGCGGGTTCTTCTGGGCATCCTGCGCAGCTGCATCTTGCGCAACGGCATTTTGCGCAGCTGCATCCTGCGCAGCGTTCGCCGGTTGCTGCGGATCCTGCGCCTGCGCATCAGCAGGAGACGCCGCCTCCGGTCCCTTCGCCAGCGCATCGTTGGCGAGTTCGGCAATCTCCTTCGCTGCCTGCGGTGCATCTTCGGCGGCCTTGGCCAAGGCCTTGGCCAGTGCTCCAGTGGTCTTCTCCGCGGCCTTCTTCGCCTGTTCGGCGATCGCCGGAAGTTGTATCGCGAGCTTCTTCTCTGCCTCGGCAAAGGCGCGACGTGCCGCGAGTTCCTCGGCCGCCAGGGCATTCTGCTCACGCAGCAGGTCCTGGAGTTCCTTCGCCAGATCGGCCTGTTGTTGAGCGGCCTCGGCGCGCTCGGCATCCTTGGCCAACGCTTCAAGCTTGGCCACGGCGGCGTCGCGTTCCTCTTTCTTGTCGGCAGCCTTGGCCAGTTGTTCCGCCAGGGCATCAAGCTCCTTCGATTCGGCAGTGTCAGTTTCGCGTTTCTCGGCCTTGGCGATTTCCTGCTTCTTGGCGTCTTCACCACGCTGATTGATCAGCGCGAAGGCACGTTCAGCAAAGGCCTGCACCATGGGCGCGGTCGGCGTCACGGGAGTGTCGACCACCACGCCGATATCGGCAGCCAGGGCGATATAGGCCTTGGCGATGGGATCACGATTCTGGGAGAAGCGACGTTCGCCTTCGACGGCTTCGGCGAGGCGTGCCTCGTCCAGGTCGAGCACGGTGTTCTCCAGCACGCGGATATCCTGCGGCGACTGGCCCAGACGTTTGGCGCTGTCAGCAAGTTGTTCAGCGGTCAGGCGGTCGAGTCCGTCATGCCAACCATCGTTCTGCTGGGCGAATTCATTGAGGCGGTCCGCCAGTTCGTTGGGGCGGATGTCGTCCGACCACTTGGCCAGCAGCTTGTCGACTTGCTCGGCCTTCTCGGCATGCCGGCCCTGACGCACGCGACGCATCAGCAGATTGGTGGCGTTCACCGCCAGTTCCCAACGGCCACGCGCCATTTCCGGGTCGTCTTTGCGCAGCGGTTCGAGAGCGCGCAGCTCAGCCACCAATGGCGCGGCCCGTTCACCCAGGTAGTGCACCTCGAACGTGCGTTCCCACTGTTCGGCCTCGCGGATGATCTCCGCCAGACGATCGGCCTGCTGGTTGAGGCGGTCCGACGCGGGATGCAGGTCATTGGGCAGGTCACGCAGATTGGCGAGCACCTCATCGACGCGCACACCCAACATATCAAGGCGACGTGCGGCATGCAGAGCCGACGAACGCGTTGCCAGCGTTGCGCCACTGCGACGGGCCTGGTCCAGGAAGTTACGGCGCAAAGCTACGGCTTCTTCACCGATGAAGATCACCCACGCACGACCAGCCGCGGTCTCGACCTGCCAGCGGGCCTTGCGGTCGCTCGCCGGCAGACGATCGGATACTTCACGCAGCGCACGGGCACGATCCTTGATGCGATTGACGGCCTGACGCAGCGCTCCGAGTTCACCCGGATCGACCCGTTCACGCAGTTCGCGTTCGACCTGGTTGTTAATCTGGTTGCGCGCATGGGTGGCGACTTTCGCCAGGGTTTCGCCCCGACGATCTGCCTCCGCCAAGGCGGTGAGATCCCAGTTCGCTAAAGTTGGCAGCGCAGCGGCCAGGGCCTTGCCATCGTCATCGCGTTCGCGCGCGGTGCGCGAGAGCTCATCACTAGCGGCCAAGGTTCCGAGTTCGCCAATGCGTTTCGGCACGTCCGCGATCAGCGTCAACGCCGCACGCAGACGCTCCTGCGCCGCCTTCACTTGCGAGCCAGGCAGACTGGCCATGGCGCGCACCAGATCAGGGTCGCTCACAGCTTCGACCGGTTGGCCGTTGCCGTCGCGGCCGTCTCGACAGCGCAGATCGGCGTCGCCGAGCACCTGCGGCTGCTGGCCTTTGCGCGCGATAGCTAGGCCGATGCCGTTGTTGCCCTGGAGTTGGTAGAGATCGAGCTCGATCGGATGCCAGCCGGCGGACAGTTTGAGCGTACGTTTGAAGTCCTTGTAGGAATGGCTGTCGAACGCGTCGTTGGGCGTCGCTTCCTGCCCGGCGATCTTCGCCCGCACACCATCGTTGCCGCCAACGGTGATGTCCCATTCGCCATCCTGCGGAATGCGGATCTCACCCTGCCAACGAACACAGAAGTCGGTGCGACCAAGGCCTGGGATATCGCGATCCTTCCAGTTGGGATTGCCGACTTCCTGGAACTTCACCGGCCCGTTGAAGTCTTTGCCCTGACGGAACTGCGCCATCAGGCCTGGTTTCCAACCGGCAGCTCCACGCGAGGCCAGACAGCGGACATCGCTTTCGCGCACTTGACGCAACGGCTGACCAGCCGCCGCGAACGACAGACCAAGGCCCGATTCACCACTGCCCTGGAAACATTCGACTTCGATCGGATGCCAACCAGCTTCGAGCAGCATCTTGCCGCGGTACTCGGTATAGGCCTGCGAAGCCCACGCGTTGTCCGGCGTCAGTACACGGCCAGCGACGCGCAGACGCACACCATCGTCGGCGCCGGCAGAGAACTCCCATTCACCACGCGTAGGGATGTTGATCTCACCACGGTAACGCACGCAGAAATTGTCGCGGCCCAGCCCAGGAACATCACGGTTGCGCCATACCGGCAGGGCGACCTCACGGTACTTCACCTGACCACCAAGATCCTGGCCCTGACGGAACTCGGCGAGCAGCCCCGAGCGCCAGCCATCCGAACCACGCCAACCGCGGTCGCCACGCACGATCGGCGCGGCACGTTGGTAACGTGCGTGTGCCGCTTCGGCAGACGCTGCCAGACCACCTGCTTCGAGACGCGCGATGATCAGCGCCAGATCATGACGCAGCGAAGACAGATCCGTGAGCGCGGCGTCGCCCAGGTCACGACCACGTCCAAGATCTTTCGCTTCCGCGCGGCCATCCGCACATGCGCTTTCCAACATCGAACCCGCACCGCGGCTCCAACCACCGAACTCGCCGGCAAGATTCATCAGCGGACGGGCGGTGAGCACCGCGCCATCGCAGGCTTCTTCGACCAACGATCCGGAGACTTCGTTCAGCGCCTCACGCCACACGGTGATGCGGTTGGCCATCAGCGCCAACTCGCCCTGACGTGCACCTGCGTCATCTTGACGTGCGATCTGACCCCAGGTGCGCACCAGCGTGCGCAGCGCATCATACTGCGCATCGACCTGGGTCAGCTCCGCGCGCAGACGTTTGGCCTGTGCCGCGCCACGTGCGTCGGCGGTGCTGGTGACCACCACTTTGACCGCTTCGCTGGTGCTGCGTTGGCCACCGAGATCGGTGGCGCGCACGGCGAGCGACAGTTCCTCGCCTTCTTTGACCTTAAGCGCATCAAGATCGAGCGGCACCGACAGGCTGGCTTCCGTGCGCGTGCCTTCCGGCAACGGCAACGGACGCACCTGACGTTCGGCGCCATCGACCAACACCACGAGTTCCGCTGAACGCAGACCGAGATCATCGCGCACCGCCGCGGCCATCAGCAGCGCTTCGTCGTCGCCAACCAAACCGCCTTCCAGGCCCGAGGCCGTGAGCTGCGCCACCGGCGGGACGTCTGGACGCACCGACAGGATCCAACGCTGCGCTGGCTGAGCGATCAGACCGCCGTCGCCGATCAGGCGCAGACCGTAAGCGATGGTCGCAGTGGGCTTGAGCACCACCGAGAGTTTGCCATCGGCGAGCGTTGCCGCGTGTTCACCGCCATCGAACACCAATGCGCCACCGACCGCGGGTGCACCATCGAGTTTGGCCGTCAGCGTGACAGTCGAACCAGCAAGGATCTCGGCATCTCCGCCGGTGATATCGCGCGATGGCAAACCGCTATAGAGCGGCGGCGTGACGCGCAGGGCGAGATCACCGAGAATCGGCGGACGCGAGACCGTGACGCGGTACGACGCGCTCTCGCCGTCGCCGGCGGTGACACGGTAACGCAGCGCATTGGTGACTACGGGCAGACGTGCGGAGTATTGGCCTTCGCCCTGGCTAGTGAATTCGACCACTTCGTCGACGCCGTCATCCCACGCCAACGCCAGGCGCGCGGTTCCGGGATCAGGCGAGATGGTGACGGTGACATCAAGCGACGCGCCAAGCGCGAGGTGCTGATCACCCGGCGTCACGCTGATGGTGACCTGTGCCGGACGCAACAGCGCCGGCACCGCGGCGCGCGCCAAGTAGGACGCCGCTCCTGGGATGACGCAGGCGGCGGCGATGGCCGCCAGCACCACGCCGGCACGTTTCATCGCGCGCTGTGCCGGTTGACGGTTGATCAAGGCTGGCACATCGAGATCGGCGACTTGTTGCGCACCAAGCGCAATGGTGCGTTCGACCATCCACGCGCTGATGCCGGGATCAGAACGACGGGCGAGTTCCACCGCGGAGCTAAGCTGTTCGTCGAGTTTGTCATCGATCCGCGATTCGATGGCGTGGGCGATCTCCGCCTCGCTCGGCTTGCGGAGGAACGGCAACACCACCCGCGCCACCAGCACCGCACCGGTCAGGCCGTAGACTGACAAGCTGAGCAACCAGTGCACGCCGTGGCCGGGCCTGAGCGTCGCGTCAATGAGCGCCACCGCACCCAGACCACCCAGGTAGACGATCAGCGATTCACCGAGACCGCGCACCACTTGCACCTTGCGTTCGCCCAGGGCGAAAGCGGCCAGAGTACGGGAGATGATCGGAGGCAGGCCGGGAGTGTTCATCGCAGGGTCAACGGGGGGAAACCGTGGATGTGACCGAGGCGGAAGGGCCTCACGACAAATCCACATGCCATTGGCGAACAAGGTGCGCCATGCGGATCCGAGACCCGCCAAACCGTGTCAAAACTTGCATTCCCGAGCCTAGTTGCGGCTCAGACGACCGGGGAATCCCTTACGGGAGACCCACGCGCTTACGCCACACCCATTCGACTGCCAACAAGCCGAGGACCAGCACCAACGCCAGGTAGTTGTCCCACAACGAATGTGTCGTGCGCCGCGGGTTGGCCTTGGGCACCAGGCGATCGGCAAGGTCCTGAATCAGCGGCACGGCTTGGTCGAGGCTGTCGGCACGGAAGCCGCCAGCAGTCGCAAGGCGCCCAAGGTTCACCGGATCAGCACCGAGTTCGACGCCTTCCTGCGATTGACGATCACGCACCACCAGATCACGGACCTCGGTCAGCGTGGCGAGATCGGGGTCATCCGATTTCACCGTGACGCGCCAGCGGCCTTCACCGAGGCCATCGATACCGGCGTGCCACAACGCGTCAGCATCACCGACCGGCGAGAGATCAATGCGTTGGAGCGACCCGTCCACTTCCTTGCCGTCCGCATCCAAACGTGCGACGTCGGCATGCACGGCACCGGTGGCCGGCGAACCGTCCTTGTGCCGAGCACGCACGCGCAGCTCGGCGCGTTCACGTGGCGCAATCAGCGCACGGTCGAGCGCGGCTTGCAGACGGTCATCCTTGCCACGCAGGCGCATGCCCAGGCCCCAGCGTACGGCCTGCAACCAGAACGCGCGGTGCACGCGGTCGCCCAGGCGATCACGCCAGCGCCACGTATCGGTGGTGCCAACCCACAGCACACGACCGGCACCGTAGCGCATGGTCGCGACCACTGGGGTGGCGTGTTCATCCTGCGTTTCGAGCAGCACCTCAGCACCGGGTTTGGCCGTCACGCCGCGCGCCAGCCACTGCAGCGGCGGGAGTGCGGGCCAGAGCTGTTGATTGAGCGCCGTATCATCAAGGACCGCGGTCACCGGATGATCCATGCCGATGGTGGTGAGTTTCAGCGTGGCAGTCGGTGAACCGCCATTGCTGTGCAGCCGCACCGGCAGCAACTTGGCAATGCCACCGAGGGCGTACGACGCCGGCATGCCGCGCGGTCCGGCGATGGTCGCGACAAAGCCTCCGCGACGCGAAACGAAGCGTTCCAGACGCTGCTGATCTTCGGCATCAATCTGACCGGGCGCGAGATCCCCAAGCACCACGATGTCGTAGCTGTCGAGCTCTTGCTGAGTCGGCGGTAACAGCTCCTTCTCGCCGCGCGGTTGGCGGATCGACTGGTAACGACGCACCACCTGCACGCGCTTGTCGCGCTCAAACAGGTCCACCAGAAAACGGCTCTCCCAGCGTGCGCTATGATCGACGATCAAGACTTTGAGCGGATCATCGTTCACCGTCACGCTCGCGTCCGCCTGATTGTTGGCGAGGCTGGCCTCAGCGTCTTTGTTTACCGCCAAGGAGGGCGGCGGTTTGCCGTAGGGTGCAAGAAACGAACCAGGAATCGGACGTTCGACGCGACTGTCTGGCAAGGTCCAGCCGACCGCGACGTGCGCGCCACCATTGCCCTGTTTGTGCAGCACTTCGAGGTAGTACGGCCGGCCACGTTCGAGCACCACCGCGGCGGAACGCTGCGACTGGTATTTGTCATAGACGCCAGGATCGGCGTATTCCGGCGACTCGGCGATCTTGACCTTGGCTGCGGGTTCGGCCGACGGCGAGAGGAAGAGCTGCGCACGATCGTCCGCAGTGATCCAGAAGTGGTACGGGCCGCTGATCGGGGGCACGACGTAGCCACGCACCAACACGCCGATGCTTTCGGCCTGATCATTGGACGCCGCCTGCGGAATGACTTCGCTGCGATCAGCCTTGCCAGCGATGAAGTTGGGATGGTCGAGCAGTGTACGCAGGTCGGTGCCGGGCAGATTGCCCCACACCTCACGCAACAAACCGCCGCCAGAGATGATGCCGACATCGGCGCCACCTGCGCGCTCAAGGCGCGCCTGGAAACCATGTACGCCAGCCTCCGCATCCGGCAGTTCGAAACGTTCGGTCTGCCACGCGCCGGTAGCCTTGATGGTACGCTGTTCGATGACCTTGCCGTCGCGCGTCAGCACCAAACGCCAGTCGGTGCCATCGTAACCGGTGATGCGCAAGCGCGTGTCGATGCGGATGGTTTCACCACGGAAGACTTCCGCTGGCGCACGGACCTCGGCCACCACCGCGTCGCGGATCACGCCTGAATCACCGACGTTGATGCCAGCCAGCAACGCACCACGAGCATTCAGCGCACGGATGGCTGGCACCGGATCGACACCAGCGGTCTGGCGACCGTCGGAGAGCAGGATCACTGCGCCAGCATGAGTCTGATCCCCCCAGTTGCGGGCGAGCGTCGACAACGGACCGGCGAAATCGGTGGAGCCGGTGGGAGCGAAACCCGTGAGTGCCGCCGGATCACCAACCGACGTCAGCACGCCATCATCGATCGCATGCCAACTGACGATCGCGCGATCGGCCAACAACGGAGCCAACGAGGTGCGCGCCAAGGACACCGCGCGTTCAGCACGCGACATCGCCCGCAGACGTTCGAGCCCGGCAGTCACTGCCGGTCCCCCCTGCGCCAACAAACCACGATCGCTCGCTTCCTGCGCCGCGTCGAGTTTGGGCTGCAGCGCACGACAACGGTTGCCGAAGTCACTGAGCGCGGTCACCAGCGCCTCCACCTTGTCGCCGTTGGCCTCGGGTTTACCGCGTTCAAGCATCGCCGTGATGCGAGCCAGCAAGGCGACCTGATCACGAAACAGCGCGGTGGTGTCATTGTCGCCGCCGGCACCAGCGAGTTCCTCGCCGCGTTTGGCATGCAGACGGGCGAGCGACTGGTCGAGCGCCGCCGGCTGACGGCCTTCGCTGGCGGCCTGTTGGATCTCGACCAAGGCCGCCGTGAGACCAGGCAGATCGTTGATCAGTGCTGTCAGTTCGCGACGTGCGCGACGCGGACCATCGGGACGTACCGACGCATCGACCAGTCCCAGCGCAACCGCTTCATCGAGTTGACGCGCGAGCGGTTGCTGCGCATCAGTTACCGCCATCGAGCCGGAGCGATCGATCACCACCGCGACTGCCGGCAACTGACGCTCAACTGTGGTCTTGGTCAGCGTCGGTTCGAGCAGCAGCAGCACGACCACCACCACCGCGGCACCACGCAACCACGACAAGCCAATGCGCGGAAAACGCGGCAGACGACCGACCTCAAGTCGCAGCAGGCTGACGATGCCCCAACCCGCGAGCGCCGCGAGCGGGATGATCAGCCACCAGGCAAGGCCGATGAGTTCGAAGGACCAACCGGATTCAGGAGTCATGGGAGGCTCGCTTTGCTCGCTCGAAATCGGTCCGATGTCCGATGTCCGATGTCCGATGTCTTGCGACCTTCAGTCCATTGGTGACGCCCCTGATTGCCCATGACTGCAAGAAAAAGGACATCGGACATCGGACATCGGACCGGTCGTTCATGCCGCCACCTTCATCACCGAATCCGTAGCCGCTGCACGTTCACCGGCAATCATACGACGGGTCAGGATAGTCTCGATGAAGAGCAGCGTGAGGCAGGCGATCACCAGCCAGCGTGCGAGTTCGAAGCTGGTGGTGCCGCCCTGGGCGAACAACGGCGCGACGCGGGCCGGGCGTTCGACGCGGTGCAACTTGAGATCGCCGAGTGCATCGCTCACCTCAGTCGGATTGAGCGGCAGCAACGCAGATTCCTCCGCACCCAAGGCCACGGCGTAGCGGATCACCGACGGCGGCGTACCGACGCGCACCTGATACGTGCCCGGCTGTACCAGCGGCATGCTCAGCAGCGCACGACGGCCTTCCCATGCGCCGCTGTCGAGCGGCAGTACCAGCCCATCCGGACCTTCCGCAGTGACGTTGCTGTCGCCGGTGCCCTCGGGCGGAACCCAGGCAAGGCGTTGGCCAGGAGCGAGATTGCGCGGCGGCAACACCACGCCACCAAGACTCGCCATCAGTCCACGGATAAGCGGTACAAACGCAGGTTTGAGTGGCAGATCGCTCCACTTGCCATCAAGACTGGTACCAAGCAGTGCCACGCGACCGAGACCGCGCATGCGTTCGACCAACAGCGGTTCACCACCGTCGAGATTGAGGATCCGCGTGAGATCGGTGATCGGACCAACATCGAGCGGCAGGTGACGGCGGACGTTGACTTCGGCCCAGGCATCTCCCCCGGCAGTGAAAGCGACGAGCGCCTGATGACTGATCTGCGACACCACGGGATGCGCTGCTGGCGAACGATCAACTGCCGGACGCAGCAGCGCGGGCAGGAAGCCATCGCCGCCACGGGTCCAGAAGCGGTTGGCGAGTTCCACCGGCGTCTGTGGGCCGACGCCCATCAGCACACCACCACCAGCAACCACGAAGTGTTCGATCGCGGCGACACCAGCGGCGTCGAGCGCCGGCACGTCGCCAAGAATGGCCACGCGTTTACCAATCAGCGCACGATCGTCGAGCAAGCCGACCGGGATACGCGTGATGCTGAAGAGATCCTTGCCATCGCCGAGCGGATCGAGCGCCGCGGCAACCAAGCCGAGGCTGCCTTCTAGACTGCCTTCTGAACTGGTGGCGGTGGTGCCTTCGACCAGCAATACGGGGACGGTGCTTTCCACCTGCACCGCCAGCGCACGGTGGTCATCAGCAGCGAGCGGATCGCGCGCGCCTTCAATGACACCTTCAAGCACATAGCTGCCAGGTTCACCGAACACGTGGCTGAAAGTCAGTTCGCGGCGATCGCCGATCTTGAGGTCGAGCGAGCGTTCGGCGACGGTGCGACCGTTCACTAGCAGGCGCACCAGCGTGCCGCTGATCGCCCGGGTGCCGGTGTGGGTGACGATGATGCGCACCTCAACCGTGCGGTTGGCTGGGATGAGGGCGCGGTCAACCGACATGCCGATCACCGCCAGGTTGCCGTCGACGACCTCGGCCTCGGGTGCGAGCAGGACCAGGTGCGGACGGGCACGGGAACCGTCGACCGCGTCCTTGCCGCCGGACAAGCGACGCCGCAAGTCTTCCCAACGTACGCGATCATCGGATTTCCAGCCGTCGCCGCGACCATCAGTGACCAAGATTATTTCGACTTCGGGGTTCAAGTGACGCGCCAATTGGTTGATACCGGCTTCGACCAGTGCTGGCATATCGCTGCCGAGCGCGGTCGGGCGCAGTTCCTGCACCTGCTGTTTGGCGGCATCGAAGTCGTAGAGCGGATCGGCCGGCGGCGCGCGCAGGCGTGACAGCGGGATGATGCTGACCTCATCGCCGGTCTTCAGCGTATCGATGTAGGCGAGTGCGAGCTTCTTGACGCCGTCGATCGCCGGCAGGGTGCGGCCTTCACCGGTGGAGACGCTGTCATCGATCAACAACACCGCCGCGGTCTTGGCACCACGGCTGATGACATCACCGCCCAGGCTGCCGGCGGTGTAACTGAAGTTGGGGCGCATCAACGCGAGCGCGAGGCACACCAGCGCCAGAATGCGAATGATCAGCAGCAGCAGATTTTCGATCGACAAGCTGCGCCGACGCCGCTGCAGCATGGTCTGCAAGAAGCGCATGGCGCCCCATTCGATCGGCTTGAGCCGACGACGGTGGGCGATGTGGATGATGATGGGGGCCGCGGCGGCGGCGATGCCGCCCGCGAGGGCAAGGTTGAGCAGCTCGATCATACGGCGGCTCCGCCGCTCGGCCCGATGTCCGATGTCCGATGTCCGATGTCTCTTGGGCGATGGTCCTGGTTGCGCTTGGGGAATTCACGGAGGTCCGCATTCGCAAGACCTCGGACATCGGACATCGGACATCGGACGAAACTCATGTCCTGGCTCCGGTCGTCGGACCGTCACTGGCGGTCAAGATGCGAGCCAGTCCAAGCGCAAGGTCTTCATCCGTGCGCAAGGTTTCGAGCTGCACGCCGATGGCGTGGCACCCTTCGGCGAGTTTCTGCCGGTGTTCGCGCAAGGCCTGCTGGTAGTAGGCGCGCACGCGGTCGGCGTCGAGGCGCAGGCGCGGCTCGTCTTCCAGGCCGATGAACTCGATCATGCCGGCGAGGGCGAACTGTTCTTCTTGCGGATCGACGATCTGAAAAATGCGCACGTCCTGTTTGCGGTGGCGCAGGTAACGCAGCGCCATCAGCAGGCGGTCGGCGTCATCGAAGGCGTCGGTGATCAGCACCACCAGGCCGCGGCGTTTGAGGCGCTGGGCGAGGCTTTCGAGCACCACCGCCAGACTGGTCTCGCCACCCGGCTCGCGTTTTTCCAGATGTTCAAGCATGGTCAGCAGATGCCCCATGGTCGACGCGGGCGGCAGGTGTTTGCGCACTTCGGTGTCGCAGATCGCCAAGCCGACGGCATCGCTTTGACGCAACATTATGAAGCCGAGCGCACCAGCGAGCCAGCGGGCATAATCAAGTTTGGTGACGCGCGACTCACCGTGGTTGTTGACGCCGGAGCCATACCCCATCGAGCCGGAGGCATCGAGCACGATGGTGGAGCGCAGGCGCGTCTCCTCTTCGTATTGGCGCACGTCGTAACGGTCGGTGCGGGCGTAGACGATCCAGTCAAGGCGACGCAGATCATCGCCGGGCTGGTACGGACGGTGACCGGCGAACTCCACTGACAGACCACGATGGATCGAACGATGCTGACCAACCAACGCGGCCTCGACCGCTTGGCGGGCGGCGACGCCGACCTTGCTCAGGCGTTGGAGAATCTGTTCCTGGATGGTCGATTGCAGGGACATGTCAGGTGATGCTCGTTGCGCTCGTCTGCGGAGGATGAAGTGCTGAGCACTGAGATTCATTGGTGAATATCAGGCCGGCGATCTTGATGACGCGGATGAAGCGGCGGCGACGGGCTACGACGTTGCGGACTTCCGTTGTGGAAACTCCGCACTCCGCACTCCGCACTCCGCACTGGGGAAATTCCATATCACACCTCCCGAGTCGCAACGGAACCGTTGATCAGGCCTTGGCCGCAGCGGCCGATGAGAAATGCGCGATCAGACGATCGATGATTGCGTCGCTGTTCAGACCGTTGGCCTGCGCGGCGAAAGAACACACCACGCGGTGACGCAGCACTGGTTTGGCCAAGGCGATGATGTCATCGGTAGTAACGTGGAAACGTCCGTGCAGCAGCGCGCGGGCCTTGCCACCGATGATGAGCTGTTGACCAGCGCGTGGACCGGCGCCCCATTGCAGCCACTTGGTCGCGTCCGGCACGTCGATGAATCCTGGGCGCGTGGCGTGGACCAGGTTGACGACGAAGTCGTACACGTGGTCGGCAACCGGCACCTGACGGACGACGTCCTGCAGTTGGATCAGTTCACGTCCGGTGAACATGCGGTTGAGGCGCACCTTGGCACTACCCGTGGTGCGACGCAGGATCTGGACTTCTTCTTCTTTGGTCGGGTAGCCGACCTTGACCATGAACATGAAGCGGTCGAGCTGAGCTTCGGGCAGCGTGTAGGTGCCTTCCTGCTCGATCGGATTCTGGGTCGCGAGCACGAAGAACGGATCTGGCAGTTCGTAAGTGCGGCCACGGCAGGTGACGCGGCGTTCCTGCATGGCTTCGAGCAGTGACGCCTGGGTCTTCGGCGGCGTACGATTGATTTCGTCCGCGAGACAGATGTTGGCGAACAACGGGCCCTGAAGGAATTCGAACTGGCGACGACCGGTCTCCGGATCTTCCTGAATGATGTCCGTGCCGGTGATGTCCGAGGGCATCAAGTCCGGCGTGAACTGGATGCGGCTGAACGACAGGTCGAGCACCTGGCCGAGCGTCTGCACCATCACGGTCTTGGCCAGACCGGGCACGCCTTCGAGCAGACAGTGACCGCGGCAGAGCACCGCGAGGATCAACTGTTCGAGCACCTCGCGCTGACCGACGATGACCTTCTGCATCTCTTCGAGCACCTGCGTGCGCGCTTGGGCCAGGCGTGCAACCAACTCGGCTTCACCGGCCTTCTGCGGCACTGTTGCTCCGGCGGCTCCGGCGGCTCCGGCGGCTCCGGCGGCTCCGGCTGCTTTGGCGTGGCTGGCCGTCTTGGGCTGAAGGGCGGCATCGCTAGACATGGGAGGCTCCTGGCTACGTCGGGATAACGGCGGGTCGGTGGGGCTGTGACAACGGTGGAATGTCCGATGTCCGATGTCCGATGTCGTCCGATGTCCGATGTCCGATGTCCGATGTCCGATGTCCGTGGGTTACTGGTCCCCACGCCCGGTTCAGAATTCGGGAGCCCAACGACATCGGACATCGCACATCGGACATCGCCCGATCCACATCCCCCTTCCGGAGGCCACGACACGGCACATCATCCGCGGACCGATGGCTGACGACCTTGATGAATGGATGACCGCCGCGCGCGACCAGGGCGACCAACAGGCCTTTGCCATGGTGGTTGAGAAGTGTCACCACCTGATTCGCGCTACGTTACTTCGCGAGACCGCCGAGCCAGAGCTGGCCGACGAAATCGCGCAGGAGGCCCTGACCCGTGCGTGGGCCAAACGCGAACAGTACCGCCCTGGTACCAGTCCCCGCGCTTGGCTGCTGACCATTGCTCGTAGTCAGCTGATGGAACATCACCGCCGCCAGGATCGCGACCGCCGCCACCTGCGTGAACTGGTGCGCCAGGAACTGCTGCGCCAAGCGCCGCAGGAAGCCGACAGCGAGCAGCAGCAGCGCCTCGCCGCGCTCAAGATCTGCCTGACCGAGATCGGCGACGACCACCGCCAACTCATCGACCTGGTGCACAACCAGGGCCTGACCAGCGACGCAGCAGCCGAGATCCTGGGCATCAAGGCCCCGGCCTGTCGCCAACGGTTGTCGCGCCTGCAACGCATGCTGCGCGAGTGCGCTGAGAAGCGCATCCTGGCGAGTGAGCAATGAATACCCCGACCGGAACACCAACGGGCACACCCATGGGCGCCCCAGATCTCGACGCGCGCGTCGCCGACCTCGCCACTGGTTTTGCCATCGGTGATCTTGAAGAAACTGAACTTCGCGAATTCTACGACCTGCTGCGCGACGAGCAGGGCAATGGCGAACGCGCAGCGCAGGTCGCCTGGCAAACCCTGGGCATGGTCACCGACATCCGCACGCAGGTGTCATCGACCTTCCAGGACACCGTCGCCCACCGCCTGCAGCAGGCATCGATGAGCGGACGTTTCACCAACGCGCTGCTCAAACGGTTGGGCATGCGCAGTGGCGGACTGCAGCCGGTCGAGACTCCGCAGCCCAAAGCTCCGCTGCGTATCGCGCTGTGGTTGGTGGTCGCGGTGGTTGCTGGCGCACTCTTAACGGGCGGTATCGGTTGGGTGTGGTCGTTGGCCCGTAGCGCCAGTGCCACCGTCACCGCGCTCCATGGCTCTGCTACCATCGCCGGACAATCGCTGACGCCTGGGGCAGTGGTCGATCATCGTAGCCTGGTGGTGAAATCCGGCAGCCAACTCACGCTGTTGTGGAGCGACGGCAGCAGTGCCGCCATCGCTGGCGGTGACGATGGCAGCGAAGCGGTCGCCACCGTGCGCAATGATGGTCTGGTGCTGTTGCGTGGTCAGGCATGGATCGCCGGACGCAGCGGATTCATCATCGTACTGCCGGATCGCCGCTGCCGCGTCGAACAGGACGACACCAGCGTGGCGACCCAGGTGGTGGCTAGCCGTGGCTTCGTCGGCGTGCGCCGTGGTGCGCTGTACGATGACCGCTTGGGCTCGACTTTGCTGGAGAACATGGGCTCTGGCCCAGCCGGCGGCTTCCGCTGGCAGTGGGAATGGGATCTGATGAGCGGCAGCCTCGCTCGTGGGGCCACGCCACCACCGGACTGGCGTCTTGGTGCGGATCTGGTGTGGCGTGATCTGACCGACACCGTGCGGATGGTCTTCACCGGCACGGATCCCGCCGGTCAGGGACTCGAACTGCGCATGGTTCCCGGCCTGGTGGTGGTGATGCACAAGGGTCAAGAAATCCAGCGCCTCACGCTGCCTGGTTCACCACTGCTGAACATGCAGCTGTCGCTGCGCCAGAACGACGGCAAGACCCTCACGGTCGCGGTGGAGGACCTTTCGCTCACCGTCCCCCTCGCCGCAGCGATTGGCGGCTACCGCCTGCACCTCGATGGCAGCCCGATGATCAAAGTTGGAACGTTCCACCCACTGCCGACGCCGCGTCCGCCGTTGGCGGTGCCTGGTTGGTGAGCGCGGTCGCTGGCGCATGACGACCGGTGAACAACCGGCGAATCCGTATGAGCCTCCGGAACACGGAGGCATGGCCGCAGTGAATGGTCCGCTCAGGCCACCCATCAACCGCAAGAAGGTCATTCGGGCCGTAGTGATCTGGTTCGGGTTCATTGGTATCAGCGGCACAATCAACCTGTTGTCCATTTTACTTCCGACCCAGAGCAATCGTTCTCTTGGCCCACGATCATTCTGCTGATGATCGGCATGATCAACCTGATCGCCTTTCTGATCTACCGTGTCTTGCTGCTGGTCTGGATCACGAGAGGACGCTTCCGCGGACCGTAGTGATGTGCCGTCTACCGGCACGGAATTCACGGTGCGGTGATAAATACCGATCCCATCACCCCGCGATGATCGCTCCCCGGCACGGAAAAAACCGTCAGAGGACTCAACATCGCATTCCTTGCCAGCATATGATCGATGGTGATGCCGAACGGTCCGAGTACCGACGGCCACGTCGCGGGTGACATTCCAGGCGCGCGGCGCAGACCAGTGTAGCCGGTGAAGGTGCGCCACATCGATGTGCCGGAGGTAAGGTTGAAATCACCCAGCACCAGCACTGGTTCAGGATGGCGCTCAATGTCCAATTCGTGCGCCAGCATCGCCAATTGACGGTTGCGGCGCGTGGTCGCCTCGGCGTCCACCGGAGCCGAGGTATGGACCACGAACACCCGCAGCGGTGATTCCCCGAGATCGACCAGCGCTTCGATGACGGTCACGCCATCGAAGGTGTGGGTGCTGTGGGTGACGATGCGTTTGCTGCTAAGCAGGGCGATGCGGGTCGCATCTGCGCGTCCGCTCCAGGCCTGGAAAGGCCAACGCGGGTGTTTGCGCAGTACCTCTTCATCGCTGGTGGTGACTTCTTCGAGCGCCAACAGATCGACCTCGAGCGACGCGATCATCGCCTGCGTCGCCGCACGATCCGAGTTGTAGAACTGCACGTTGGCGGTGGCGACACTGGCCTGGGCGATCGGTGTCCCGTTCAGGACCGCGCGCGGCGACCACGACGACTGGACCCACGGCAGCAGCGCCAGGATCAGCAGGACAAAGAACAGCCGCCCCCAGCGCGTATCGAGGCGAAACACCACCATCGCCGGCAGCAACGCCACCGCGCCATGCAGCGTCCAATGGCTGGCGAGTTCGCCGTACCACGTCCACGCAGACAGTTGGGCGACCATGATGCCGATCATCGGCCAAACGGTGGCGGCGAGCAGGAGCCAGTGCCAGAGCGGGCGAATCACCGGAAGGTTGGAAGTCATCATTCGGAGGCGATCGCCATTATGAATGAAACCACAAGCCCAACGAACAAGCTCGGTAGGAAATTGATTCCAAGGAGCAGCCGCGCGTGGCGCCACCGGTCATTACCCATCACCATGAGTGAGATGGGGAGGGAAACGATGAGAACTACCAGCGAGGGAAATAGACCGGGAAGCGCACCAAGGCACTGGCAAAAGACTATTTTCAGAATGGGACCAGCGAACGATCCCAGGAAACCTTCGTCTCCCAACATCCCAAGGACATACATGGGCACAAACACCAACCACGGAAGCAGAGCGGCTGCTACCAAGCAAGCAGTCCGCTGAGCACCGGTTTGTAAGATCATCCCAACTTCTTGGCGATACGCGCCAACGTGCGCGTGGCGAAGCCGGTCATGCCCTTGCTGTAGTAACGCCAGCCACCGGTCTGGATCGCTGGGCCGGCGATGTCGAGGTGTGCCCACTTCACGGTGTCGGGAATGAACTCGCCAAGGAACAGCGCGGCGGTGATGGTGCCGCCGTAACGACCACCGACGTTGTTGATGTCGGCGTGCGGATGGTCGAGCAAACTGCGGTATTCGCCGTAGAACGGCAACTGCCACAGTTCTTCGCCGGATTCCTGGCCCGCGGCGCGCACCTGATCAAGGAAGGTCTGGCCACGACCGAGCAGTCCGCCGATACGTTCGCCGAGCGCGACCAAGCAGGCGCCGGTGAGCGTGGCGACATCGACCACGTGGGTCGCGCCCTGTTCGACGGCGTAGGTCAGCACATCGGCGAGCACCAGGCGGCCCTCGGCGTCGGTGTTGTCGACGTGGATGAACTTACCGTTGCGCGCCTGATAGATGTCGCCCGGACGCTGGGCCATGCTGTCGGGCATGTTCTCTGCCAAGCAGAGGTAACCGGTGACGGCGACCTCGGGGCCTTGTTCGGCGATCAGCGTCATGGCGCCGAGCACCGCTGCGGCACCGCCCATGTCGCCCTTCATTTCCCACATCGCCGCGCTCGGCTTAATGCTGATGCCACCGGTGTCGAAGGTGATGCCCTTGCCGACCAGGGCGAGGTGCTTGCCCTTGGCGGCACGCTTCGGGGTGTAGGTCAGCTCAACCAACGCGGGTTCGCTCATGCCGGCCATGCCGACCTGGACCAGACCTGGAAAGCCGGCCTTGGTCAGCGCACGTGTGCCGCTGATGACCTTGAAGCCGAGACCAGCCTTGCGCGCTTCTTTGCGTGCACGCTCGACGAACGACTGCGGATGCAGCAGGTTCGGCGGCATGTCCGCCAGTTCGCGCGCCAGGTTCTGCGCCCCAGCGACGGCGATGGCAGCTTCAACCGCGGCCTTCTGCTTGGGCACGCGGATGGTGATCTCGGCGCGTTTGCCTTCCTTGCCGGAACGCAGGACGTTGTAGCGGTAATCACCCAGCAGCATGCCCTCGACCAGCGCCTGCGGATTAGCCGCGGTGCCCTGCACCAGCACGGTGGCGGCACTGGCCTTGGCCGAACGCACGCCGTCGACGATCTCCTTGCCGAGCACGCGCCAATTCTCGCCACCGATGAGCCAGGGTTTCTCGTCCGGCTTCACCAGCAGGAAGCGGCCGTCTTCGCAGACCAGCGACAACGGTGCGCTGGCCTCGCCTTTGGCGATGCGCGCAGCCTGCGCCGCGACCAGACGTGGCAGCTTGGCCGCACAGTGGCCGATGACCACGACGGTGAGTTCGGATTTGCCGAGATCGGCGGTGACGATGAGGTCGTGCATGGAAGCTCGCTTTTGCTCGCTGGTCCGATGTCCGATGTCCGATGTCCGATGTCAAAAGGCATCGGACATCGGACATCGGACATCGGACAGTTATTCAGATTTTTGGCAGGATCGCCGTGATCAACCCGGTCAACACCGGTTCAGCCGCGTTCGCCGCGGCGATGATCTTCGGCACGTTGGCCGGCTCCAACGCATCAGCGATGCAGCGGTCAGTGACGATGGCGAAGGCCAGGGTGCGCAGACCGCAGTGCACCGCGGCGATGGCCTCGGGCACGGTGCTCATGCCCACCACGTCGCCGCCGAGGTTGCGCAGCATGCGGTACTCGGCCTTGGTTTCGAGGTTCGGGCCGAGCACGCCGACGTACACCGCCTTGTGCAGGTGGATCTTCTTGCTCAACGCGACTTCGTCCGCCAGGGCGAGCAGTTTGCGATCGTAGGTCTCGAACATGTCGGGCCAACGCGGGCCGATCTTGTCGTCATTGGGGCCGACCAGCGGGTTGATGCCCATCAGGTTGATGTGGTCATCAAGGATGGCGAGGTCGCCGATATGGTAGTGCGGGTTCAGGCCGCCGACGGCGGAACCCATGATCAACACCTTGGCGCCGAGAGCCTTGGCCAAGCGCACCGGGACGACGACGTCAGCCGGGCTGTGGCCTTCGTAGCAATGCAGGCGACCGCTGAACGCGACCACCGGCACACCGGCGAGCGTGCCGAGCACGAGCTCGCCCTTGTGGCTTTCAGCGGTGGCCTGCGGCATGCCTTTCAGTTCGTGGAACGGGATGCGCGCGTCGGCTTTGATCTTCTTGGCCACACCGCCAAGGCCGGTGCCGAGCAGGATGGCGACCTGCGGCTTCAGCTTGCTGTGAGTGCGCACCTGCGCGACGAGAGCGGCGAGTTGGTCAGAGAGCGACATGGTGTGATCCGGTGGGTGTGAGGGGCGGGATGGTGTTCGCGCGCCCGCTCGGCGCAACGGGGGCGAGTGTTGGAAAAGGCTTGAGGCTTAAGGCTTAAGGCTTGAGGCCCGAGCAACTGCCATTCGCCCCCCGTTGGTCGAATCCTGCACGCGTTGCGGACCTCAAGCCTTAAGCCTTAGGCCTTAAGCCTAAAGCCTAAAGCCTTAAGCCTGCCGCTTCCCCCCTTGCCCAGCCAACTGGTAATTGGTAAGAGGTCTGACCAGTGACCAACCCTATGGATGTCCATCTTTTCGTGCCCTGTTACCTCGACCAGGTCCACCCCGAAGTGGCCATGGCGACCGTCACGGTGCTGCGCCGTGCCGGCTGCACGGTGCACTACAGTGACCAGCAAACGTGTTGTGGCCAACCGATGGCGAACACCGGCTGCGCTGATGATGCGGCGGTGCTGGCCAGGCGGCATCTCGATCTGTTCGCGGGCAAGACCACGGTGTGCCCTTCGGGCTCCTGCACCAGCATGGTCAGCCATCATTACCATGACCTCGGCATGCGTCTGAGCGTGACGGACGAGAAGACCATGCAGCGCACGTTCGAGCTGTCGGACTTCCTGGTGAACGTGCTGGGCGTCACCGATCTGAAGGCGCGTTTCCCGCACAAAGTTTCGCTGCATCACAGCTGCCACGGCCTGCGCGAGCTTGGCCTGGGCGTGATGAGCGAACGACGCGATCCACCAAAGCTCGGCCCGGCAGAGGTGCTGCTCGCCCAAGTCGAAGGTCTGACGTTGGTGATGCCGGAACGCCGCGATGAATGCTGCGGCTTCGGCGGCACCTTCGCCGTGGCGGAGGCGGATCTCTCGGCGCGTATGGGCCACGATCGTTGCGATCAACTGTCGCAGGGCGACGCCGAATACATGACCGGCAATGATCAGAGCTGCCTGATGCATCTGGACGGCATCCGCAAACGCCGCGGGCGCGGGCCGCAGGCGATTCATTTGGCGGAGATATTGGCATGTCAATGAACTCCAGGTCCGATGTCCGAGGTCTGATGTCCGAGGTCTCCTGGCCGGTATCCTTGGTTGGGCTTGGTGGCCTGGTCGTGTTCCGCATCCACACTACATCGGACATCGGACATCGGACATCGGACATCGGACCTATCGCCGACATCGGACATCGGACATCGGACATCGGACGTCTCTCATGACCGCTCGCGTCCCGCAGTTCCACGTCGACTCGGAAAAATTCCTTGTCGACCAACAGCGCGTCACTTGGCATGACGGCGCGCTCTGGCATCTGCGCTACAAACGCGACCTCGCTGCGCAGATGGTGCCCGATTGGGAAAATCTGCGCGATCAGGCTGCGGCCATCAAGGCGCACGTCCTCGACCACATCCCGACGCTGCTGTCGCAGTTCATTAAGAACGCGGAAGCCGCCGGCTGGGTCGTGCACTTGGCACCGGAAGCCGATGACCTCAAGCGCATCGTGCTCGACCTGCTGAAGAAGAACGGCGTGACCAAAGCCGTGAAGAGCAAGTCGATGCTCACCGAGGAATGTGGCCTCAACCACCACCTGGAAGCCAATGGCATCGAGGTGGTCGATACCGATCTTGGCGAACGCATCGTGCAGCTGCGCCATGAGCCCCCCTCGCACATCGTGGTGCCGGCGATCCACCTCAAACGCGGTGAGATCGGTGAATTGTTCCATGAACACCTGGGTACCGCCAAGGGCGAAGATGATCCGCTGCGCCTGACGCGGGCGGCGCGTGCGGATCTGCGTAAACGCTTCCTGGGCGCGCAGGCGGGACTGACCGGCGTCAACTGGGCCGTCGCCGACAGCGGCGCGATCGTGGTCTGCACCAACGAAGGCAACGCCGACCTCGGCACCGCGCTTCAGCCGCTGCACATCGCCTGCATGGGCGTGGAAAAACTCATTCCCACGACTGCTGATGGCGGCGTGTTCTTGCGCCTACTCGCCCGCAGCGCGACGGGGCAGCCGATCACCACCTATTCGACGCACATCCGCGGACCCGATCCCACGCGTCCCGGCCATCAGGCGCACCTGGTGATCGTCGACGCCGGACGTCACCGGTTGTTTGCCGATGATGAACACCGCCGCGCCTTGTCGTGCATCCGTTGCGGCGCGTGCCTCAACACCTGCCCGGTCTACCGCCGCGCGAGCGGCCACGCCTACGGCACCACGGTGCCTGGGCCCATCGGAGCAGTGCTTGCACCGGCGATGATCGGCACCGCCAAGGCGAAAGAATTGCCATTCGCCAGTACGCTGTGTGGTTCCTGCACCAACGTCTGCCCGGTGAAAATCGATCTGCATGACCAGCTGCTGTCGTGGCGCCGTCGCCTCGCGCGTGAAGGCCACGTGCCATTCAGCAAGCGCTTCGCCATGAAGATCGGCGCGCAGGCGTTGAGTTATCCGTGGCTATTCTCGCTCGCTGGCAAGATCGCCCGCACCTTCTGGGGTCTGGCGCGCAAAGGCATCCCAGGCCCACATGCTGGTTGGACCAAACACCGCGATCTGCCACCAGCACCGAAGCAAAGCTTCCGCGGCTGGTGGAAGAGCGACGGGCAGAACCAGGGCAAACCCACGAACAAGGATCAGGACCATGGTTGACGGCGCCGCTCTGGCCGCATTCAGCATGCGCTTCCAACGTCCGGTTGGCAGCGTGCTGAAGGCGCATCCCGGCGTTTATACCGGCCCCGACCTGCCGGCGTCGTGGGAGGTGTTCGCCACCTCACTCAAAAGCGTCGGTGGTGTGTTGCTGAACGCCCAGCCGTCGCAGGAGCAAGCGATCCAAGCCGCCATCGATATGGGCCGCGCCCCAGGTCGCGTGGTCGCGAGCGCTGCGGCTGCCACCCTGCTGACCGGCGTCACCGGCTGGGAGACCGCCCGCGTCACCACCACGCCGCAGGAATGGGAGGACGTCGACCTCGCCATCATCCGCGCTGAGTCCGCCTGTGCGGAGAACGCCGCGCTGCTGGTAACGTCCTCTTCGCTGCCGGAACGCGCCCTGGCGTTCCTTGCCCAGCGCATCCTGGTGCTGGTCCCACGCAATCGCCTGATCGGCGGATTCATGGCCGCGCAGGCCGAATTGGCAAGCCGCTTGGCGAACGGCGAAGCGCTGCACCATGCGACGTGGATGAGCGGACCCAGCAAGACGGCAGACATCGAACAGACCCTGGTCATCGGCGCACACGGCGTGTGCGCGCTCGCGGTGATGGCGGTGGATATATGACCCTCGCACGTCTTCCCGTCGCTGCCCGCGCACAACAGGCCGCTGCCGCCATCGAAGCCGCGATCCGTTCTGGCGAATTCCCCAAGGGCTCGTGTCTGCCGGCCGAGCGCGAATTGGCGGTGAAACTCGGCCTTAGCCGTCCAGCGCTGCGTGAAGCGATCCGCACGCTCGCCGAACGTGGCATGGTCACACCGCGCCACGGCATCGGCACGGTGGTGGTCGGCGAGGAACATCGCCCACTCGGTGACGCCTTGGGTCGCGCGCTTGGCGGCAAACGCGACGCTCATGTTCAAGTTCATGAAGTGCGCGAACTGCTGGAAGGCGCCATCGTTCGCCGCGCCGCCGTGCGCGCGACCGCGACGCAACGGGCGGAACTCAAGAAACTGCACCGCGCTTACATCGATGCCGGCAGCGACCACGATGCACTGGCACACATCGATTCCGATTTCCACCGCGCCCTCGCCCGCGCCACCGGCAATCCGTTGTTCGAAACCATGCTCGCCGCTCTGCGCCACGCGATGACCGACGCCCAGCGCACGGCGATGGAAACCCTCTCACCTGATGAGATCGCCCTCCAACACGCGGCGATCATCGACGCCATCGAGGCGAAGGATCCGGATGCCGCGGTACAGGCGATGGAAAAACACTTGGCGACGGTGCGCGGGGCACTGAACTGACCAGGAAACTGAGCAGGAAATAGCCCAGTGGGACGATCCTCCCGGGCCGTGCTCAGTTCCCAGGACCACCCGCTGGGACACCCGCTGGGACACCCGCTTCGACCGGCGTCTCCGCCACCTTCCCCGCATCCACATCCGGCTTGACCGCGATCTTGGCGATCACGCTGTGGATCTCCGGATTCTTCATGAACTGTTCCCAGCACAGACCGGTGCGGTGGTTCTCGATCATGCAGATGATCGGACCCTGATTGATGGCGATGTAGTCCTCGGCGAACCAGTCGCGACCGGGATTGAAGGCGTCCTTGAAGCCCATCGGGCCCCACAGCTTGGCGCCGTGGGTGCGGTAGAGGTGGCGCATGGTCGCCAGCGATTCCGCCGGGATGTAGGGCATGGCGCTGATCGACGCGGTCGGCGCGATGGTGCCGTTGTCCAGGCCTGGGGCGTGGGCGAGGTAGCCGTCGGGGCCGTCGCTGGCCGTCAGGCCCCACACCAGTTCGCCGTAGCCGGGGAAACGTCCTGGGTTCTCGATGCAGTAGCTGCGGTTGATCAGGCTGATGTTGCGGTTGTTCTCGAAGTAGTCGCAGTAGCGGTCGCGCAGACCGCGCGGATCCAGGCCGATGAAGGAATAATGCGTAAAGAACAACGGTCCGCCGTGGGTCTGGCCGACCCATTGGGTGTAGCCGTAGTAGTCAGAGCCATTGACGTAAGTGGTACCGTCGCCGACCCAACCTTCATGGTAGCTGCTCTCTGGGATCGGATACGTCGGCGAGGACATCGCGAGCAGGTAGGTGATCATGGTCTCGTTGAAGCCACCGCCGACCTTCAGGTCCATCGCCCAGCCGTAATTCGGCGACCAGTGCCAGTAAAGAGTGCGGCTGTCGGGCGAACGCAAGTACCACGACCACTCGACCCCCTCCCACAGGCGGTTGGCGGTCAGACGGACGTCAATCTCCGCGGCATCATTGCGGTTGAAGTACTGCCGCACCGCCAACATGCCCTGGACCAAGAAGGAAGTCTCGACGATGTCGCCGCCGTCATCGAAGGTCGAGAACGGCACGGTCTTGCCGGTGCGTCCATCAAGCCAGTGGGCGAAGGCGCCGTGGTAACGCTCGGCCTTGGTCTCGTAAAAAGTCAGGATGCGCTGGATGCGTTCGACCGCCGCCGCGCGGGTGATGAAACCACGTTCGACACCGATCATGATGGCGAACAGGCCGAAGCCGGTTCCGCCAGTGGCGCAGATGTTGGGGTTGCCGCCGCTGCGTTCACGCACCAAGCCGGAATCCGGATGAGCGAAGTCCCAGAAGTAGCGGAAGGTCGCGCGCTGGACTGAAGTCATGAACTCCTGGTCGTCCTGAGCGCGGCTGCTGGCCTCGCTGATGCCGATAACGCCATTCTCATAACCATCCTGTCCGACCGCGGTCACCCGGTACCAGCGTCGCACATCGTTGGCATTGAGGAAATCGCTGAACACCGGCATGCTTACCGGCAACGTGGTCAGGCGCTCGAAGCTGCCATCAGCCTGTTCGGCGCGGTAGACATGATAACCGGTAACCGCGCTGGTATGAGGCTGATCCCATTCCAGATCGATGCGCAATTCCTGCCCACTGGCACGTACCACTGGGCGGACTGTCGCGATGTCCAGGCGCGTCGGTCTGGTGGCGGCGGTCGGCGTGGCGGCGGTCGGCGTGGCGGCGGTCGGCGTGGCGGTCGGTGCAGCGTTGGCAACGACAGACACCGAGGCCAACTCGTGGTCCGGGATCGCAACAGCATTCCCTGTACCACCAGCAGTGGACACCGCGCCCACGACGGACAACACCAGGACCGCCAGCGGCAGGAGTCCGCGCCAGGGGCTCTTCAACAATGGTTCACGTCGGTCCACACCGGAAGATACAGCCAGCACCCCCAAAGCGATGAGTCAATTCCCGCTGGTTGGACAAGGAACTGTACCAGAGCGTGAGACGCTTGGTCGCCCAACGGTTTCCTGTAGCAGGCTTGAACGCTCTGGACATCCGCACCACTTAGTGTGCGGGTATATTTTCATCCCTTCGACCCAGTGGTGGCGATGCCTTGGATGAAGGTCCGCTGGGTGAGGAAGAACAACACCAGCACCGGCGCGATGAACATCGCCGAGGCCGCCATCAGGTGCGACCAACGCCCGCCGTATTCGGACAGGAACTGCTGCAGTCCGTAAGCCAGCGTGTAGCGGTTCGGATCATTGAGGTAGATCAACGGACCGACGAAATCGTTCCACGTACCCAGGAACTGGAACAGCGCGCAGGTCGCCAGCACCGGGATGGACAGCGGCAGAACGAGTTGGCGGAAGACCTGCCATTCGCTTGCGCCTTCCAGGCGGGCGGACTCGATCATCTCTTCGGGAATGGTAAGGAAGAACTGCCGCATGAGGAAAATGAACAGCGGCACGCCGAAACACGATGGGATGATCAGCGGCAGGAAGGTCCCGTACCACCCCAGTTCACGGAACAACAAGAACTGCGGGATCATCGTCACCTGCGCCGGCAGGGCCATGGTCATCAGCAACAGCACGAAAAGCGGTTCGCGGAAACGGAAACGCAGGCGCGCGAAGCCGTAGGCCACCACCGCGCTCGACAGCACCGCGCACACCACGTTGAGCACGCACAACACCGCGGTGTTGCCCAGGTAGGTGAGGAACGGCACCTCGACCAGCGCGTCGCTGTAGTTGTGCCACGCCACCGGGCTGGGGATGAGGTTGTCGATGGCAAAGGGTGAGGCCGTTTGGCCCTCGCGCGGGAATATCTGCGCGTCCTCCTTGAGCGAGGTCGAGAGCATCCAGATGAGCGGCAACAGGAATGGGATGGCCAGAATGATCAGGATCGCATGGGTCAGCAGACGCTGAGCGGTGCTCGGCCGGGTGCCTTTCATGGCGCAACCCCGTTGATCGCCCCGCTGCGCGGCGATCCGGGGCGTGACAGCCGGCTGCGCCGCCCACGTTCGCGTTCGACCTCCGCCTCCAGATCCTTCAACGCCTGCTCCGCGCTCTTGTCGCCGCGCACCACACGGTCCTCGGCCTGCCACGCCCGGCTGGTGAAGAACACCTGGTACGCCACCGGCGGGACCGGTTCGACGTCGGGGCCGTCGACCGCCGTGATGAACGTGCGGAACTGTGGGTTCTTCTTCAGGAATGCTTGGAAGTCCGGCGATTCGACGGTGGTGCGCAGCGGTGGCAGCCAACCACCAGAGGCATTGAAAGTCCCAGCGATCGCCGGGTCCTGCAGCCCGGACCAGAAACGCATGAAGGCCATCGCGCCGTGCCGCTCCTTGGCCCCCACCGGAATGAACGCCAGATTGACGGTGGCGAATCCGGCGTTCACCCGTCCGCCCTTCGGTGGCGGCAACGGCGCCGTGCGGTACTCGACCTCCGGTGCATAGTTGGCGAGCTGTTCGACGCGCCACTGGCCATCGACCGAGATGGGATAAAGCCCACTGACAAACGGCCACTCCACCGCTAATGAACCGCTATTGAGCGAGGCGCGGAACTGGATCATGCGTTCGTAGCCGTAGTGGCGGTAGACCTCACCGATGAACGTCAGCGCCCGGCGGTTTTCCTCGTTGTCGATGGTGATGCCGCCGTCGGGACGTTCTTTGAACCCGCCGCCGAAGAGCGGGGCGAAAACCGCCAGGCGACTGGGCAGGAAGCCGACCCGTTCAAGGCGCCCCTGCGCATCGACGCGATCGAGCTTGCGCCCCCATGCGACCAGTTCCTCCAACGATTCGGGAAAATGATCTGGATCCAGGCCGGCAGCACGCACCAGATCAGGCCGGAAATAACAGGCGAAATTGTTCATTCCGATGGGAATGCCATAGAGGTGACCATGGCACTGCGCCCCCTTGAGTGCGACCGGATAGCCGTCCTCGCGCAAGACGCGGTGATCTTCTGCGCTCAGCAGGTCCTCCAATGGTTGCAGCAAACCATCAGCCGCCCAGGAGCCGACGGTCGGACTCCACTGCGTCATCACATCCGGCGGTTCACCCCCGGCGATCGCGAGCATCAGCTTCTGATCCGACACCACGGCTGGCACCGCCAGGGCAATCACCTCGTAGCGTTCCTGCGAGCGGTTGAAGGCGGCAACAATGGCATCGATGAGCGGCTGACGTTCGCCGGTCCACTGATGCCACAACCGTACCGGCAGCCGTTCGGGGAACTGCCGCTGCATCGGTGCCGGCAAAGCGAACCACGTGATCGCCGCGATGAGCGTCAACGCCGCCAGGCCACGCAGCAGCCACGGCATGAATGGTGGAGTGCGACGTTCATCCAAGCGCACGTATGCCAACCGCACCGTATGGCTGTCGCGGCTGGAGCGCTCGTCGTAGAACGGATCCTCACTCATAGTGGACCCAGCGTTTATGCGTCTTGAACAGGCCGTAGGTGATGCTGGCCACGAGGACAAACATGATCCACGCGAGAGCGCTGGCGTAACCGAGATCCAGGTAACGCCACGCGCGGAAGAACAGGTAGAGCGCCAAGAACAGCGTGCTCTCCTGCGGTCCACCGCTGGTCAGGATGTAGGCCTGGGTGAAGTACTGGAACGCGTGGATGATGCCCATCACCAGGTTGAAAAAGATCACCGGCGTCATCATCGGCATGGTGATGTGGATGGCGCGCTGCACGACGTTGGCGCCATCGATGCGCGCCGCTTCGTAAAGTGATTGCGGCACGTCCTTCAGACCGGCGAGGTAGATCACCACGCTGCCGCCGATGCCCCACAACGACAACATAATGAGTGTGGTCATCGACCACGAGGGATCCTGCAACCACGCCGGACCATCAATGCCGACCAGCCGCAGGATGCTGTTGGCCAGACCGATCTGCGGATTGAGCACCCACATGAACACCACCGACGACGCCACCACCGGGACGATATGGGGCAGAAAGAAGATCGTGCGATAGACCCCGATGCCACGGACCTCGACATTGAGCAACAACGCCAACACGAACGCCGCCGCCACGCCCAGCGGCACCGCCACCAGGGCATAGACCAGGGTATTCCAAATCGCAGTCCAAAACGACGGGTCATCAAACAGCAGCGTCTGGTAGTTTGCCAAACCCACCCACGTCGGCGACGACGCCACGGTGTAATGGGTGAACGACAAGCACACGCTGGCGATGAACGGCAGCGCGGTGAAGACCGCAAAGCCGATCAGCCAGGGACTGATGAAGAGGTAACCGAGGCGATCGCGACGCATCAGCGGGTTCCGGTCGGCTCCAACAGGCGTTCCGCGATAAGACGGTCGATGGTCGCATCGAGTTCCGCTTTGCCGACCAGTTCCTGCCCGAGCGCGATCAGCACTCCGTTTACGGTCACTCCGTGACGCTTGGCTGCCGCGCGTAGTTCCTTCCACACTGCCGCAGGCAGTTTCACCGTCCGCGACGTGAGCCCGAGCGGTTGCTGACCTTTCGCCGGCCGTCCCCGCTTTGGCGCCAGCGGAAGCTGCTCGGCGGGTTTATCCGCACTGAAACGCCGCTCCAAGCGTTTGGCGAATGCCTGGTATTCACTGACGCTCATTTCTCGCACCGAAGGACGTTTGCTGGTCATGGGGTTCTCCGCAAGGCGCGTCTGGGGATGAGAAAGCCGGTGATGGGAATGATGGCGATGGGTGTGATGCCGTCATCGACCTCGTAGACGATACGATACAACCTGCCGTGCAGACGGCTCTCTGCTACCGAGACAGTGGCATCGTCCTTGTCGGTCCATTCGCTGTGGCTGTGTAGATATAAGGTTTCCCACATGGTGGTGGTCAGTCCGTGATCGCGGATGTGGTCGATGTTGCCACCTGGGCGCGAATCTCAGTGGTAGTCGATGCGCACATCATTCATCGGGGGCGAGCCTGCCGACGGAAGGAAAAAAGAGAACCACCTTTTACGTGATCAGTGCAGATGAGTAGGCGGTCAGTTTGGCCGAAGGACGATCAGCCTGGCAGACTGCTTGTAATAAGAGGTGCCTGCTAGCGTGGCTCCGTCGCCGGCTCCACTGGCTGGCTCGCCGGCTGGTCGCCACGAATCGCGGCCTGTAGCTGGAGGATCGGATACTGGATTGCGGGCGAGATGCTGAGCAGCGTCATCACCAAGGTCGCTAGAATGAGAATGTGAACGATGAGCGGGATGCGCGCCGCATGGCGATACATAAGCCACCAGCCGACCGTCAGTGCCACTATGAGCGGCAAGAACCATTGGACGACGAAGTTCGACAGGCCCAGCACTAGAATAGTCAGGTACGGCAACTCCCCACCTAGTGCATCGAACATGGTTTTGAACTTCGGAACGATCCCGACCAAGAGATAGAGATCGATCAACAACAGAGCCAGCGCTACCCAGAGCAGGATGCGACCGGTGAGGTTTGGCGATGTTGCCACTGCATTGGTTGCGGGCGGAGTCCAGGCATCCGGTGGCGGCTGATCGCTCATGTCTGTCCAGGATGGACGGTCGCCCCGGCGGGACAAGCCCCGGTCGCGCGGCTGTCGAGCCGTGCCGCACCGGTGGTCAGTGATGCGCGTGGCCCGGCGCCGATCCGCAGTGGCAGTCCAGACATCCATGCGTGGCACAGACCCGGCAGGTGCGTTCCAGCACCTCGCGCAACGCCTCACGTGCACGCAGCCGCCGGACCTTGAGGTTGGTGGTGCTGATGCCCAGACGCCCGGCCACCGCCACGGCCTCGCCACCGTCCAGATCGACCGCGCGCAGGACCGCGGCGTAGGACTCCGGCAGTTCGCCGATCGCCCCATACAGACAAGCGCACACCGTGCGTTGCTCCTCCAGCGGCAGGGCAGTCAGTTCATCCGGCAAGGGTTCGACGTTGCGGGCGGAAGCGCGGCTGGCCAGCACATCCGCGCTGGTGGTGCGCAGGATGCGGTAGAACCACGCGTCCAACCGGCTGTCGTCCGCCACCTGATCGATGTGGCTGATGGCCTTGCGCAACGCGTCCTGCACCACGTCGGCGGCGACCTCGGCATCGCCGACGCGCCGCCGGACGAACGCGGTGAAACGGTCGAGATTCACCAGCAGGCGATCGATGCGCTCCGTCATGAGCGGTACGCTAGCGTACTCGCCCATGAGCGGAACCGGTTCAATGGCACGAGCGGCCATGACGACGCAGTTGCGCATAGTTGTAGGGCAGTGGGGCGAGGAACCCGGCTATGAGCGCGGGGATCCACGCCAACCAATAGTCCAGGTGGTCCGGCGACATGCGCTTGCCACCCATCGCCACCCAGTCGGTGAGGTTCATCACCACCTCCATCGCCACCATCGACAGCAGGCTCATGCCCCAGGCGATCGACAGAGCGCGACCCCAGGCCAAGCCCTCACGCAGACGCAGCACCACCGTCTCCAGCGTCAGCGAACTGACGATGCCGCTGATGATGGCGATGCCCATCAGCAGCCACGTGGGGATGCCCGGCCACGCGAGCGGCACCAACGTCATCGCGGCGATGTCGCCGATGGCGCAACCGAGCAGGCAATGCGCAGTGTTTGATGAGGCGCGCCACCAAGTCGGCAAATGCCGCCAGAATGACTGGCCTGGCTGGGTGGACATTGCCTGGGTGGACACTGCCTGAGAAGACACCGGCTGGACGGATACCGGCACAGGCGCATCCGACTCAGGAACGGTGGCGGGAAGGACCGCTGCTGGCGGACGGCAGCAGGCGTGGGGCGCGTCAGGATGCCCGTGTTCGGGCATGGTGCAGGTGGGCGTGGGGGGCATGGAATGGTCTCCACCCGTGCTGACCGCCGCCACCGCCGACGGTTACACGGCAATCGACCACTCATGCATCGCGGTCTGGATTTGCCTCAACCCACCTCAACCCACACCTCACCTTGCCAGCCATCCCCCGCGCCTTAACCCTCCGCTTCCCGCAGTTTCACCAAACGGAGCCCGTCCATGTCCACCTTAGGCGTCGCGATCATCGGTTCGGGCGGCATCGCCCTTGCCAACCACCTTCCGGGTCTGGCGCTGTGCCCGAACGTGAAGGTCGTGGCGGTGTGCGACAACGACCCCGGCACGCTGGAACGCGCCAAGGCCGTGACCGGCGTCAGCGTCGGTTCGACAGATTGGCAAGAGATCATCAAACGCGACGACGTGCACGCGGTGATCATCTGCACGCCGAACCACGTCCACGGTCCGATCTCGATCGCCGCAGCGAAACTCGGTAAACACATCCTGTGCGAAAAACCGATCTCGATGTCGACCGCCGAAGCGCACGAGATGTGGAAGACCGCCGAAGCGCAGAAGGTCCGCCACATGACCGCGTTCACCTACCGCTTCGTCCCGGCGATGCGCTACATGGCGCACCTGGTCAAGCAGGGTGCGGTCGGCACGCCCTACCACTTCCGCGTGCACCGTTTTCAGGACTGGGGCGTGCGCCCCCTCGGCTGGCGCCAGCAGAAGCAGTTCGCCGCCACCGGCGAGATGGGCGACATGCTCAGCCACCGCATCGACTACGGCCACCTGCTGGTCGGCCCGATCGCGCGCCTGGTCGCCCAGACCAAACTGTTGGTGAAGGAACGCGGCGGCAAACCCGCTGACGTCGAAGACTGGGTCGCCGTGCTCGCCGACTTCAAGCAGGGCGCCACCGGCGTGATGGAAAGCAGCAAGCTCGCCACCGGCTGCGGCGAAGGCAAAGACAGCCCCGACCGCTGTGAAGTAAACGGCAGCGAAGGCACCGTCGTTTATCAACTCGCGAATCCGAATCAGATCCTGCGTGCGTCGAAAGACGACAAGGGCCTGAAGGCCGAACAGGTCCCACGCGAATTCCTGGTCTTCCCAGGCTCACCGCGCGATCCCACCCAGGGCGATCCCGGCGTGGTTTTCCGCTACGATCAGAACATCGAATTCATCCGCGCCATCCGCGAAGGCCGCAGCTGTGCACCGTCCTTCGCCGAAGGCTGCGCCGCGCAGGCGGTGATGGATGCCGCGCTGACCTCGACGGCTGAACGCCGCTGGGTCGACGTGGTCTACCCGACCGTGTGACCTGATGGACTGACATGGAGGACCGGAGAACCGGAGGACATCCATTCCCCCTCCCCTCCATTCCCCCTCCCCTCCGGTCCTCCGGTCCTCCATGTGAATCCCCTCTTATTTCTCCCTGAGGTCCCCATGCCTAACCACGCCATCATCACCGGAGCCGGCAGCGGCGTCGGCCAAGCCATCGCCCTCGCTCTGGTCAAGAAGGGCTGGGTGGTTTCGATCATCGGCCGTCGTGCTGACGCGCTGAAGGACACCATCGCCAAGGCTGGCGCTGATGGTCAGAAACTCGACGCCTACTCGCTCGATATCGCTGACGCATCCGGCGTGGCGAAAACCGTAGCGACCGCCATCGCCAAACGCGGTGGCGTGCAGGTGCTGGTCAACGCTGCCGGCACCAACATCCCCAAGCGCAGCCTGGAAGTCCTGAGCAACGACGACTGGCGCGCGGTGCTTGATGCGAATCTCAACGGCACCTATTACATGGTGAACGCCGTACTTCCGGCCATGCGCACGCAGAAAACCGGCACCATCGTCAACATCGTCAGCGACGCCGGCCTGCGCGCGAACCCCAAGGCAGGCCCGTCGTACGTCGCCAGCAAGTTCGCCGTCAGCGGTCTGACCCAGGCGATCAACTGCGAAGAACAGAAGAACGGCATCCGCGCCACCGCGATCTATCCCGGCGACATCAACACCCCGCTACTCGACAAGCGCCCGGTGCCACCGCCGATGGAACTACGCGGCAGCATGCTCCAGGCCGATGACGTCGCGGCGTGTGCGCTGCTGGCGATTGAGTTGCCGTATAATGCGGTGGTGGAGGAGTTGTTGTTGAGGCCGCGGGCGACGGGGTGAGTCGAGCGAGGCAAGGAAGACGGGCCGTTTGGCGCGGAGGGCCAGCCCCGCGAGCCGGGTGCACTTCGGGCATCCGACGCACGCAGCGAAGGGTGGCGGAGGTTTTTGAAGCTACTCCCTAGGAGCACTCACGTCACTGACCTGGAGCACCTTTCCATGAACGGACCGTCTCCACTTCCTTGAGCTGCGCCTCGGTCACCGCCAGCCGTCCCAGTGTTTCCAGCGCCTCGCTTCGGATCTCCGCCTCCGGATGTTTGGCAAGTACGAGCATGAACGGGAAAACCTGCTCGTCCTGATCAAAGGGTTTCGTTGAAAGTATCAGCACACACATGGTGCGCTGCCTGCCCTCCAGGTTTGCGAAGGCGTCGATCAGATGTTTCACCGCCAATGGATTCTTGGTTCTTCTCAAACCCCCAAGTGCCGAGCTCTGCACTTCGGCCTCGGGATCCGATAATCCTTCCCCCATACGTTGTATGGCCGACTCGCTCGCGCCTTTGGTCCCGAGGCCAAACATCGCGCCAATGCGAACCTTGGTATTAGTGTCACGACTGAGTTCCAATAGCCGTGGCTCTGCCGGCGGGTGGTTCAGCATACTAAAGGCTGTCGCTGCCGTACTGCGCACCTCATCATTTTGATCATCCAGTGATCGGAGCACCAAGTGAATCAACTGCGGATCAACCAGACCGCCAGATTGAAACATGATGCCCTTGATCGCGTGGCTACGCACGACCGCCGAATCGCTGGCAAAGGCGTGCTGGAATACCGTGAGCGCATCCGGGTGCGACAAATATGCCAGTGCACGTGCGGCTGCTCCACCACGTCCGCCCAATTTATCCTGCCAGCCAAAGTTTTCTGACTCATACAAGGCCCTGGCTAATGCCTTCACGACCCGTTCGTCGGATACTTTCCCTGCCAGTTCAAAACGCCACCCAGCGCGATGCGAATATTCTTCCGGCAAGGGAAGGATCACCTCCGCTACGTCCCGGTGCGAAAATCTCGGTAGCGTCGCAAGGGCCATCATGAGCGCCCCCAGCCATTTCCCAGATTCGCCAGTCGATGCCTGCGGTGGTTCCCGGTCGAGGAATTCAACCATCGCCGTGAGTGCCCGACGATCGCCAGTTTGTCCCAACGCCTTGATGGTGTCCTTGACCATATCCTCATCCGGATCATCCAGCCCTATCAACAAGGCTTCGGTG
>Ga0105046_10001378_pt1 | contig 37279 bp, 29 predicted proteins | sample MAT03_FD_78385 | JGI IMG/M metagenome (GOLD analysis project Ga0105046, IMG submission 78385) | Freshwater microbial communities from Lake Fryxell liftoff mats and glacier meltwater in Antarctica - MAT-03 (megahit assembly) | ecosystem: Environmental > Aquatic > Freshwater > Ice > Liftoff... | reverse complement strand
GGGTTCAGGCGCCGGAGTTCAGGCGCCGACCAGCATCCGGTTGACCCGGGCCACGTAGGCGGCAGGGTCGTCGAGCTGCCCGCCCTCGGCCAGCAGCGCCTGGTCGAACAGGATCTGCGCCAGATCGTCGAAGCGCTCGTCGCCTTCCAGCCGCTTGACCAGCGCATGGTCGGCGTTGACCTCCAGGATCGGCAGCGACTTCGGCGCCTCCTGCCCGGACTGCTTGAGCAAGCGCGCGAGGTGGCCGCTCATGTCGCCCTCGTCGGCCACGATGCAGGCCGGTGAGTCGACCAGCCGGGTGGTGGTACGCACGTCCTTGGCGCGCTCCTTCAGGGCCGTCTTCAGGCGGTCGAGCACCGGCTTGAAGGCCTCGGCGGTGGCCTCGGCGGCCTTCTTCTCGTCGTCGTCCTGCAGCTTGCCCAGATCGACGCCGCCCTTGGCCACGCTCTGCAGCGGCTTGCCTTCGAACTCGTAGAGGTGGCTGAGCATCCACTCGTCGACGCGGTCCACCAGCAGCAGCACCTCCAGGCCCTTCTTGCGGAAGATCTCGAGCTGCGGGCTGCTCTTCGCCGCCGCCAGCGTGTCGGCGGTGATGTAGTAGATCGCCTCCTGGCCCTCCTTCATGCGGCCCAGGTAGTCGGCCAGGGCCACGCCGCTGTCCGCCTGGCTGGAGGCAAAACGCAGCAGCTTGGCCAACCGTTCCTGGTTGTTGAAGTCCTCGCCGATGCCTTCCTTGAGCACGGCGCCGAACTCGCCCCAGAAGGCGGCGTACTTGTCTTTCTGGTTCTCGGCCACGTCCTCCAGCATCGACAGCACCTTCTTCGTGCTGCCCTCGCGGATGGCCTTCACGTCGCGGCTCTCCTGCAGCAACTCGCGGCTGACGTTCAGCGGCAGGTCGGCGCTGTCGATCACACCCTTGACGAAGCGCAGGTAGGCCGGCATCAGATCCTTGGCGTCGTCCATGATGAAGACGCGCCGCACGTACAGCTTCACGCCGCCGCGGCGGTCGCGGTTCCAGAGGTCGAACGGCGCCTTCGCCGGCACGTAGAGCAGTTGGGTGTATTCGGTGCGGCCCTCGACGCGGTTGTGCGTGTAGGCCAGCGGCGCGTCGGTGTCGTAGCTGATCTGCTTGTAGAACTCCTGGTACTCGGCGTCGGTGATGTCGCTCTTGCTGCGCGTCCACAGCGCGGCGGCCTTGTTCACCGTCTCCCATTCGTCGGTCGTGACCTGCGCCTTCTTCTCCTCGTCCCAGCTCTCCTTGGGCATCAGGATGGGCAGCGAGATGTGATCGCTGTACTTGCTGATGGTGCTCTTCAACTTCCACAGCGAGAGCCACTCGGCCTCGTCCTCGCGCAGGTGCAGGATGACGTCGGTGCCGCGAGCGGCGCGCGTGATCGGCTCGACGTCGAACTCGCCCGTGCCGTCGCTCGCCCAGCGCACGCCCTGCTCGGGCGGCAGCCCGGCGCGGCGCGATTCCACCGTGATGCGGTCGGCGACGATGAAGCCCGAGTAGAAGCCGACGCCGAACTGCCCGATCAGGTTGGCGTCCTTCTTCTTCTCGCCCTCCAGCGCCGCCATGAACTCGCGCGTGCCGCTCTTGGCGATGGTGCCCAGGTGCGCCACCGCCTCGTCGGCGCTGAGACCGATGCCGTTGTCGCGGATGGTCAGCGTGCGCGCGTCCTTGTCGTAGAACACGCGCAGTTCCAGCGTCGGCGCGTCTTCGTAGAGCGCACCGTCGTCCAGCGCCTCGAAGCGCAGCTTGTCGCAGGCGTCGCTGGCGTTGGAAACCAGCTCGCGCAGGAAGATTTCCTTGTTCGAGTACAGCGAGTGCGTGACCAGATGCAGGATCTGGCGAACCTCGGCTTGGAAGGAAAGAGTTTGTTTTTCCATGATCTCGTCAGCGGTTGAGTGCGGTTGGGGCAACACCGCCCCTGGCGGACCTTAGCTGCGGCCGAGGCCCGGATTCTCAACCCCGCACGCTGCGGATCAGCAGGTACAGCGTCTTGCCGCGTTTGGTGCGCGCCACGTGCACGTTGTCGGCCTTGCGCCGGAAGCGCACATCGATCGACTTGACGGTGGCCCCGCTGCTGCGGTTCTCGCCCCGCGGCAGCGGCCACAGGTTGCCGATCGCGTCTGGGCCGCCGATCTGGCGCTCCATCACATGGTCGCCGTCCATGCCGTCGGCGGTGGCGCGAAAACCGAAGGGCTCGAACAGGCGGTTGATCTTGCCGCCACCGCCGGTGCTGCCCTTTTCTTCGTAACTCAGGCGCACGCCGGGCGCGATGGCGGCGAACTGCGCGTCCAGGCCGACCGCCTTGCCGTTGGGCAGGGCCTGGCCCGCGCCGCCGGTGGCGCGAAAAGCGCGCACGCGGCCGTCCCAGGCCTTGAAGCCGGGCTCGTTGGCAATCGCCGGACGGGCCGCGGCCAGGGTCGCACGGCCGTCGTTGCGCGGCAGCGTGCGCAGCAGCGATTGCGGCAGCGGGTTGGGCGTCGTCGGGCCGACCAGGATGTCGGGGTAGGCGCCGGCGCGGCGCTTCGGGTAGTCGATCGGCAGCGGGTCCGCTTCGCTGCCCTCGCCGTCGCCGGCGGCCAGGATGGCGTCGAGCGCGGCACCCAGCTTGTTGAACTCGACCGTCAGCAGCCCGTCGAGCCGCGTCATCGTGGCCTCGTCGGCGTTGGCCGTCTGCGCGGTCGCCAGCTCGCCCTTCAGGCGGTCGATCTCGTTTTGAGCGCGCGTCACCTCGGCCCGTTGCGCTTCGGTGCCCTTGACGGTGCTGAACTGCGCCGCGAACACCACCGGGGTGACCGGCGTGGAGTGCACCATCAGCCGCGCAGCGCGCGCCTCCCCGTCGAACTGCAGCGTGTGGCGATCTTCGCCGCGGCCGACCGCACGGCGCTTGCGCCACCACTGCAACAGCCGGCGCGCACCGGCACGCACCGCACTGACGAAACGCTGGCCGACGCGCACGATCCAGGCGACCAGCCGGTCGAGCGCCTGATCGATCGGCGCGCGGATGCGGGCCAGGACTTCGCGCACCCTGTCTGCCACGCGGCCGAGCCCGGCGAAGCCGGCGAGGAAGCTGATGGCCAGCGACAGCAGATTGACCAGGATGCCGTCGACGCGCGTGGCCGCTGCCGCGATGTTGCCGCTGGCAATCGCAGCGATCGAGTTCAGGAAGCCGGTGACCACCTGCATGATGCGCGAGAGCTGCGCCATGAAGGTCTGGATGGTTCCCCAGATGGCCATGATGGCGCCGATGAAACCGGCACCCGGGATGAACATGGCCACCAGACGCGGCACGGCGCGCGTGACGACCAGGTTGACCACCATGTCGATCAGCGCATCGATGGCCATCTGCTTGAGGTTGGCGAGCGACTCCTTGAGCTGCTCCCACGCCGCGGCCGGGCCCTGCGTGACCAGCGTGCGCACCAGATCGAAGCCCATCTCCATCGCACGCACGGCCGGCTCGCCGACGGCCGTCACGAGCTTGGCGCGCAGGTTGGCCCAGCTCAATCCCAGCACCGAGAGCACGAACTTCAGGATCTCGGTCAGGCTCAGCGCGGTCGGGATGTAGATGCCCGGCAGCGACCCCGTAAGCCAGATCAGCACGCCGGCCTTGAGGTGGTCGAGGAACTTGCCGGCGAACTTCTGGAAGCCCGCCTTGGCCGCACGAACCAGGTTGCCGATGAAGCCGATCGGGTTGCGGAAGATGCTCTGCAGCGCGCCGCCGGCACGGCGCAGGTAGCCCATCGCGCCCGGCGCGACGACCGAGAAGATGATCTCCAGCAGCTTGATCACGGTGCCCAGCGCCCAACTCAGGAAGCGCCCGGCGAAGCTGGCGAAGACGGCGACGATCTTGGCGAAGGCGCGTGGCACCAGGATGATGTCCACCAGCTCCAGCGAGCGGAAGGCGGCGATGAAGGTGCCCGGCAGCGCGGTGACGAAGCCCATCAGATCGCCCATCGCGCCCTGGAACCAGGCCCAGGCCTGGCCGATGGCGTTGCCGCGCTGGATGTTCTGCCACACCTCTTCCTGGCCGATCAGCGTCATGAAACCGCCGAGCAGAGCAGCCGGCGTGCGCGGGCTCGGGTCGCCGGTCACCGGGTCATAACCGAGCACGGCGCAGAGCAGCGGCCAGGCCCGCGTGCCCTGGGCCAGCGCGCCGATCGGCCGCAGGATGGCGTCTTTGACAAACTCGATGATTCCGCTGATCAGGCTGGTGCCGAAGCTGATGATTCGGTCGATGGGGGTGCTGACGATGCGCTTGGCGCGGTCCCACAGGCCGCCGAGATCGAAGATGTCGGTCCAGCTCAAGTCGTCGAGGAAATCGTCGACCGACTGGCGCACGCTGGCGCCGATGTCGCCGAGCGCCGACAGCTGGCCCTCGGCCCAGGCGGCGACACGATCGATCAGGCCGTGGTTGTCCAGCGCCTGCGTGATCAGCGGCCCGCCCGGCAGCAACTGGATCAGCGCGCGCAGCAGGTTGGCGGCGGTGCGCGAGACGGCGCGCAGGCTGATCGGGTTGAAGCCGAGCAGGAAGGTGAACATCGTGAAGCCGGGGATCCACGCCGCCTTGTCGGCGAAGTAGTCCAGCGCGTCCTGGATGCCCAGGCGGGCGACGCGCGGCTCGCTGCGCTGATGCACGCGCACCTCGGCAGCAGGATCGGCCACGCTGCGCTGCACCGGCGGCAGCGGGCCCACGGATGCAGCGGTGATCTGCGGCAGCGCGCCCGGCTGCAGGCTGCGCTGCGGACGGGGTACCGCGAGTGGTGGTGCCTGCGCTGCGCGCTGCGGCGCCGCGCCCTGCTGGATGGTGTGCGTGAGTTCGTGCGCGATCAGCTCGCGCCCGGCGTTGCTCTCGGGCTGGAAGCGGTCACGCCCGAAGAAGACCTGGTGGCCGAGCGTGAAGGCGGCGGCGTTGAGCCGGCGGCTGGCGCGTGCGGCGCTGTCGCCGGTGTGCACGCGCACGGCGGAGAAGTCGGCCTGCAGGCGCGGCTCCATGTCCTGGCGCACACGCTCGGGCAAAGGCTGGCCAGCGGACGAGGCCACGCCCAGCGATGCGGGCGGCGACGCACTCGCTGCAGCCACCCTGGGCATGGCACCGGCCGCCGCCGACCTTGACCCCGACGGCCCTGGCGCTGCGCCAGGCGCGGGCATGGTCAGCACACGCCGCGCCACCCGCGCCGCCTCGCGCTCGGTGGGCTCGTGCGGCTGCGACACCGCCGTCGCGGCGGGCCGGCGTGCGGTGCCCGGCGCGGGCACACGGATCGGCCGGGGGGCACGCGCCACCGGCGCGCGCATCACCATGCGGGCGGTCTGCGCCGCGCCGCTCATGACGACGCCCGCCCCTGCTTGAGAAGTTCGCGGCGCAGCCCTTCGTCGACATCCTCGGCGCGCAGAAGCGCATCACCGCGGCCCAGCGCGCGCAGGCAGGCAAAGCGCAGCACGTTGACGATGGTGCCGCCGGCCACCTCATGCTGGCGCGCCAGGCGGGGCAGGTCGAGCGAGGCTTCGGACTGCACCTGCGGGGGCACCGCCTCGCGCCACAGGCGCAGCCGCTCGGCCTCGCGCGGCAGCGCAAACGGCACCACCGACTGGAAGCGACGCAGGAAGGCGTCGTCGATGTTCTGCCGCAGGTTGGAGGCCAGGATGACCACGCCGTCGAACAGCTCGATGCGCTGCAGCAGGTAGCTCACCTCCTGGTTGGCGTAGCGGTCGTGCGCATCGCCCACCGAGGTGCGTTTGCCGAACAGCGCATCGGCTTCGTCGAAGAACAGGATCCAGCCCTGGCGCTCGGCCGCGTCGAACAGGCGCGACAGGTTCTTCTCGGTCTCGCCGATGTACTTGGAGACCACCAGCGAGAGATCGACCCGCCACACGGTGCGCCCGAAGCGCTGCCCCAGCAGACAGGCCGACAGCGTCTTGCCGGTGCCCGGCGGACCGTGGAACAGGCTGACATGGCCCGGCCCGCTGCGGCGCCCGAAGCCCCAGTCGTTGAGCAGCTGGCGGCCATGGGCCAGCCACAGGCCGATGTCTTCCAGCTGCGCCAGCGTGGCCGCAGGCAGCACCAGATCGGACCACTCCAGCTGGGTGTGCACCGGCACCGCCAGTGAGGTGCGGTCGGCCTCGGGCACCACCACGCCGGGCAGTGCCTCGGCCAGCCAGCGCGGGCCCGGCAGCAGCGCCGATGCCAGCGCGCCGCTGGCCACACCGGCATCGGCCGGCGCGGCGGCCAGTTGCAGCCAGCCGTGGCTGAGCAGCCGGCCCTGCGGGGCCAGCAGCGCCATCGCGTGCATGCGCAACGCCAGGTCGTCGCCAGCGAGCAGGAAGCAGGCGGTCTCGCCGCTGGGCAGGAACGGGCCGGCGGCAGCAGCCGCCGCGCCGCCGAACTCGGTGAAGGGGCGCTGCGTGGCTTCGTTGCGCGTCCACAGCACGTCCAGCAGTTGCGGGCGCAGTTGCGGCGCCAGTGCGAGGGCCAGCAGCAGCCGCTCGGCCGGCTCGGGCGCGTGATGCGCGAGCGCGGCGGCGTACGGGCCAGCCGCGGCGTCGACGGGCGGCGGCGGCAGGCTCTCGTCGGGCAGCGCCGGAGACGACGCGGCCGTCTTGTCGAAGTAGTGCTGCAGCCGGCGCTCGATCACCGTGGCGAGCCACTCCAGCTCGGCCTCCAGCGTGCCGGCGTCGATGCGCCCGGCGGGTTGCAGCGGCTCGGCGGGCTTCATCGGATGGGGTGGGCGGACGGGATGGAACGGGCCACGTCGGTTCAGACGTCCCGCCACTCGACGCGCAGCGGCTCGGGCATCCAGGGCAGGCGCACCAGCGAGATGGACCAGGGCAAGCGTTCGAGCAGCATGTCCCAGGGCTCGGCCTGCACGCGCAGCCGCCAGCCGCCCGCGGCGCGGTCGAGCAGGCCCTGGCGCTGCAGGAAACCACTGCGCAAGCCGTCCACGCTGGTGCGGCCCAGCGCCGACCAGTGCGCGATCGCGGCGAGCAGCAGGCTCTGCGCTTCTTCGCGTTCGGCCATGTGCAGCGATGGCAGCGGCGACGCCAGCGGCTCGTCGGGCGCGATGCCCAGCAGCAGCTTGACCAGCGGCAGCTGATGCTCTGAAGGCGGAGGCTGATCGGGCTCGGCCGGCGCCACGGCCAGCGCGTGCAGCAGCGCGCAGGCACGGGGCAGCGGGCCGGGCGCGAGCCTGGGCAGCGCGGTGTCGTGCAGACCGCAGGCTTGCAGCAGGCGCGGCACGAACGGATGCAGCAGCACCAGCCCGGCCAGCGGCACCAGCAGGCCGGCGGCCTCTTCGGCCTCTTCGGCCTCTTCGGCATCTTCGGCGTGTTTGCTGGGGGGCGAGGCGACGCCATCGGCTGGTCTCGCTCCCGGCGCCGGCAGCGGCACGACTGCGGGGTCGGCGGCTCGCGCCAGATTGCGGACTTGTTCGCGGCTGAAGGCGTCGCACTGCTGCGCCAGCGCCAGCGCCTGGTTCAGCGGGTTGTCGGTGGCACGCAGCCAGTGCGCCGCGGCGGCGGCCCAGTCGCGCGCAGCGGCCCTGTCGTCACCAGCGACCAGCCACGCGGCCTGCAACGCCAGCGGCGGCATGCGCGCCACCTCCCGGTCCAGCCATTCCTGCCAGCGCGCACGCAGCGGCTCGGGCACCGCGGGCGGCGCTGCCAGGCCCAGCAGCCTGACCCGCGCCCGGGCGGTCAACAGCAGCAGCCAGCGCGCGACGGCACCCGCCCGGCGCGCCGCGGGCCAGGCCGGCAGCACCAGCGCGGCCCAGATGGCCGCCGTTGCGCCGCCCGGCCCGACAAATGAGTCTGAACACGCGCCGGCCGCCAGGTCGGCCACCGCCTCCAGCGCCGCCTGGCGCAGCAGCGCATCAGCGCGCTCTGGCGCGAGTGCGGCCAGGGTCCAGTGCAGGTTGCCGCTGGCCAGGTAGTGGCGCAGCGCCTCACGCCGCGTGGTGGCCGCGTCGGTGATGCGCACGGGCAGGTTCTGCGCCTCCTGCGCGCCGCCACCCGCGGGCCCCGCCGCGGCCGCTGGGGCCGTGCGTTCGGCCGCATCGCGCAGCACGCCGACGGCGGCTGATCGTGCGGCCAGCACTTCACCCACCGCGCGGCGCGCCGCGCCTTCGACGCGCGCCGTCAGCTCGGCCGCAGGGGCCGCCAGGTCGACCGGCTCCAGCACGACGTCGAGCCTCGACAAGTGCAGCACCTGGTCCCCGGGCCACGCGAGATCGAAGGCGCGCGCGAGCGCCGCCTGCAGCGCATCGCTGTGCCCGTGCAGCAGCGTGCGCAGGGCCAGGCCCTCTTCGGGCGTGGCGGCACTCGCCTGCCAGCGCAGCCGCCGCACGCGGTGCAGGCCCGAGGCGTTCATGCGCGGCCGCAGCCCGCTGCGCTCAGCGCGAGAACCCGCCGACCACGCGCAGGTTGCCCACCAGGCCCGCCTGCGTGCCGGTGGCGCCGCGCTCGATGGTCGTCAACCGCGTGTCTAGCGCGGTGCGCACGCCGCTGTCCTTGATCGAGCCCAGGCTCGACGTCAGGGCCGCGGTCACGTCAGCGGCGGCCGGCGTCGTCACGTCCAGCCGCTGATCGACCACGCGCCCGGTCACCTCGCCCACCGATCCGGCCAGTTCACCCTGCGCCTTGGTCAGCTCTTGCTCGACCTGCGTGCGCACTTCGGCGGGCAGGCCGGGCTGGGTGACCAGGCCCTCGAGTTCGATCACCTTGGCCTGCTTGCGGCCCATGTCGCGCACCAGCACGTCGAGGTAGCGGTCGCCGGTGGCGATGTCGCGCCCGGGGATGTCGATGCCGCCGGTCACGCCGCTGGCACCGCGCGGGAACGTGACGCCCTTGACCAGCCCTTCGACGCTGGCGGACTGGGTGGCGAAGTCCTTCACCAAGTCACGCTGCCAGTCGGCCCTGACGGCGACGAAGCGGTCGTCGATCAGCAGCTCCACCGGCTTGAGCACACGGATGCCCTTGTCGATCAGCGTCGGCGGGCGGTAAGGCGGGCGGGTCAGCGGCGGCTCCTGGGGCTCGGGCAGGTCTTCTTCGGCGCAGGGGTAGCCGAGCGTGAAGTCGGCCACCACGCGGCCGCTGTCGTCGTAGACCAGCACGAAGCTGCCGCCGCGCCAGGCGCCGCCCAGGTGGTCGATGCCCGGGTGGCGTTGCACGAAGGCCTGGAACAGCAGCCGCTCGTCGGCCCGGTCGTCGCCGGCCTGGATCAGATCATCCAGCCAGTCGATCCAGTGCGGCTGGTTGGTGTTGATGAGCGAGTCGAAGGGCGAGACGAAGTCCGCGCGCGACACATTCCCCAGGTTGACGCGGGCGTTGCCCACCGATTCGAGCGTGGTGCTGTAGCTGGCCTTCCAGCGCGCGTTGCCCGTCACGTCGGCCTTGTAGGCGCTGTAGCTCGCCTGCGCCAGCGCGGGCGCGGCCTGCGCCTGCGCGGTGGCCACGGCGTCGCGGGCGCTGCGCGCGGCGCCGATCACCGATTCGCCGCTGCCGGCGGTGCCCAGGATCTGCCGCTGCGAGACCGCCTCGGTCACGTCGGCCAGGTACTTGTCGCCGTAGCGGCTGCTTTCCTCGAGCCGCCAGGAGACGTCCTTGCGCACCAGGTGGTGCAGGCGGTGCAGGTCGGTGTAGCGGATGCCGGGCTTGACGCGGATGCGCCGGCGGTCGTTGTGCAGCAGCACCTCCTGCACCTCGAAGGGCAGGTTGCGCGCGGCGATCAGGCGCTTGAGCTCGGCGCTGACCTCTTCCACCGGCCGGCCCAGATGGCCTTCGACGCGGAAGAAGTCGTGCGCGCCGATGGCGAAGGCCAGCGGGTCACGCGCGCGATCGGTCTGCGCCCACTCTGCCGCGCGGTAGCCCAGGTTGTGCCCGCCCTGGTTGCGCGCAGAGAGGCGGAAGTTCCAGCCCACCTGCACCGGCAGGTCGTCACGCAGCCGGTAGTGCCAGGGGATCGCCCGCTCCTCGAGCGCGCGGTCGGCGCCGAAGCTGGGCGTCACGCGCAGCGTAGTGTCCTCGGGCAGCGCGAAGCTGGCCACCAGCACGTGCAGCTTCCAGACCAGGAAGCGGGCATGCGCAGCGGCCTCACGCGACTTGGCATCCAGCGGCGCCGGGTACAGGCCGGTGCGCAATTGGCGTGGTGAGCTCAGCGCACCCAGCAGCAGGTGCTTGGCAAAGGCGGTCACGTCGGGCAGCGTGACGCTGTCGTCGGCCAGCAGCGCCTCACGCATCGCGTTCCAGGTCTCGACCAGATCGCCCACGAAGGCGTACCAGGGCTGCACGGCGCCGGCGCGGCCGGCCACCGCCACCGACTGCCGGCTGACGGTGCCGGCCCAGTCGCTGCTGGGATCGGCGCCGAAGATTTCTTCCAGCAGTTCGGGGAATGTCGCCTGCAGCGCGCGCACCGCGGGCGCGAAGCGCTCGACGGTGGCCGCCACAGACGACTGATACCGCGCCGCCAGCGCCGCCGTGGTGCCGATGTCGCGGCCCAGCACCGGCCGGCTGAGCGCCATCTCGGGCAGCGTCTGCGCACGCTCGCTGGCCGGCGCCAGGCTGGGCAGGCGGCGCTGCAAGGCTTCGGCATCGGCGCGGTCGATCAGCAGCAGGCGCACACGGTGCAGCGCGTCGCGGCCGAGGTTGTCGCAGTCGGTGCCGCTGCACAGGTCGGGGTCGTTGACCACGCTCTCCATCAGCATCAACACCACCTTGTCGGCCAGCCCGGCACCGGGCAGGGCGGCCAGCGGCTGGGCCAGCACATCGCTCTCGCCCACGGGCACCAGTTCTTGCAGCAAGAGCATCGGGCCAGGCTCGCCGCCGCCCTCCTCTCGGTCTTCACGCAGGCGCCGTGGGTAAAAGGGCTCGTAAGCCGGAGCGCTGCTGTCATAGGGACGGAAGCGGTCGTACAGCGTGTCGGCGGGCAGCATCAGCAGATCACCGTCGGTGGTGACGCCCAGGCCGCGGCTGACGCGCACGTTGCCCGCCTGCAGGCCCACGTGCAGGCCGGCCACCAGGCCGACACCCAGCAGCGCCACGCGTGTCAGGCGGTCCTGGTCGTCGAGCCAGGCGGTGACGCTGTTGAGCTGGCTGTGCGTGAGCACCTGGTCGGGCTCGAACACGGTGTACTGGCTGGACAGTCGCTCCAGGCTGCGCAAGACCTTCAGCGGGTCGGCCATGGTGGGCTCCTCGGGAATTCGGTGCGGGTCGGTTCAGGCGGCGCCCGGCCCGCGGCCGAGCGCCGTCTTGCCGAGCAGGAAAGGCGGCTTGGCGTCGTCGCCGGTGCAGTCGAACAGGTTTCGCACCGGGTAGACGTTCTTGATCTCGTCAAGCGCGTCGAGCAGCGCCTGCAGCTTCTCGGCGCGGCCGGTGCGGCTGACGCCGGCGGCCAATTCGAGCCAGGGGCGCCAGGCGGCCTCGAACTGGCGCATGTGCTCGGCGCTGACCCAGCAGATGGTGGGCAGGATGTGGGCTGGCGTCTCGCGCCGGATCAGGTCTTCGGTGAAGCGGCGAAAGCCCATGTCCTGGAATCGTCCGGCGTAGGCCGGCAGCACGACGTGGATGCGGTACGAGTAGGGGTCGAAGTCGGTGCAGTCGTCGCAGCCGGGGTCGGTGCAGATGCGCATCCGCGCGTCGCCGGGCTGCTGCGGGCGCAGCAGCAGGTGTTCGACGACGAACAGGCCCTCGCCGCTGTAGTGCTCGAGCAGATAGCTCAGCAGCGCGGCGATGGCCGCCTCCATCGCGGCCTCGTCGTCGAAGTACTGGATGCGGCGGCCGATGACGGCCCCGCCCTCGCCGATGATGTTGAAGTAATGCCGGCCCAGCCTGTCGCGCCGGCGCTGGTAGCCCTCGGGCCGCTGGGCACGCTCGATGGCCAGCACCATCTCGGCGCGCGCGGCTTCAGGCGTGGCGTGGTTCATGCTGGACGACAGCACGATGGCCCCGCTGACCGCGTGCCGCACGCGCCAGCGGAACTCGTCGCCGGGTGAGCTGTCGAGCTCGGCATAGGTGTCGTAGCTGGCCAGTCCGAGGTTGCGCCGATCGACGTTCAGGATGCCCAGCAGGCGGCCGATGCGCCGCTCGAGGCCGCTGACGTTGCCGGTGTTCCAGACCCCGGCCGCGGTGGGCGAGCGCTGGACGAAGCCGCCGGCCCGATGCGCCACCAGCGTCGCCACGTCCTTCATGAAGCCGCTGGCGTCGCCGATCAGGCGGTCGTCATCGCGGCCGAAGGCGCTGGCCATCGCCGCCGCGTAATCGGTGAAGTCCTCGGCCACCCGCGCCAGCAGGTGGTCGAGCAGCGCGCGCTGGCGGCGCCGCGCGCTGGCAGCGTCCTCGGCCAGATCGGACAGCCGCGCGGCGTCCACACCGGGCGCGTACAGCTGCCCGTGGCCGACGATCGAGTCGACGAGCTGTGAGGCCAACACATGCCGCGCCGTCGAGCCGGCGCGAAAGCGCGCCGCCACGTCGTCCAGGTCGGCTGCAGAAACCGACAGCCGCCGCCGCGCCTGCGCCAGCAGCGCCAGTTGGTCGGCCATCAGCTGGTCGAAGAACAGCAGCCAGCCCTTGAGCTGCAGCGCCTGCGCATGGCGCGACGGTGGATGGCGATCGCCCAGGCCGGCCTCGCCGATGCCGTACAGCTCGGGGAAGTCGCGCTGCACGCTGCGCCAGGCCGCCAGCGGCCGTGCACGACCGCTGGGCAGCGATGGGTTGGCGGTGCTGGCCGGGCGTTCGACGCGCACGCGGGCCTGCTCACGCAGCACGGCCAGCCGCGTGGCCACCGCCGCCGGCATCTGCGCGATGTTGAAGCCAGCCACCGGCAGGCCGCGCTTGCTGAAGACCAGCCGGCCATGCGCCAGGCTCAGCCTTGGCAGGCGGCCGTTGCGCACCGGCACTCGCCAGGAGTTGGCCACCGTCTCGGCCTCACCCACGATGCGCGTCGGGTCGCCGTCGAGCGCGCTGTCGTCGTCCTCATCGGTGCGGCGGATCGGGTTGAGCAACAGCTCGCGCAGCGACCTCACGCCGTTCACGTCGGACAGCACGCCGATCAGGTCTGAAAGCCGCAACTCGGCCGGCAGCGCGGTGGCCTGCAGTTCGGCGTCGTCGATGAAACCGCGGCTCATCGGCGGGCCACTGAAGATTTCCGGCAGCGTGTGGCCGCGCGCCAGCATCTCGTCCAGCGAGTAGGTCAGCAGCGGCGGCGCCAGCAGTTCGCCGGCACTGAAGAGCAGTTGCGCGGCGACTTCGGTGACATCGGCATCGCTGTGCAGATCGACCTCGGCGCACAGTGCGAAGAACTGGGCGCGCACGGCGCGAAGCTCGATCACGTCTTCGCACAGGTTGCGCGCGGCTTCGATCGCCTGGCGCGCGCTGCGCAGCACATCGTCGCGCTGCGCCTGCGTGGTCACCGCCTCCATGAACTCGATGCGCACGCGGTACAGGCCGCGCAGCGGCACCACCGCGCGCGCCTCGTGCGCCGGGGGCTCGACGCCGAGTTCACGCAGACGCAGGTCGGCCCAGAGCTGAACATCCTCAGCCGGCTCGATCCAGGCGTTCTTCACGTCCACCAGATCGACCAGCCATTTGCGCCAGTCGGCTTCGGTCAGCGGCCGGTTGGGCAGCACCTCCCGCGGCGCGTGAAACTGCTGCGCGATGCCGACCGGTGCGGCCAGCAGGTCTTCCAGCGGCAGCGTATGCCGGTAGCCGAGTTCGGTGAGTGCGTAGCCCAGCAGCTCGAGCATCGTGATGCCCGGGTCGTGCACGTTGTGGTCGGTCCACAGCCCGCGGGAAAGCCGGCGCAGCGCGGCCAGGCCTTCGTCGAAGAGCGCGCGCGCGTCGAGCGCCGGCTCGGCGTCGCGGCCGGGCACGATGGCCGGCAGCGGCACCAGCGTGGGGTCGGCGGGCAGGGTCTCAGCCATCAGTCAAGAGCCATCAGTCATCCAGCAGTTCGGTGATGCCGTGCTGTGCGGCCGAAACCAGGATCACATCGGGCGCGTCCGGCGCGATCTCGGCGCGGTCCTCGGCCACACCTTCGCGGCCCAGATGGAAGTCGGTGACGAAGTCCACATAGGGCAGCGACTCGACAAAGTCCACCAGCGCGGAGCGCACCACGCGCGCGCCGAAGCCCAACGGCGCGGCGCCGTCGAAGGCCCAGGGCGACAGCGCCTGCTGCAGCGCGAGGTTGAGTGCCGGGCCGTGGAAGGCGAAGCCGAAGCCGGGCTTCAGGCGCAGCTTGAAATCAGCGCGCACCGGCGTGTAGCGCGGGTTGCGTACCGCAAGCCGCACCTGCATGCCGCAGCGCGCCGCCAGGTGTTCGCGCATGCGCTGCAGGGTGTCCAGATCGACCCGCGGCTGCAATGGGTCGACGGCGTTGTGGTTGCGCAGGTCGGGCACGACGATGAGCATCGTGTGGCCGCCCGCCAGCCAAGAGCTCTCGCTGGCGTGGGGGATGCACTTGACGCGGTGCACCTGCGGGAAGGCCTGCAGGACGAGCCGTTCGTAATCCCAGCCGGTGATGGCGCGGTCGCGGTGGCGCAGCCGCTCAGAGGCGCGGCGGGCAAGCGCGGCGTCGTCCTCGATCAAGGCGCCGCCGAAGGACGCGTAAGGCTGCAGCACCGCCTTGACCTCGGCCATCGGCGTCTTCAGCTTGCTGATCGAGTGGGCCGGCAGCGCCACGGCCAGCCGCTGCGGGTCGTTGCCTTGATCGGAAAACACCACCTCCACCCCGTTGGCGTGAACGCCGACCAGATCGCACGCCGCGCGCGGCTGCGCCGGGATGCTGGCGCGCAGCCAGACCAGCCCGGCGGGCAGCCGCGTGTGTTCGGTGCTGGTCTCGCGCGGCAGCACCACGCCGACCAGCCCGCTGCCGCGCAGGCTGCGTGTGGTGTCGAGCACCAGCTCGCCCGGCGACAGCGTGCGCCACGCGTTGTCGGCCAGCACCGACCAGGCGAGCGTCTGCGCTTGCGCCTGCGGGTCGGCGCTGCCCTCGGCCACCTGCAGCAGCAGGCTCAGCTCGTGCCCGGCCCCTGTGGCCTCGACGCCGATCAGCAGTTCGCCCGCCGCATCGTGCACCGGCAGCAGCGGCACCACGCCCTGCGGCGCCCAGGGCCGCTGCGCGGCCAGCCAGGCCTGCTCGCGGGCGACACCCAGCGCATCGACGTGGAAGAACTGCACATCGGTCTGGCTGAAGGCCGCCATCGCCGGGTCATCCAGCCGGCTCACGTCGGACTGCGCCGTGTAGTCCAGCGTGATCTCCTGCACCTTGGGCGTGTAGGGCTCGTTGACGACCCCGGGCGAGGTGCCCGTGGCGGCCGTCATCGAAGCCGCGCGGAACTCGCCGTGCAGCAGGTCTTCCTGCAGCGTGACGGTGAGGAAGCCCGGCCGTGGCGTGGACGCTGCGCCGGCGGTCGGCCGTAGCCAAAGTTGCCGCGTGACCGCGCGGCGAAGCGCCAGGCCGCCGCTTTCGAAACGCAACGCATGCAGGCCGCCGAAAGCCGGTCCGAAGGCTGGTCCAGACGCCGATGCGGACGACACGGCCGTGGTCGACAGCGTGGTCGGCGCCGGGCGGCGTGCCAGGAGCGTCTGCGGCGCGGTGGTGTGCACGCTGCCGGCGCTGCTTTGCCAACTCAGCGTGGCGCTCACGCCGTCGTCCATGCGCCGCACGCCGGGATAGCCGGCGTACCAGGTCTGCAGATCGGGCGGCGCGCCTTGCCAGACCAGACGAAGACTGAGCGTGCTCAAGGGCTTGGCCAGCGCCTCGGGGCAGCCGACGAAGAAGCGCGAGCCGGCCACCGGCTGGGCGCCGAAAGGCGTGAAGGCCTTCTTCGCGTCCAGCGTGGCCTGATCGTTCTCCAGTACCAGACCGCGCACGCCGCTCACCTGCACCTTCAGCTGCGCGCTGCGCACCGACAGGCCGCTGAGCGCACCGAAGCGCAGCGGGCCGCCGTCCTTCAGCAGCAGTTGCAGCACCGGCAACCCGGCCGGGAAGGGCTGCGCGTGCACGGCAGGGTCGTGGTCGACCAGGGCCGGCGCGCCCTCAGGCAGCACGCAGCTCAGCGTCAGCGTGTCGGCCGCCGCACTGCCGACCAGTGGATAGGGGCCGCTCCAGCCCTTGGGGCCGGTGACCATGGCCTCGAAGCTGGCAGCGATGCGCTCGGCACTCGAGGCTTCGGACTGCCCGGACAGCCGCAAAGACACGTTCAGCGTGCGCTGCCCTTCAGCCAGCCGCAGCAGCGTCGACGCCAGCGCAAACCCCACCGGCGCCAGCGGCCAGGTGCTACGGCCGAACGGCGGCCAGCGCGGCTCGGTCTTGTCGAGCGCGCCCCCCAGGCCGTCGGCCGAATCGGCCACCGGCGCAAAGCGCAGGGTCTGTCCGTCGCGCGTCAGCGCGGCCAGCCGCTTCACGCGCGCCTGCCCGATGACGGCGCGGCGCACGGGCGCGAACAGCTGCTCGACCTTGGTCGTGTCCTTGCCGGCGGTGAAGCGGTGCGCGGTGCTCAGCTCGACCGCCGGCGCACCCTTTTTCAGCTCGAGCACCAGATGCGCGTGGTCGGGCTGCGCTGCACGCGGCACGAAGCCCAGCACCTGCCGCATCTGGAACATCAGGTGCCGGCGCGTGAAGTCGTTGAGCATCGCCTGCGGCCGCCGCGCCAACTCCAGGAACGCGACCAGCAGCGCGTGATGCGGCGCCACGCCGCCGTCATCGCGCGCGGCCAGCCCGGCCAGCGCGGCGCGATCACCCGCCGGCAGGAAGCCCTGCCAGCGCCCTGCCGGCAAGGTGGGCGACTGGTCGTAGTACTGCACCTCGGCGGCCAGCGCCTGCAGCCAGGCCAGCAGATCGGCGGTATCGCGGTCGTCCAGCGGTGCCGAAGTGGGCGCCAGGCGCGGGTCGTCGCGCTCGGGCTGCGCGCAGCCGCGGTCGGCGATCAGGGCGTCGAGCAGGTCCTGGGCGGCCATGGTCAGCAGCGGCCGTTCAGCGTGTCACCGACGAGCGCAGCTCGTTGGCGTCGCCCAGGTAGTACGGGTAGACGAGGTTGAAGCGCGAGTTGGTGCTGCGCACCGCGTAGTCCAGGCGGATCTGCAGCACGCCTTCGAGCGCGCGTTCGTCGTCGACCGACAGCGCCAGCACGCGGATTCGCGGCTCGTACACCAGCACGGTAGTGCGGATGCGGTCCTCGAGCAGCGTGCGCAGCGTGGTCGACAGCGGCTCGAAGAGCAACGGCGACAAGTCCAGTCCGTAGTCGGGGCGCAGCAGGCGCTCACCCGGCCGCGTGCCGAACAGGATCACCAGGCTGGCGTGGATGTCGGCCTCGTCTTCGAGCATGCGCGTGTCCACGCCTTCGAACACCGGCGGGAAGGCCCAGCCGCGGCCGAGGAACAGGGGTGTCGTGGTCATTGCCGTGCCCGCTAGCCCAGCTGCACGGTGGCGCCACCGACCTTGGTCACGCCGGCGCTCTTGAGTTCGGCGCTGGCCGAGCCTTCGAGCGCGAGCGTGGTGCCGGCCTTCAGGCCGCCGTCGGTTGCGCCTTCGAGCTTCAGCGCGGTGGCGCTCTTGATGTTGATGCCCGACGAGGACATCTCGAACAGGTTGCCGTTCTGGTCTTCGAGCTTGATCGACTGCGCCGCCTCGTCCATCACCAGCGTATTGCCCGCCGGCGTGGCCAGCGTCAGCACCATGTTCTCGTCGTCGAAGTGCAGCTTCATGCCGCTGCGCGTGATCCAGCCCTTCAGGTGGTTGTCGTTGCTCGGGCTGATCGGCGCGGCCTTGGCGCTGCTGTGCAGCATGCCCAGCACGATCGGGAATCGCGGGTCCTGGTCGAGAAAGCCCAGCACCACCTCGTCACCCACCTCCGGGCGGATCTGCAGACCGCGCTCGGCACCGGCATCCGGCGCGGCCACGCGGGCCCAGACGCCGTCACCCGCCGCGTCCACCAGCGGCTGGCGCACACGCACACGGAACTCGCCTTCGGGGTCTTCGTTGTCGGTGACCACGCCCAGCTGCAAGCCGGCCACCGGCGCCAGCATCGCCACGCTGCGCGGCGTGGCCAGGCGCTGGGCCAGCGCCGCGTCGGGCTCGACGCCGCCAAACTGCAGATGGGTCTTCCAGCCTTGCACGGTGTCCATCTCGTGGCGCACGCCGGTGACGAGCACCGGGCCGTTGAAGCGCGCGCCCACGCCGGCCAGCTCGACCACATCGCCGGGCAGCACTGTCGCAATGCCAGCGCACTTGCCGCGCCCGCTGACCTGGTTCAGACGCGCGCGCTCGAGCCACGCACCGGCCAGCGTGGTGGCCTCTGCATCGTCGATGCCGGCGTGGCGCAGGGTCTGCATCGCGCTGCCCGCGCCTGCGGCCAGGGTGTCGGCGTCCAGGTTGCCCGGGGGCGTGAAGCCGCCGGCATCGCCATCCAGTGTGTTGACGGCCTGGTCGGCGGCGCTCCAGGCCAGTGCCTGCACGGCCTGCGACTGCGCGCGGGCATCGATCTCGGCGTCGAGTTCCAGCAGCGTGGCGCCGTACTGCAGCGTGGCGACAGGCGTGCCGGCCAGTGCCGGCGCACGCAGGGCAATGGTGGCGCCGCGGGTGAGCACCAGCGCGCCCCGGGCCTGGGCCCGTGCGAGCAGGAAATCCCAGTCGGTGCAATCGTGCTGCACCATCTGCTTGTGGTGGCCGGTGGTGGCTTCCACCTCGGACTCGAGCCCGGCGTCGCCCAGCAACTGCTCGGCCACATCGGCGTCGCTCAGGTTGAAGTACTCGGCGCTGCGCTTTGCCAGCGCCAGCTTGAAGGCGGCGTGCCGGCACTCGATGATCAGTTGGCCGGCCGCGGCCTCGCGCATCTTCAGCCTCTGGCCGGTGACCAGGCCCTTGAAGACCAGCGTGCTGTCGTTGCCCGTGCCGGCGGCGATCTCCACCGCCGCGCCGGGCACGAAGAGCGCGGCGTCGCTGAGCGCGAAGCTGCCAGCAGACGCTGCCCCATCGACATAGACCAGGCGCGCGCTGGCCACGCGGTTTGCGGCGCTGACCACGCTCAGCGCACTCAACTGATGCTCGCGCGGCACCGCCTGGCCATCCACCTTGACTGTGAACTCACGGTGCTCGGCGGCAATCGGCAGGCTGCGCTCGGCAGCGGCGGCGGTGGTGGGCATGACGGGCATGGTGGGCAACGCCTCGGGCTTCAGCGCAGCAAGGGCGGGAAGCGCACCCGCGTGCCGATCGGCACGGCGCGCGGGCTGTCCAGGCCGTTGGCGCGAGCCACCTTCAGGTACAGCTGCGGGTCGCCGTAGATCTGCTGGCACAGCCCGGCCAGCGTGTCGCCCGCGGCCAGCACGCGCACATGGGTCAGGTCGGGCGAGGAGTCCTGCGCCAGCGCCACCCGGGTCTGGTCGGCCACCGCGTCGGTGAACACCGCCTGGATGGTGGCGCGCAGCGGGGTGCCATCGGCGCGGAACAGCTTGTAGGCGATCTGCGCGCTCTTGAGCACGCAGCGCTTGACCTGGATGGTGCCCCACACCACCAGCAGATAGTTCGGCCGGTGGATGTCGCCGTTGTAGCCGGTGACGGTCTGGAACTCGCTGATCCTGGTCTGCACATCCAGCGGGCGCCCGTTGGCGCCGGTGCCGTCGACGAAGAAGTTCAGCGTCATGTCGCCCGGCTTGACCTTCTTGAAGTCCATTCGGCTGCCGGTGGTGCCGCTGCCCTGCGCGCTGTCGTACTCCATCTCGTACGAGAGCGTGATCTCGTTCGGATTGACGAAAGCCTCGAAGCTGCCGACCAGGCTGGCCTGGCCGAAGTCCGGCGCCTTGTAAGCGCGGATCAGCAGCTTTTCGAGTTGACCGCCGGCCATGGCGCGTGCGCTCCTCAGGGCTCGCGTTGTTCACGCAGGATCTCGAGCACGCGCTCGACGCACTCGGCCACCAGCGACTGGCGATCGTCCTGCGGCGCTGGCGGCGTGCTCGTGCCGCCACCGGCGGCGTTGCCCACCTGCACCGAGATCACGACTTCATCGACGACGATGGGCATGGGTGCTCCGGTGATTGACGGCGTTCAGGACGCATCGATGCGGAAGTATCTGTAGGCCAGCTGCAGCGACTCGACGACGAAGCTGTTGGCGGTGGCGTTGAGGTCGGTCACCGACCACTTGACCGGGAAGGCGCCGATGACGTGCCAGGTCATCAGCGGCTCATGCGCTTCATTGAGCAGCATCACGTCGACATCCTTCGGGCTGACGTCCAGATCCTCGATGCAGCGGCGGGCCCAGTTCCAGACTTCGCTCTTCTTCATCAAGCCGCGCTTGAGCATCAGATCGGTGTACTTGGCGCGGCCCGGGTAGCGCTGCACGAAGCGGTTCTCGCCGCCCTCGGGCACCTCTTCGGTAGCCACCTCGACGGCCAGTCCGCCCACCTCGACGAAGCGCAACTCGTCGGCGGTCGGCGCCAAACCCAACACCTCCACCCGAAAGTGGAAGCCCGGCGGCGGCAGGTACATGGCCCGGGCTACTCGTTCTGCAGCTCGAGCCCTTCGTGGGCGAGCTCGATCGACTCAATGGCCACCTCGTTGCCGCTGGCCTTCAGGCCCGGGCCCTCCACCTTCACCGGGAAGGCGTTCTGGATCTTCCACACCATCACCGGCGCATGCTGCTCATCGAGCAGCGAGATGGTGACGTCGCGGCGCTCGACCTTGTTGAGCTGGATCGTCGACAGCCAGCGGAAGAAGTCGTTGTCCGCCTTCACGATGCCGCGCTTGAGCGTGACGTTGCTGAACTTGCGCAGGCCGGGCATCTTGATCGAGCTGTACTCGGGAAAGCTGCCGTCGCGGTACTCGATGGCCTGGTTCTCCTGCGTCAGGCCGGAGACCTCGGTGAAGCCGATGCGCACACCGCCCCACTCGACGCGGAAGTGGAAGACGGGCAAGGGATAAAGACTGGGCATGGCGGTCTCCTGGGATCAGCTGGTCTGCAGCTTGTGCGAGAACTTGAGGATGATGAATTCGGCCGGCCGAACTGCCGCCATGCCGATCTCGACGTTCATGCGGCCCTCGAGGATGTCCTGCGCGTTCATCGTCGTGCCCAGGCTGCAGCGCACGAAGAAGGCATCCTTGGTGGTGGCACCGGCGAGAGCACCTTCGCGCCACTTCTGCGTCAGGTAGTTCTCGATCATTCCGCGCACCTTGACCCAGGTGTTGGCGTCGTTGGGTTCGAACACGGCCCAGTAGGTGCTCTTCTTGACCGACTCCTCGACCATGTTGAAGAAGCGCCGCACGGGCACGAAACGCCATTCGTTGTCGTTGCCGGCCAGCGTGCGCGCACCCCACACCAGCGTGCCCTTGCCGGCGAAGGCACGGATGGCGTTGACGCTCTTGCCGGTGGTGCTGTCGACGTTGAGTTCGTCCTGGCGCGCGTTGTCCAGCTTGACCATCGGCCCGATGGTGTTGGCCAGGCTGACGTTGGCCGGCGCCTTCCAGACGCCGCGGTTGGTATCGGTGGCGGCGTAGACGCCGGCCACCGCGCCGCTGGGCGGCAGCACCACGTAGTGATCGCGCAGTGCCGCCTTGGCCGCGTTGTAGGCAGCGGTGTTGGGCACACGCAAGGTGCCCAGATCGGCCGCGGCACCGGCGTCGATCGAGACATCGACGTTGGTCTCGTCGGCCATCACCGCGTGGTTGATGCCGCTGCGGATGAAGGGGTAGTAGACCGCGCCGTACTTGAGGTTGTTGTTGCCCAGCAGCCCGCGCGTGGCAAGCACCTCCGCGCTGCTCTGCTCGATGCCGCCGTTGTGCAGGTCGATGATCGCGAAGCGGTCCTTGAGCAGCCCGCACTGCGCCAGCATGGCCACCGACAGCGTGCCGTAGTCACCGCTGTTGAGCCGCACCGCCTCGGGCGCCACCAGCAGCGTCGGCTCGTCTTCCAACGCCACCGCCGCCAGCCCCGCCTGCAGTTCGGTCAGCAGCACCGCAGCCACGGCGGCGTAACCGCCCACCGCGACGATGTAGCACTTGCCGCCGCCGTTGTCGAAGAACATCTTTACCGCGTGGTGCATCAGGTAGGTCACGGTGGGCGGCGTGACCAAGGCGCGAAAGCCCGCGCCATCGGTGGTCAGCGCCACCGCGATGGCCGGCGTGGCCGGGCCGCCGAAGTGCTGCTCGTACTGGGCGAAGCTGTAGATCTTGGTCGGCACGTTGGCCAGGCTGCGGCCGGCGTCGTCCAGCGCCTGCCGGGTGTAGCCAATGAAAGCCGGGATCGCGGTCTCGACCTCGGCCACCGAGGGTGGAAAGACCGGGATCTCCTCGATATAGACGTCGGGGGTGCGGTAAGTCGCCATGTTGTCAACGCTCCTTGGTCAAGGCTGGCTCAGATGGACGACAAACTGCGCGTCCGGACGGTCTGCGCCGGGCTGCGGCAGATGGCCGATCAGCACGTCGCCGTTCTTGTGCAGCGCCACGCCCGCCGGCCCGCGCGCGCGCCGCGCCACTGCGGCCTGGGCCTGGAACAGCGCAATGCGTGCGCCGCCGGCCGGGTCGAGCAGCGTGGGCTGCAGGTGCACGGCGGGGTCGAAGGCCGCGGGCAGCAGGCGGTCGAAAACGATCTGCGCCCGGCCTTCGGCGTCGAATCCGTCGTCGAGCACCTGCAGCTGGTTGAAGTCGGTTTCGCCGAAGCGCCGCGCCACCACGTAGTAGCGCAGCGTCTCGCTGCGCGCGGCGAATGACAACGTGAAGGCACCGCCGGCCGCGGCATGGCCGGCCGACACAGTCAACGAGAGCAGCCCGTAAGGCACGTCGGCCGCCAGTTCGGGGTCGACCATCAGCCACCAGCTGCTGACCGGGCCCGCGGCCTGCTCTTCGACGCGCCACAGCCCTTCGGGCCATCCGCCGGGGATCGACCAGGCTTCGTTGCCAGCATCCAGCGTGGCGTTGGCGCGCTGCACGCCTGCGGTATCGAACAGCCGCAGGCTCAGTGGCCGCGCGGCGCTGCGCGGCACGATGCGCAGCGGTGCCGTCATCAGCTGTACGGGCCGCGGCGCATCCAGCGCATCGGGTGCGGCGCTGTTGGCCCACAGCAAGCTCTGGCCGCGCGCCGCGCCCAACGGCTGGGTGATCGTCTCGAACGAGCCTTCGCGCGGGCGCAGGCCGAAGATCAGCGTGCGCCCGGTGGGTGCGGCGATCGGCTGCAGCAGGTCGTCGAGCTCGATCAGCACATGCAGCCGGCCCTCGCGCTCGCGCACCATGGCGCGCAGGCCGGCCAGCTGCGTCTGGGTCGAGCGCGGCACCACGAAACGCAGCGCATCGCATGCGCCGCCGAAGAAGGCGTGCTGCACATCGACGGTGCAGAGACTGCGAAAGCGGATCGCCATGGCGTGCGGTCTCAGCGCCCGTGCAGGCTGGTTTCAATGGTGGTGATGGGCGCGCCGGTGCCCACCGGCTCGAGGTCTTGCAGCGCCAGCATGCGCACGCGGTAGATCACCGACGGCAGGTGCTTGGCGCCCAGACAGGCCCACAGGTGGTTCATCTGCTCGGGCGTCCAGCTCAGCAGATCGATCGACAGCCGCTCGATGCCGGTCGGCAGATCGGGGCTGTCCGACGGCGTGAACGAGGGCCGCGCCTGGAACAAGGCGAGCAGCTGCGACAACGTGCGCAGCGCCTGGTCGTACTGCTGGAAGCGGCCGGCAAAGAGCACCACCAGGTTCAGCCGCAGCGGCGGGGGCAGCAGCACCTCGCGGCCGGCGACCAGCGTGCGCTGGGGCATCTGCTCGCGCAGCGCGCGTTCTTCCTCGATCTGGAACAGCGTCAGCCGCGTGCGGTCTTGCGGCACCACCCAGTTGCCGCGGTCGTCCACCAGCGGGCCGGCGCTGACCTCGCCCAGATCGGACGCCAGCCGCTTGCGCAGGTGCAAGTTGGCCTGGGCGGCGATGAAGGCAAGGGCGGTGTCGATCACTGTCGGAAGGTTGTAGGCCCAGCATCGGGCGCCTACAAACCCTAGGGTTAGGGGTCGCGCGCATCCAGATGAAACGGGGCCATGCGAACATGAGTTCTCTGAGGCGGCCCCCGCACCAGACTCCGCAAGAGCGCCGCCTGCATGACCGCACTCGACGACACCCGCCAGTGGCTGCATCGCGCCGTCATCGGCCTGAACCTGTGCCCCTTCGCCAAGGCAGTGCTGGCGCGCGGGCAGGTACGCCTGGTGCACAGCAGCGCGCCGGACGCCGAGACACTGGCCACCGATCTGCTGCATGAGCTGCAACTGCTGGTGTGCGCCGACCCGACGCAGATCGACACCACACTGCTGGTGCATCCACAGGCGCTGCGCGAGTTCGAAGAATTCAACGACTTCCTCGACATCGCCGACGCGCTGCTGGTCGAGCTGGGCCTGGAAGGCAAGATCCAGATCGCCAGCTTCCACCCCGATTACCGCTTTGCCGGCACCGGGGCGGACGACATCACCAACGCCACCAACCGCTCGCCGCACCCCACCTTGCATCTGCTGCGCGAGTCGAGCATCGACGACGCCGTGGCCGCATTCCCCGACGCGGCGGCTATCTACGAGCGCAACCAGGAGACGTTGCGCCGGCTGGGCCCGGAAGGCTGGCGCCGTCTGTGGGACTAGACGGCACGCCAGATCGACATCTGCTCGGCGCGCCGGTGATCGGCCGGGCCACGATGCTGTGGCCGCGACTGGCTAGATGAACAGGCCCAGGTTGCGCGTGCTGTAGTTGCCGATGTTGGGCGCCACTAGCCGCAGGTCGCTGTCGCTGACGCCCATCCAGCTGGCCAGCGTGGCCGCCAGCTGGTCCACCGAGGTGGTCGGCAGCAAGCGGCCCTGGCCGACGTCGTGTGCACCGTTGATGCTGACGTCGGGCAGCTGGCCGAAGTAGCGGCCGCCGCGCACCGCGCCGCCCTGCACGAAGTGATGGCTGCCCCAGCCGTGGTCGCTGCCGTCGCCGTTGCTGGTCAGCGTGCGGCCGAAGTCGCTGGCGGTGAAGGCCGTGACGCGGTCGGCCACGCCCAGCTCGACCATTGCGTCGTGGAAGCTCTTCAGCGCGCCGGCCACGTTGCTCAGCAGCCCCGGGTGCTGCGCGGCCAGGAAGTCGTGCAGGTCGAAGCCGCCCAGCGAGACGAAGAACACCTGGCGCCCTGCCCCGAGCGCCGACCGCGCGCTGATGAGGCGCGCCACCATCTGCAGTTGCAACGCCAGCGTGTTGTCGGCCGGAAAGCGGGTGGTCAGCGCCGGCACGGCCGCCAGCGCCGCACTCAGCGACACGTTGGCGTCGATGGCACGCGCCATCACCCTGGTGTGCTCGGCCTGCATCAGATGCGGTCGCGCCGCGGTGACCAGCGTGCGCAGCGCCTCGCTGCAGGCGGTTGAGCCGAACAGCGGCGACTGGATGCCGCGCAAGGCCACCGAGCCGCTGGTGCTGACCTGGTACTGCACCGCCTCGCGCCCGCTGATGTAGACCGCGTTGCCGCTGGCGTTGACGCAGGTGAAGGTGGCCTTGCCATTGCCCGCCATGAACAGATCGCCGATGCGCCCGCCCCAGCCCGAGGTCGAGCCCTCGGGCAGCGAGCTCTGCCACACCGACTGCTGGTCGTTGTGCGAGAACAGCTTGGGCGGCAGCGGCACACTGCGCGCGTTGTACTGGGCCAGCGTGGTCGGCTGGATCAGCGTGCCCACGTTCAGCAGCACGGCCATCTGGCCGCTGTCGAACAGGCTCTTCAGCGGTGCGAGTTCGGGTGCCAGCGCCATCTGGCGGCCGCCGGGCAGCGCGACCGACGGTGTCAGCGCGGTGGCGGCCAGCGCAGCGCGCGGCGTGGCCAGCGTCTGGCGGATGCCGCTGTAGGCTGCATGGCTGGCGCTGTCATAGGGCACCAGCGTGTTGCCGTGGTCGTTGGCACCGTAGAGGAAGACGCAGACCAGCGCCTTGTAGTCGGACGCACTCTGCGCCGCCGCCTCGGCCACCGCCGCCAGGTTCAGCGCCCAGGGCGCGGCCACGCCAGCCAGCGAAAGTTCACCCGCGCGGCGCAGGAAGGCGCGGCGCGAGCTGCGCGAGAAGTCGTTCGGATGGGTGCTCATGGTGTGCGCCTCGGAGACATGCTTTCAAACCTGGACCAAGTACTCGGGCGCGCACAGCACCAGGTGCACGGCGGCGTGGACGCGGTTGGCGCGGCCGGCGTCGGTGGTGGCGCCGATCGTCGTCACCGCGTTGGTGATCGTCTCGAGCGTCGGCACCGAAAGCGCGCCGGCCGCCAGCAACATCGCCACGCGACGCACCAGCGCCGCGGGGTTGTCGGCCAGCGCCAGTTCTGCCGCGTAGTCAGGCCGGGTCTCGCCGATGCCGCTGGCAACGAAGGTCTGCGCGAAGTTGGCCCAGCCGACCACCGAGGACTCGTTGGTGATCTGGAACTCCGGCGCCGTGATGCCCTGGTTGCCCAGCGCCGAGTTGGGCGGCACGTAGCCCGGGCGAAAGAAGTTGAACACCGAGGGCGAGCGCAGCGGGCTCTGGCTCAGCCGCGTGGCCGGGTCCGAGGTGTTGCCGATGTTCCACAGGCCGGTGGGCGAGGCCAGACCGAAGGTGCGGCCCCACTGAATCAGCCGCACCACCGGCTCGCGCAGCTTGCCGCGGGCGGTGTCGCCGTCAGCCGGTGCGCGGCGCGCCTCGGCGTCCAGCAGCACGGCCTTGATCAACGCCTTCAGGTCACCGCGCACGCCGGCGCCGTTGTCGTTGAAGGCCGCCGCCACGCGGCCCACATAGGCCGCACCGGGGTTGCTGCTGATCAGCCGCTGGATCAGCTGGCGGCCAATGAACGGGCCGACGTTGGCGTGGTTGGCGATGGTGTCGAGCGCGGTGGTCAGCGCCGCGCGGCCTTCGGTGCCGGCGGCGATGACGCGGCCCAGGAAACGCTTCTCGGCCGTCGAGTGGCGCGTGGCGTTGAGGATCATCGGCCGCCGTGCGTGGCCGGGCTCGGTGCGGTTGGGCGCATCGTTGTCCCAGCCGGTGAAGACCCGCGCCAGCCCGCTGATGCTTTCCTGGCTATAGGTGTCTGTCGCCACACCGCCGCGCGGGCTGCCATCCGCTGCCAGGTCCACCAGACCGAGCGAGAACAGCTGCAGCACCTCACGCGCAAAGTTCTCGTCGGGCACACGGCCCAGCGCCGGGTCTTCCTTCAGGTTGCCGCGCATGTTCAGGTAGCTGCCCATGCCCACCGACAGCGTCACCGCGTCGAGCAGCGCGCGGTAGCTGCCGAAGGCCTGGCGTTCGAGCAGGTCAGCGTAGGCGGCGACGACAAAGCCGCGCCAGGAAACCGGCAGCCCGCTCATCGAGATGACGAAGATCTCGCTCAACGCCAGCGTCACGCGCTGGCGCAGTACATCGGGGCTGGACATCAGCTTGCGCCACAGCGTGTTGTCGGCGCCGCCGAAGTTGTTGATGTGAGTGTAGACGGCGTAGCCGCGCTCGACCATCCAGTCGTAGTGGCCCTGCGTCAGCGGCTGGTTGAACTGGTCGTCCAGCCATCCGCTGTAGCCCAGCGCCTTGACGCGGTCGATCTCGGCCGCGGTGCCGCCAAAGGCCGCCTGGCCCAGAAAACGTGAAGCTTCGTTGTCGGTGATGCCCAGCGGCACCGATGGTGGCGCAAGGGCCACGCTGGCGGCGTCTCCGCCTCCACCGCAGGCGGTGGCGCTCAGCGCGGCCAGCAGCGCGGCGGTGACTTCAGGCGAAAGGTCAGGCGAAAGGTCAGGCGAGAGGGCGGGCAAGACGGCGGCGGCGTCAATGCGTGCCGCGGCGGGCTCCAAAACGGGCGTCGACATGGAGTGGGGCGCCAGGGGCGCGAAGCTGAACAACGGCGTCGATGTTCATGCACACCACCGTGGCGCGGTGTGGCCGCATTGCTAACGGCCTGTAAAGAGCGCCTGCACTTCACACACTTCGGCGGACGCGCGCCGCCGGCCTAGAAGCCGATCGCCTGCCCGTCGCGCCGCGAGTCACTCGCCGCCACATAGCCGTGGTCGGCGGCGTCCGACAAACGCCAGATGAACTGGCCCGAGCCGTAGTCCATGTACGAATCCGGCTGCGCGACGATGTCGTGGCCGCACTCGCGCAGGCCCTGCACCAGGGCCGGGCTCATCGTGTGCTCGCAGTCGATGACCCTGCCCGTGGCCACCTTCCAGCGCGGCGCGTCGCAGGCAGCCTGCGGCTGCTGGCCGTAGTGCAGCATGCGTGTGAGCGTCTGCAGATGCGCCTGCGGCTGCATGTTGCCGCCCATCACGCCGAAGCTCATCTGCGGCTTGCCGTCCTTGGTCAGGAAGCCCGGGATGATGGTGTGGAAGGGCCGCTTGCCGGGCGCGACCAGATTCTGGTGGCCCGCCTCGGTGGTGAAACCCGCACCGCGGTTCTGCAGGCTGACACCGATGCCGGGCACCACCACGCCGCTGCCAAAGCCCATGTAGTTGCTCTGGATCAGGCTGACCATCATGCCGCTCTCGTCGGCGGTGCTGAGGTAGATCGTGCCGCCCTTGGGCGGCGTGCCGTGGCCGAAATCCTGCGCGCGGTCCAGCCGGATCAGCCTTGCGCGCTCGGCCAAGTAACCATCGCTCAGCAGGTCGGCCGGAGTCACCTGCGTCATCGCCCGCTCGTCGCCGACCCAGCGGTAGACGTCGGCGAAAGCCACCTTCATCGTCTCGATCATCAGGTGCTGCGCCTCGACGCTGTCGACGGCAAAACGCTTGAAGTCCAGCCGCTCGAGCATGCCCATGGCCATCAGCGCGGCGATGCCCTGGCCGTTGGGCGGGATCTCGTGCACCGTGTGGCCGGCGAAGTCTTTCTGGATCGGCGTCACCCAGAGGGGCGCGTAGCCGGCAAGGTCGGCGGCGGTCATCGAGCCGCCGTGGGCCGCCGAGTGGGCCGCGATGGCGGCGGCGATCTCGCCGCGGTAGAAGGCCTCGCCCCGGGTCTGGGCAATGCGGCGCAGCGTGGCACCGGCGGCCGCGAAGCGGAAGTGCTCGCCGGTGGCGGGCGCGCGGCCACGCGGCATGAAAGCCTCAGCGAAGCCCGGCTCCGATTGCAGCAGCGGCACCTGGCGCACCCACTTGTCGGCGGTGATCGGCCCCAGCGCGTAGCCGCGCTCGGCCAGTTCGATGGCCGGCTCCAGCAGGTCGGCAAAGGGCAGCTTGCCGAAGCGCTGCGACAGTGCCACCCAGCCGGCCACGGCCCCCGGAATGCTCACGCTGTCCCAGCCGCGCTGCGGGATCTTGCCGGCGTGGCGGCGGCTGAAGTAGTCGGGCGTCCAGGCCGCCGGCGCGGTGCCCGAGCTGTTGAGCGCGTGGAGCTGCGTGCCGTCCCAGACGATGGCGAAGTTGTCGCTGCCCAGGCCGTTGGAGACCGGCTCGACGACGGTCATCGCCGCTGCGGTGGCGATGGCCGCGTCCACCGCGTTGCCGCCCTTGAGCAGCATGCGCAGGCCGGCGCTGGCGCCCAGCGGCTCCGAGGTGGCCACCACGTTGCGCGCGAAGACCGGGCTGCGCACGGTCGGGTAGGGGTTGGTCCAGTCGAAGCTCATCGTCTGTTCACTCCACCTTGCCGATGCGGCGCACGGCATCGACCATCGTCTTTGCGTCGGCGTCCCAGTAGGCCTGGAGATCCGGCGCGTCCAGGTATTCGATCGGGCTGCCGGTGCGGGTGATGGTCTGCACCACCGCCGGGTCGGCTGCCGCCTTGCGTGCCACGGCGCGCAGGCGCTGCACATCAGCGTCGGAATGTCGAAGATCAGATCGTTGGTGCGTGCGTCCTGCCGCGGGTCGCCATTCACCCTGCAGCGCACGCGCGTGTCGGTGCCGTCGAGTTCGTCGGCGGTGACGATCCACGGGCCCATCGTCGGCGGCGGGCAGCCCCTCGCCATTGGCAACGCGCTCGATCAGCGGCAAGGCGCCGAGCGCGGCTTCGACGCCGCTGAAGGCGTGGACGGTCAGGCCGTCGTCATTGACGCGGCTCACGTGGCGCAAACCGAGATGCAGGAACGTCGCAATGCGCAAACTGGTCTCCCCTGATGGGTTCGTGATCTGACCAAATGCTACCATTTGATACCAATTCCGGACCTTGGTTGACCGACTGATGGACTCTGCCGCCGCCCTGCGCGAGACGATCCTCGACAAGCTGCACAGCGGCGCATGGCGCCCAGGGCACCGCCTGCCGACCGAGCGTGCGCTGTCAGAGCAGTTCGGCCTGAGCCGCAGCACCGTGCGCCGCGCGCTGGCCGAACTCAAGCGCCTGCAGCTGATCACTCAGACGGTGGGCAGTGGCACCTATGTCGCCGCGCAGGCATCGGCGGCTTTGGGCGCACTGCAGCAGCACGGCACCGCCGTGGCCACCAGTCCCGCCGAACTGATGGCGGCGCGCCTGGCGCTGGAGCCGGCGATCATCGAGATGGTCATCGGCAACGCCACTGCCCTCGACTTCCAGCGCATGGACGAGTGCAACGTGCAGGCCGAGGCGGCGACCACGCTGGAGGACTTCGAGCACTGGGACGGCGCGCTGCACGAGGCGATCGCCGACGCCGCACACAACCGGTTGGTGGCCGACGTCTTCCGTCTGATGAATCAGGTGCGCGCGCTGGGCACGTGGGGCGTGCTGAAGCGGCGCAGTGCGACGCCCGAGCGGCGGCTGAGCTACCAGCGCGAGCATCGCGCGCTGGTGGCGGCCCTCAGGCAACGCGATGCCGAGCATGCGCGCGCGCTGTGCCGTGCGCATCTGATGCATGTCCGCACCAATCTGCTGGGGGCCTGAGCCGGGGTTGACCCGACGGCGTGGTCGGTCCGGCCGAGAGCACCGCTCGACCCAGGTCAATGCGACGAACGGCATCTGCAGTTCGCCAGACGCAGCCCGGGGGGGTGCCGGCGGGTGCCCAACGGTTGGCCCGCCGTGGCGCCGGGCGTGAACAGCGCCGCAGATAGGCTCTGAACGTGGCGCTATTGGCCGCCTGTCACATCGGCTGAGGGCGCATGCTGCAGACTCTTTCCTCGGAGGGCACGTCCATGATCCCGCTCGGTCAGACCCCGCATCCCGGCGACAGGATCGCCGCCCCCGAAGTCGGCCCGCGCGCGCCCGCGTCCGGCGGCGGCGGCCGACGTATCGAGCGGCAACTGGCCACGGCGCTGTCCATCTTCGCCGTGATGAGCGGCGTGCTGATGCCCTTCTTCGTTCGCTGACCAGGCCGAGCCCGGCCCGGCTCAGCGCGCCGACAGGAAGGCAGCCAGTTCGGCGTTGAACGCCGAGGGCAGCTCGAAGTAAGGCAGCGCGCCCGTCTGGAAGACGCTGAAGCGCCAGTTCACCCGGCCCCGGACGAAGGCCGCTCCACGAAAGTCGGTGAAGTCGCCACGCACGCCGTGGCTCATCCACACCGGTTGGCTGACGCGGTCGTACACATCGTGAATGTCGGCGCTGAACATGTAGGCCGCCAGAAAGTGCAGCGGCGCGAACTCGGCGCCGGGTTGGCGGGTGGTCAGCAGGTCGTAGGCCCACAGCGGCTCGTCGATCTTCGGCGAACCCCACGTGCGCGCCAGAAAGTAGCGGATCACGCCGGGCCGCGTGAGCCCGCGGAACACCGCCTGGCCCCAGCCCGGGCCACGCAGCAGGCGCAGCATCAGCGGGATGGCATAGGTGCTGCCGCCCGGCCCGCGCCTGGCGCGGCGGCCGCTGAAACCGGTCGGGCTGACCAGCGCGAGTCGACCGTAGTCGCCCGCACGCTCGACCGCCGCGCGGGCGAGGAACTCGCAGCTCAGCGAGGCCGCGACCGCATCCACCGGCTGCGCGCCGCCGCGGGCCTGGATCTGCTGCACCGTGGCATGCAACGCATCGGTCATCAGCCGCGGCGTGTACGGGCGGTCGCTGCGCTGCGAGAACCCGTAACCGGGCAGGTCCGGGGCATAGACCGTGTGCGTGGCGCTGAAGTGCTCGAACAGCGGCCTGACCTCGGCCGCCGTGCCCGAGGCGTTGATCGTGTGCACCAGCAGCAGCGGCGGGCCCTGGCCGGCGACGTAGCAGCTGAGTTGCCCGCAGGCGGCATCGGTGAACTCGAATCGTTCGCCTGGCACCGCGGCGGGCAACGGGGCGTTCACGGGGGCCTCACCGGTTCAGCACCTTGGGCACCGGGTTCGGGCGCAGCCGGAAGGCATCGGGCATGCCGGAGCCCAGCAGCGGGCGCAGGTACAGGCGAAAGGCATCGGTGACGTCGGTGCCGCTGTCGCTGATGAAGGCGTCTTCCATGTGCCGCGTCTTGCCGGCCACCGCCGCCAGCGGCAGCAGCTCGTAGTCGACCGAGTAGAAGCCGGTGCGCTTGATGGTCACCGAGCCGTCACGCTCGCCCCACATCGCGAACTGCACCGCCTTCTCGCCGACCTCACGCGCCTCGCGCTGATCGACGTCGCTGACGCAGCCCAGAAAGCTGCGCTGCAGGTAGCCGAAAGTGTCGGCGCGCACACGCTTGATCTTCAGCTTGCTCTTGATCTCTTCCACCAGCAGATCGGCCAGCGCGCCGCTGCCTGAGAGCTGCACATTGCCATGCGCGTCGCGCTCGAGGTCCTTGGCCAACTGCGCGGCGATCGGCGTGCCGCTGCCGTCGTGGATGCCTTCGCTGAGCGCGATCACGCAGCGGCCCAGCCGGTCATGCACCGCCTTCACGTCGGCCAGGAAGCGTTCGATCGAGAAGGCGCGCTCGGGCAGATAGATCAGGTGCGGGCCGTCGTCGGAAAACTTCTTGCCCAGCGCCGACGCGGCCGTCAGGAAGCCCGCATGGCGGCCCATCACCACGCCCAGATAGACGCCGGGCAGAGCGGCGTTGTCGAGGTTGGCACCGGCAAAGGCCAGCGCGACGAAGCGCGCGGCCGACGGGAAGCCCGGCGTGTGGTCGTTGCCGACCAGATCGTTGTCGATGGTCTTCGGGATGTGGATGCTGCGCAGCGGGTAGCCCGCGGCGTGCGCCTGCTCGGCCACGATGCGCACGGTGTCCGACGAGTCGTTGCCGCCGATGTAGAAGAAGTGTTCGATCTCGTGCGCGCGCAGCACCTCGAAGATCTTCTGGCAGTAGGCCAGATCGGGCTTGTCGCGCGTGGAGCCCAGCGCCGAGGACGGCGTGCCGGCCACCTGCTCGAGGTTGTGGCTGGTCTCCTGCGTCAGGTCGACGAAGTCCTCGCCGACGATGCCGCGCACGCCGTGCATCGCACCGTAGACCCGGCGCACGGCATGGTGGCGCCGCGCTTCGAGCACCACGCCGACCAGCGACTGGTTGATGACCGCCGTCGGGCCGCCGCCCTGGGCGACGAGGATCTTGCCGGAACGCATGGGGTTTGCTCCTTGTCGAACGCATTGTGCCGCCCTTGAAAGGGTGGGCCGCCGGCCTCAGCTTGTCTGTCACGGGCGTGCTGCAGCGTCGCACCGACCCAGACATCCCCTTGAAAGCCCAGGAGCATCCACCATGTACAGAAGTCTGTTCTCACGCGATCTTTTCGCCGAACTCGCGCGCCTCCAGAGCGAGATGGGCCAGCCCATCGACGACACGCCGGCCATTCGTGGTATCGGCGGCATGGGCCGCAGCGGCTATCCGGCGCTGAACGTCACCGACACGCCGACCAGCATCGAGATCGTCGCGTTCGCTCCGGGCCTGGACCCGGCAAAGATCGACGTGCAGATCGACCGCGGCGTGCTGACCATCGACGGCGAACGCCAGAACGACCAGCCTGCGCCCAGCGCGAAGACCAGCTGGCATGTGGCTGAACGCTTCCACGGACGTTTCCGTCGCGTGGTCAGCGTGCCGGACGACATCGACCGGCAGGCCGTCACCGCCAGCTACCGCGACGGCTTGCTGCACCTGAGCCTGCCGCGCCGCGAATCGGCGCAGCCGCGCCGCGTCGCCGTTCAGTGAACCCCAACCAGAGACCCGCCATGAACACCATGACCCCTGTCGACAAAGGTGCCACCGCGCCCAACCCCGCCCGCGCCGAGGCCGCGTTGCTGCCGCTGGTGGATGTGATCGAGGACGCTGACGGCATCGTGCTGATCGCCGATCTTCCCGGCGTCGCCAAAGAGCAGTTGAGCCTGCGCGTGCTCGACGACCAGTTGCACATCGAAGGCGACCTCGCGCTGCCGCTGCCGGCTGGCGCGCAAGGCAGCCGCAACGAGGTGCGGCGCTCGCACTACCGGCGCGCCTTCACCCTGAGCAAGGAGCTTGACGCCAACCAGGTCAGCGCTGAGCTGGCCCACGGCGTGCTTCGCGTGCGCATCCCGAAGGCCGCGCACGCGCAGCCGCGGCGCATCACGGTGCAGCTCAGCTGAGTTCCACTTCAGGGGCGGCCGGGTTCTCTTCTATCCTCACGGGCCAGCACCCGGTCCGCGGGTGCGCCCGCGGACCCGCATGAGCCTTATGCCACCCCTGCTCGACCCCGCCGCCGCGCCCGCGCGCACCACGGCGGGGGCGCGGCGCGTCTTCATGCTCGGCGCCACCGGCACCATCGGCCGCGCCACGGTGCAGGCACTGTTGCGCCGCGGCCACCAGGTGGTCTGCTTCGTGCGCCCACGGGCAGGCGCCGGCGGCAAGCTGACCGCGCAAGACAGCGCGCGGCTGCTGCCCGGCGCCGAGTTGCGCTTCGGTGAGGTGAGCGACCCCGCGTCGCTGGCACGCGACGGCTTCAAGGGCGAGCGTTTCGATGTGCTGGTCTCGTGCCTGGCTTCGCGCACTGGTGCGCCCAAGGACGCCTGGGCGATCGACCACCAGGCGCATCTGCACGCGCTGCAGGCGGCGCAGCAGGCGGGTATCACGCAGATGGTGCTGCTGTCGGCGATCTGCGTGCAAAGGCCGCTTCTGGCCTTCCAGCACGCCAAGCTGGCGTTCGAGCGCGAGCTGATGGCGTCGGGGCTGATCTGGTCGATCGTGCGGCCGACCGCCTTCTTCAAGTCGCTCTCGGGGCAGGTCGAACGCGTGCGCAAGGGCAAGCCCTTCCTGGTCTTCGGTGACGGCACGCTGACCTCCTGCAAGCCGATCAGCGACGACGACCTGGGCGACTACATTGCCGGCTGCCTGGACGACACCAGCCGCCAACACCGCGTGCTGCCGATCGGCGGCCCCGGCCCGGCCATCACGCCGCGCGAGCAGGGCGAGCATCTGTTCAAGTTGCTCGGGCAGCCGGCCCGCTTCAAGCAGGTGCCTGTCGGGCTGCTGGACGGCATCGTCGGCGTGCTGGGCACGCTGGGCCATGTGCTGCCGCCGCTGGCGGCGAAGGCCGAGCTGGCACGCATCGGGCGCTACTACGCCACCGAGTCGATGCTGGTGCTTGATTGCCACACCGGCCGCTACGACGCCGACGCCACGCCGTCCACCGGCTGCCAGACGCTGTTCGACCACTACGCCGCGCTGCTCAGCGGCCGCGCCACCGCAGAGCGCGGCGACCACGCGGTGTTCTGAGATCTTCTCAGGCCGGCGGCGCCGCCGCGAGTGCTCAGCCTGGGCGCTAGTCCGGCACCAGCCGCATCGAGATCTCGCGCGTGGCAGCGATCAGCACCGGCAGGTGCGCCTTGACCATCTCCTGCACCGTGGACACCTTGTGCATCCAGGTGAGATTCAGCGAGGCGATCACTTCCTCGTTCACCCAGATCGGCACCGCGATCGAATCCCGGTCGTCGTTCGACTCCCGGCGCGCCCTCAGCACGATCGACAAGTGCACGGTCAACGTGCGCAATCAGCTCGAAGCCCGGGGCTACGAGGTCATGGTCTTCCACACCCTGGGCAGCGGCGGCATGGCGGAGGCGGGCGAGCTGCAGGCGCTGGCCAGGCACATGGGTGGCCTGATCACGGATGCCGCCAGGACGTGCGGGCCTGTCTCGTTCTTCGTGCCCACCACCGGCTTCTCACACCACGACAGCCCTGAAGGCCACCTGCACGACGCCATCGTCGAGCAGGTACTGGCCTACACCCGCGACCGGCACCAGGCCGTGGCCTGATGCAACTCAGGCGACCTCGATCTCCAGCAGCACCGGGCCCTCGGCAGCCAGCGCGTCGCGCAGCGCGGCCTCCAGCGCGGCGCCCTCGCTGACGCGGCTGGCGCGCAGGCCGTGGCCGGCGGCCAGCGCGACGAAGTCGAGTTCGGGCAGCGCGGTGCCAACCAGATCGGCGCCGGGCTCGAAGCCCGAGTACGGCGCGAAGTGCTGCAGCGCAGCGTAGCGCCGGTTCTTCACGATCAGCACCGTCACCGGCAGCTTCCACTGCGCGGCATTCCACAGCGCCTGGATCGAATACATCGCCGAGCCGTCGCCGATGAGCGCGATGACGCGCCGCGGGTCGGGCCGCTGGGCCTGCGCCAGCGCCACGCCCATCGCCGCCGCCAGGCCGTGGCCGAGGCCGCCGCTGTCCATCGTCCAGTAGGTGCCGCTCTCGTAGATCGTGAGGTGGCGCTGCATGGCCGTGCGCGCACTGGGCGCCTCTTCGAAGACGATGCTGCCGCGCGGGCGCACCTGCGCCAGCGTCTGCATCAGGAAGGGCACCGGGATGCGCTCGCCCGGCGCGGGCAGCGCCATCACCGGCGCCGGTTCGCGCAGCGCGGGCAGCGCGCGCGACGCGGCCTGCGGCGGCAGCGGCCGCGCGAGCAGATCCTGCAGCGCCAGCGACAGGCTGGCGATCACGCTGGTGCCCAGCGGAGCCCACGCCGCCGCGTGCGGGTCGTCGGTGATCTGCACCACCTGCGCGCCCGGCGGTGCATGCGGCCCTTCGCCCTGCACGTGATAGGTGAAGGCGGGCGCGCCCAGCGCCAGGATCAGGTCATGCCCGGCCAGCATTTCGACGATGCGTTCGCGCATCGACGGCAGCCAGCCGGCGAACTGCGGGTGGTCTTCGGGGAAGCCGGCGCGGCCGCTCATCGGCGCGCCCCAGACACGTGCCTTGTGGCGCTCGGCCAGTGTGCGTGCCAGCGCCCAGGCGCCGTCGCGGTCGACTGCGGGGCCGATGACGAAGGCCGGCCGCTCGGCCGTGTCGAGCGCCTGCGCCACCTCGTCCAGCGTGGCCGGGTCGGGCCGCAGCGCCTGGCTGACGCGGCGCGGCTGCACGGGCGTGCAGAGCCGCGCCCAGTCGTCGGCCGGCACGCTGACCAGCACCGGCCCGCGCGGCGGCGTCATCGCCACGTGGTACGCGCGGGCGATGGCCAGCGGCACGTCTTCGCCACGGGCCGGCTCGACCGCCCACTTCACATACGGCTTGGGCAGCAGCGTGGCCTCGGCGCTGTGCAGGAAGGGGTCGAAAGGCAGGATCGAGCGCGCCTGCTGGCCGGC
>Ga0105046_10001377_pt1 | contig 37308 bp, 24 predicted proteins | sample MAT03_FD_78385 | JGI IMG/M metagenome (GOLD analysis project Ga0105046, IMG submission 78385) | Freshwater microbial communities from Lake Fryxell liftoff mats and glacier meltwater in Antarctica - MAT-03 (megahit assembly) | ecosystem: Environmental > Aquatic > Freshwater > Ice > Liftoff... | reverse complement strand
TGCCAAGGACATGGCGCGCGCGCCCGGTTCCGACCGGGTGTGTCTGGGCGAGGGTCGTATCGATTTTGCCGAAATGGTGGCGGCCGCCATGGAGACACACGGTCCGCGCCATTTCATCTGGGAACGCGAAGGGGCACACGATGCTCAAACGCAGCTGGCCTGTGCACGGACGAGCTCGATGTATCTAAAATCGCTGCGCTATTGACCAATGTGAGTCGTTCGTCCGTTGAATACGCTTTCATTCCGTGCGGTTGCGACTTTTACCGGGTTCTCCTTGGGTCTTTGTTACCATTCATAGACTGTCTACAATCTATGGTTCTCATGAAGTTCGATAAGATGGCAAAGAAATCGGTGTTCAGATTGGGTTTTGACGAGGCCCGTCGGGTGGCCATTGCTGCGCTGATGTTGCCTCTTTGGGCCTGTTCCGGTGGCGAATCGGGCGGGGTTGGCGGTGGCGGTGGCCATGGCGGCGATGGATCGGATAAGGTCCCGGGGAGCGGGACGACCGATGGTGCTTGCAAGGACGGCGAGTCGGCGCCTTTCCAGCTTCGCCGCTTGACCCGCGCCCAGCTCGACAACTCGGTGCGCGATCTGTTGCACGTTGCGGGTCTGGCCGCTACAGGACTTGCGGCCGACGAGAAGGTGGGTTCGTTTTCCAGCAACATCAACACGCCGGTGGATGCCTTTCTGGTCGAGAAGTTTGAACAAAACGCCGAGCGCCTCGCGGCAGAAGCCGATGTAAAGGTCCTCGCGAACTGTGGCACGCGCACGGGGATTGCCTGTGGGACGGCGTTTGTTTCCGAGTTTGGTCGACGGGCGTTTCGACGGCCGCTCGACGCCGAGGAAACCGAGCTGTTCCTTGCTTTGTTCAAAAGCCGTATGACGGATGAGGATGGGCTTCGGTTCGTGATCCGAGCCATGTTGCAGTCTCCCAACTTTTTGTATCACGCCGAGTTTGGCGAAGGCAGCGAGCGTTTGACGGAGTACGAAGTTGCCGCCCGCCTTTCCTTCATGCTTTGGAATACGACACCTGACGATGCGTTGCTTGATCTCGCCGGAAAGGGTGGACTTGCGACGCCTGTCGCAATTCGTACGGCGCTTGATGGCATGATGAACGATCCCCGCGCTCGAACAGGCCTGCGTGGGTTTCATACACAATGGCTCGGCCTCGACGAGATCGCGAGCCTCGGCAAGAGTACCGCGGTTTTTCCGGGCTACACACCCGCTTTGAACGCGGCGATGTTGGACGACGCCCATCGCTATATCGATCACGCGTTTTTCGACGGTGATGCGCATTTGAGCACGCTGTTGACGACAAACATCGGCTTTCCGTCACCGGAACTCGCGAAAGTTTACGGCGTCAAGGCTTCGGCCGATATCAACGCACCCGTTGCAACGGATCCATCACAGCGGGCAGGTTTGTTGACCTTGCCCGCGTTCATGGCCACCCACGCGCACCCTGACCAAGGCTCGCCAGTCAAGCGCGGCGTTGCGATTCGTCAGCGCCTCTTGTGTCAGGATCTGCCTTCGCCACCCGACAATGTGAACAATGCGGTTCCGATGCCTTCGCCGGATGCGACAACCCGCGAGCGCTTTGCGATTCACGAAGAGGATCCGACCTGTGCGTCGTGTCACCTGCTCATCGATCCGATTGGCCTTGGCTTCGAGAACTACGACGCGCTTGGCGCCTACCGGATGGATGAAAATGGAAAGCCCATCGACGCTTCGGGTGAGTTGACCGAAGCGGGTGACGTAGATGGCGCGTTTGTCGGTGCGGTTGAGCTATCGCAGAAGCTTGCAGGCAGCGAGGTGGTTGCCGAATGCATGGTGCGGCAATGGGTTGAATACACCCTGGGCCGGCGAGCGGGCGAGGGTGACGACTGTTTGATCAAAGATACGGCCAAGGCGTTTTTGTCCGCTGGAGGCGACGTTCGGGTGCTTCTTGGAACGCTGGTCACAACGCCTGCCTTCTACCAAATGTCATACGCAACGATGAAGGGAGGCCAGCCATGAAGTGGCCGTTGTTGTCGAACTGGAACTCGACCCCGCGCACGAGTCGCCGGTCTGTATTAAAGGCCATGGGTCTGGCCCCTGCGTTGGCGCCGTTTGTGCCCCTTTTTGACGCGTTCGCCGAAACAAGCCCCAAGCGATTGCTGTTGTGGTTTACCCCGCACGGCACCGTTTACAACAAATGGCGAACCTCCGGACCGGCAGAAGCGCCCATCCTCGGGCCGATCATGGCGCCACTCGAACGTCACAAGAAAAACATCGTCAACATCGAGAACATGCAGATGAACCCCGATCGCCTGGGGGGAAATCACACCAAGGGCTTTCCGCTCTTGTGGACCGGGCGCGGCGTCATGCCAGGATCGACCTTTGGCGATCACGGGTGGAACTACTCGGCCTCTGTGGATCAGGTGATCGTCGACGCGCTCAATCCGAAGACGCCCTACCGGAGTCTTGAGTTTGGACTTCGCTCGGGTGGTTCCCATCCGGGTCGACGGATGATCTATCGCGGTTCGGCCAAGCCACTCGAACCCGAGCAAGATCCGCAGAACGCGTTGAAGCGGTTGTTTGGCAATCTGGGTGCCAGTAAAGAACAGCTCGAGGCAATGACGGCTGATCGTCGAAGTTTGCTCGACACCGTGAACCACGACCTGGGCATCTTCAAACGCAAACTTGCGGCCCCCGAGCGGTACAAACTGGATGCGCACCTGAACGCCATCCGCGAAGTCGAAGCTCGGATCAGCCTGCAGGTGGCGTCGTGTGCGGCACCCACGATTGCCAAGCGCGTCGATGCGCAAAGCGGACCCGCAACGCCGGATGCCTGGGCCCAGCAGATGGATATGATCGTGGCGTCCTTCGCGTGCGGCCTGACCAACATCGCGAGCATGCAATATCGGCTTGGTGAAAATGACGGCAGTCCGTATTACACATGGCTTGGCGGAACGATGGATCACCACACCTCGACCCATGAACCGCCCGTCGCCAACAGCAAGGCGTGGGCGCACTGCGAGCAGATCTACACCTGGTACAACGAGATGTTTGCGAAGTTCCTCGACAAGATGTCGGCCGTTCCGGAAGGCAACGGAACCATGCTCGACAACACCCTGGTCGTTTGGGGCAGCGAAGTTGGTTGGGGCGCGTCGCACGCGGTTGCGAAGATCCCCTTCATTGTCGCGGGTGGACGCAACCACGGTGTCCGACTCGGGCAATCGCTGCGCTTTGGTGAAACGCTTGTGACCTCGCCTCAGCACACGCGTCTTTTGGTTTCCATGTGTCATTACATGGGCCTCCCACAGATCCAGTCGTTCAGCGAAAAGGACAACGCGACGGGTGGTCTGCCCGGACTGATGGTTTGAATTTGTGACGCCCGGCACGGACGTCTCGAAATACCGTTGATTTGGTTGCCTTCAGGCCATGTGAGGATTGTTTTGTGTTCGATCGCCGTTATCTTTATTAGATGCGTCGATATGGTGTGGCTATTGCGTTTCTTGGATCTTTAAACCCTGCGTGTCGCCCTCCGGAGGCTGCCGCGCCCGTGGTGGCCGCTCCCCCGCCGGTTGCGTCGCTCCCTTCCACGGAAGGGGAGGGTAACTTCACCGTTGGCCCCGACTTCACGATGGATCCCGACCTCACCGACCGCGGCGCGCCAAAGGGGCGGCGTTTCGATTTCGAGATTGCGTCGTCGCAGAGCGCGATCTTCCGTGGCGAGGACACGACGCTGAAGCCGGAACACCAGCACCCGTTTACTCGCAAGATCAGTGTCTATGTTCCGGCGGGATATCTCGACGGCACGCCGGCGCCGTTCATGATCGTGCACGATGGTCCCGGGCCCTTTGACCGCTTGAGCCGTACCATCGACAACCTGTCGATCTCAAAGGATCCCAATCGCCACCTGCCGGCTCTTGTCCTTGTTGCGGTGGCCAACGGCGGTTCGGACAGCAAGGGCAGCGAGCGAGGCCTGGAATACGACACGATGTCGGATCGGCTGGCCCGATTCATCAACGACGAGGTGCTGCCGGCCGTGCTCAACAACGCCGAGCTCCGGTCCGTCTATCCCGGCTTCAAGTTGACCTCGGATCCCTGGGGCCGTGGTACGTTTGGTTGCAGTTCAGGGGGCGCTGCTGCCTTGACCATGGGATGGTTTCGCCCGGATCTCTTTCGCCGGCTCATCACCTACTCGGGCACGTTCGTCGATCAGCAGGACGATGATGCTCCAGAGGAAGCGGCGTATCCACTGGGCGCATGGGAATACCACTCAAGCTTGAAACTCATCGAGAACACGCCGGTGAAACCGCTGCGGATCTTTCTCCACGTCGCCGAGCACGACATTGGCGTGGCGTTGCCCGAGTCGAGCTACCATAATTGGAAGATGGCAAACGAGCGAACAGCAGCGGCGTTGAAGGCCACGGGTTACCATCATCGATACGTCTACAGTGTCGAATCCAAACATTGTGACGGCCGCATTTTCGACAAAACGCTCGCGGACACCATGGCCTGGATGTGGCGAGACTATATGCCTCCGGCGAACTGACCCCTCTGACTGTCGGAATGTTCGATGACACGAATCGCAGGAATCTTCATATTGTTGGCTGGCAATGCCGCGTTGGCGGCGACCCCGTCTCAAATTCGCTCGTACGTGGAGCAGCACTGTCTCGACTGCCACGACGGTGACGGTGCGAAGGCGGGCCTCGATCTTGCGGGCCTCGGGATCGCGCTCGGTGATCGAAAGACCTTTGAATCCTGGGTCAAGGTGTATGACCGCGTCTCCGCGGGTGAAATGCCGCCCGGGAAGAAACGAAAGCCTTCCGCAACACATACCAAACAGTTCCTGAGTGCACTGGCAGATCCGCTGGTCGCAACGGATCTGGCGCGAGAGGCTGCGCAGGGCCGTTCTACCCGCCGAAGGTTAAACCGTCACGAATACGAAAATACCCTTCGCGATCTTTTTTCAGCGACGTGGTTGCAGTTGAAAGATCTATTACCCGAAGATGGTGAGTCGCATCGCTTCAACAAGGTGGGGGATGCGCTTGATGTGTCCTTTGTACAAATGGCGCAGTACCTCGTGGTGGCCGAAGAGGCAATCCGTCAGGTCATTCGAGCCGAGGCCGTGCTACCCGAGTACAAGACGACCCGATATTACGCCCGGGATATGAATAGCTTTGTCGGACCGATGCGCTACAGCGAGTTCAATCGCAGTGCAGACCGTGCGACGTTTCCAACCCTGGGTTACGCGGCGCAACCCGAAGTTCGGGCCGGAACGCAACCCGTGACGGTCGGTGCGTCCGATCCCACCACGCGCGAACTCGAAGGGGTGGGTGTCATTGCGAGCTCGTATGAACCCATCGAGCCGAAGTTCGACCGTTTCGCAGCGACAAGCTCGGGTCTATACAGGCTACGCCTGCGCGCACACACGGTGTGGCTCGAACCGAACGGTCCCGACTGGCACAACCACCGCAGGGTATGGGAGGCCGATCTCGACAAGGTTTCGCGGGGTCGACGTTCCGAGCCCGTCACGCTTTATGCACGTTCCCGGTCAGGATCCTTGCGGCGGATCGATGCGGTCGACATCGAACCCGATCCAACGGTTCGAGAAATTACTGCCTACCTGTCGGCGGGAGAAACGATTCAACCTGACGCCAGCCGATTGTTTCGTTCGCGCCCACCAAAGTGGAAAAATCCACTCGCGACGAGCGAAGGCGTTCCCGGTGTCGTGTTTCGCTGGCTTGAGGTCGAAGGGCCCATCCTGGAAAAATGGCCAACCGCCGGAAACAAGCTGTTGTTCGGCGAACTTGGGACCAATAGGCTGCCGAGTGGCGAGATCGAATTCGTATCCCAATCGCCGGAAGCCGATGCCAGCCGGTTGATGCAGAATTTTGTCAATCGTGCCTATCGACGCCCGGCGACCGCCGACGATTTGAAGCTTTTTCTTGCTGTGGTTGAACGTGCGAAGGGTACCGGGGCGTCGTTCACCGAATCGATGATTGCAGGTTACATTGCGGTCCTGTGTTCGCCCCGATTTGTGTACCTCGAAGAGGAACCAGGGGCGCTCGACGATGTGGCCGTCGCCTCGCGACTATCCTACTTTTTTTGGAATTCACGACCCGACGATCGGTTGCAGTCGCTTGCCGCCTCGGGAACGCTGCATCGACCCGACTCGATTTCGATGCAGGTTGAGCGTATGTTGAAGGATCCCAGATCCGAGCGGTTCATCGAGGCGTTCCTCAATTACTGGCTCGATCTGCGCAAGATCACGGCGACCTCGCCGGATGCCGATTTGTATCCTGACTACTATCTCGACGATCTCTTGCTCGAATCGTCAACCGCTGAAACCCGAGCATTCTTTGCTGAACTTCTTCGCAATAACCTGCCTGCCCGAAATTTGGTCCAGTCCGACTTTGTAATGATCAACGAGCGCCTCGCCAATCATTACGGGATTCCGGGTATCACCGGTGTCTCGATTCGGAAGGTCCCCGTTCCACGCGGGAGTCCACGCGGCGGATTGTTGACCCAGGCCAGCGTTTTGAAGGTGACGGCCAATGGTACCACAACCTCGCCGGTGCTTCGGGGCGTCTGGGTTCGGGAACGCGTGATGGGGCAGCCAGTGCCACCACCGCCGCCCGGGATCCCTGCGGTCGAGCCGGACATTCGCGGCGCTCAGACCATTCGGGAACAGCTAAAGAAACATCGGTCTGATCCCATGTGTGCAAGCTGCCACGCCAAGATCGACCCGCCGGGCTTTGCTCTCGAAAGCTTCGATGTCTTCGGTGGATGGCGCGATCGATACCGCGCGATCGGAACGGGCGAGCCCGTCAAAGGGATCGGGAAAGCCGGTCATGATTTCAAGTTCCACATGGCGCAACCCGCCGATGCTTCGGGCGTGTTGTCATCGGGCCAGAATTTCCGGGATGTGTTCGAGTGGAAGAAGTTGTTGCTTCGACAAGAGCGCCAGATTGCACGCAACCTCGTGCAACAACTGGTTGTCTATGCGACGGGCTCTCCCGTTCGATTCGGCGATCGCGCACGGGTCGAGGCAATTCTGGATCGCGCGGCCAATCGACAGTATGGCGTTCGCACCCTCGTGGCTGAAGTCGCAAAAAGTGAGCTTTTTCTACGCAAATGATCCGTTCCAGAAATACCGTGTCGTTCAAACCCTTGAGCCGCCGTCACACGCTTGCTGCGATGGGGGTGGCGATGGCGCTGCCGGCTCTGGAGGTGATGTGTCCACGCAAGGTGGCAGGTGCCGCGAAGGCGACTCCGCGACGCTTCCTGGCGGTTTGCAACAACCTTGGCCTGCTCAACGATCGTCTGTATCCGAAAGAAACCGGACGGGACTATCAACCGTCTCCGTACATGGAACCCCTTCTGTCACACCGCAAGGACATCACGCTCATCAGCGGTTCGTCTCATCCCGAAGTCGATGGTGGCCATCCTGCGGATATTTGCTTCCTGACGGCGGCCGCTCACCCCGCGAGCGGCGGATTTCGCAATACGATTTCTCTCGATCAGGTGGCTGCCCGGCATATCGGGCACCTGACACGTTTCCCAACACTGACGCTGGGGGTCAACGTCAACAACGCGCCCCGTAGCCTTTCCTGGACACCGGGCGGAGTGGTGATCCCGTGCGAGGAGAAGCCCTCTGTTCTCTACCGGAAACTGTTTCTGAAAGGCAGCCCCACGGAGGAAGCCGCCCAGTTACGGCGGCTGGCGATGGGTCGCAGCGTGATGGATGCGGTGGGTGCGCAGGCGAAATCATTGGAGAAGGGCTTGCCCGCCGTGGATCGCGAGCGGATGGAACAGTACTACACAAGCGTTCGCGATCTGGAACGACGCATTGCTGTCTCCCGTGAGTGGGAGGATGTTCCCAAACCAAAGGTTTCGGTATCGGAACCGAGGGATGCTGATTCGCCCACTGAGTATTTTCGGCGCACGCATTTGATGTACTCGATGGCACGGTTGGCGTTTGAAACGGATTCGACGCGGCTGATTACCTTGATGTTGGACAGCGTGGCTTCACCCGTGGTGATCGTGCCCGGCGCAACGATCAAGGATGGGTACCACAGCCTTTCGCATCACGGAAAGTCCGAGGAGAAGCTGGCCCAGCTTGACGCCATCGATCGCGAGCACATGAAGTTGCTCTCGGATTTGTTCAGCGGTCTCAAGAACGTGAAAGAAGACGGTGCACCACTTCTCGATCGAACGATGATTTTGTACGGGAGTAACCTGGGGGACGCGAACACCCACAGCACGACCAACTTGCCGATTCTGTTCACGGGCGGTGGGTTTCGTCACGGCCAGCATCTGGCGTTTGATAGGACGCGCAACTACCCGCTGCCGAACCTTTTCGTGAACATATTGCAGCGACTGGGGGTTCCGGCAGAGCGGTTCACCGGCAGCACCGGGACGATGACAGGCATCGAGCCTGTTTGAACACCGGAAACTCGAACAACTAGGCCGACACAATCTCGCGCAATCGTGCGACCTGCGCTTTTTCCGCCATCACCACGAGGCGGCTCCCCGCTTCCAGCCGGGTATCGGGCTTGGGGTAGTAGACTGGTTCTTCTCGGGATGGAAACATGACGGCAAGAATGGGGATGCCCACATGTTTTTCAATGCCAAGTTCGCCGAGCGCGCTGCCCGCGGCACGGGAATTGGCGGTGATTTCAATTTCCTCGATGCGCCAAATCGAATCATTCGCGACCGCCACGGTCTGCGCGGGCCGCAACATGCGATCCAGAAATCCTACCACATGCGGCCGGATCAATTCAGAGATGAGACGCATTCCGCCGATCTGGTTGGGGATGACGACGGCGTTGGCGCCGGCGCGGAGCAGTCGATCTCGAATGGCCGGCTCGAAGCCTCGTGTAACGATTCGGGCATCCGGGTTCAATTGCCGAGCCGTGAAGGTAACAAAGAGGTTGTCCTTGTCCGATCCCAGCGAAATGATGATGCCGCGCGCGCTGGTAATGCCCGCCTTTTGTAGCGTCGTTTCATCCGACGCATCCCCAGTGATGTAAAGGAAGGCGCACCGTTCAAGCGCATGATCGAGGTGGGGCTGGCTCTGATCGATCACCACGAATTTTTCGCCGATGGCAGTGAGCTCGGCGGCGACGTGGACTCCGGTATTGCCGATGCCACACACCACCGTGTGACTGCCAAGTTTTGCGATCTCTTTGTCCATTTTGCGTCTCCGAAGGATATTGGTGAGTTCACCCTCAATAAAAAATGCGGTCGTGACGCTGGCGAAATAGACCAGGGTCCCCGTACCCATCAGAATGAGAAACATCGTGAATATTCTGCCCGTGCTGCTGTGGTCGAGACCGGCCAGTGTCTCTCCGAACCCCACCGTCGAGAGTGTGATGACTGTCATGTACAGCGCATCCAGCCATTTGACATTCAGGATCAACTGGTAGCCCGAGACGCCGATGCCAACGACCACGAGGATCGCCAACAATGCAGTCATGAACTTTCGCTGAATATCCATTTCGGTTGGAAAGTGTATCTCAAGTCAGCGCGAACCGCTCGACCGTACCGGAATATCCATCGTCGCCGACCGTGACGAGGAGGTCTCCGTCGGTGTGAACAACCACCCATTCAGTGTTGCGATTGGTGGCCGCATCGAGTTCGTCCAGAAACGCAGGGGCGATAGCATAGGCCTCGATGGACTCGATCTGATGAATGTCCCGCTCGGTCGCGGTCTTTTTTAGCAAGGCGGGATCGTGTTGCGTGAATACGACCACACGGTTGCAACCCTTGCGTGCCTTGTGCAGTCGATCCGCAGACGGTGAGCCTACCTCTATCCAAGCCCGCAGGTTGTTTTGTAGATCGCGGATCCAAATGGCAGGCTCGTCTGGATTCGCGAGCCCCTTCGTGAAGGCAATGCCTTCTTCGTAACACAGGCAGTAGGCGATGATCCGGGTCATCAGATACCGCGTCGATTCGGAAGGGTGTTGCGCAATCCGCAGGTCCAGCGATTCGTAAACGCCACGCGTCACGTCCGAGAGGTCGATTTTCAGGTGGTAGATCGTTGCCGAAGGCGCCATGGGCCTTGAGTCTACGGCCTGATGCGCACCTTCCCACGGATTTCGGTGACCTGAAGTGGCCCTGCAGTATTTGCCATCGTTTCGCGTTAATATGTGCGACCGCAATGAAAGACCTTTCCCTTCGTCTTGCGACCCGCTGGTTGCTGCCCCTCTTCTTGTTACTCACCTCCCCCGCGCTCGTGCCCTCCCATGCGCTTGCGGCCGATGCCAAGGAGCTGAAAGCCCGCGAAGCGTTTGCCGCCGGGCGCTACGAGGAGGCAATCGATCTCTTCGCCAAACTCTACGCCGAGTCGCTGCATCCGACGTATCTGCGCAACATCGGGCGCGCTTATCAGAACCTGGGCGTTCCCGACAAGGCGATCTCAAGTTTCCGCGATTACCTGCGCAAGGCCCAGGGCCTTAACACCCCTGAACGGGCGGAGGTCGAGGGCTACATCAAGGAAATGGAAGCGTTGCAGGCTTCTCAGGCAGCGAACGCAGCTCACAAGCCGGAGCCGGTCACCGCGCCCATCGATAGAGCGGTGCCGACCGAGCCCAAATCCGCACCGGATGACACCGCCTCTGCACCCCTGGTCAGCGCCAAGCCGGCCTCTTCGGACGAGGGAGGCCACCTCCTTGAAAGTGGTTGGTTCTGGGGTGCAGTTGTCGTTGCGACAGCGGCCGTGGTGGTCGGTCTTGTAGTGGGGGGTGCGTTCGACAGCACCAAGGAACCCAGTTGTCCAGCCGGTACGATGTGTCTTTGAATTACTTCAACAGGTTAACCGCAATGAAAACCAGACTTCACCTTCTGTCTCTGTTGGCTGCCGTCGCATTGACTGCTTGTTCCGAAAATGGTCGGGCTCTTGTGCCGGTCAATATATCGCTGGCAAGTGATCTGGACGCAGGCTCGATAACCTCGCTCGAAATTCTTGCCAGCAGTGGCGAGCATCCGCTAGAGAGGCGCAACGCCATTTTTGAGTCGGATGGAACCGGTGTGTCACGATTTGCGATCTACCTCGATACCGAAAGCGAGATCGGCGTCGTCGTCAGCGTGCGCGCGCTTGCCGCGAGCGGCGTCGAGGTCGGCTCAGGCCGTTCGGCTGAGGTTCGCGCAATTCCGGGCGGAACCAGCGCCGCTGCCGATGTTGTGTTGTCTGCCAGTGGCGGGCAACCTGGCGATGACGGTGGCACCAATCCGGATGTTCGCATCTCCGGCAATGACACGATGCCGATGCAGGTCACCGATGCAGGTGTGAAGGATTCGATGGCGATTCCGGACGCTCCGGGGAGCGTCATCAATCCAGATCCAAAGTGGGCGGCGGCGGTCAATCAAGAGGACGATGGTTCGGCGTCATCGATTCTTCCGCGGGTTGCGGTTGCACCGAACGGTGATGCGGTTGTTGTTTGGACCGAAAGAAATAGGGTCAAATCAAAAAAGTACACGGCTGCGACTGGCGTCTGGGGAAACGTGGTACCAATTGACAACCGAGTCTATCCGCAAGACGCGGTCATCGGAATGGATGGGACGGGTCGCGCGGTGGTGGTCTGGACCTTGATTCCGATTGACACGCCCGACGCAGACCGAGGCCTTTGGGCCAGCACATCCATGGACGGCGTGAACTGGACGGCTCCCCAATCGTTGTGGAAGGGCGCGTCGTGGGGAGGTCTCGATATTGCGGTCTCGAAGGCGGGGAAAGCTAGGGTGGTTTGGGAGGCAGCCTCGAAGGACGCCAACAACGCGAACGTCTCGACACTTTGGACGGCCTTTTTTGGGGGGACGACCTGGTCGAGTCCGGCGGTGGTGAAACCTTCCACGGTTGACGAGGAGCACACGCCTTCTGTTGCGATCAACGCGCAGGAACAGGGCATCATTGCCTTCTCTCAGGGTGGTGTTTTCGCCGAGAGCATCTGGACAGCACGTTTCTCGGGTGCGAGCGTTTCCACGCCCGTTCTGATGGAGAACTCAGATGAGCGGGCCTTTTCGCCCACCGTCGCAATGAATGGCGACGGGCGGGGAGTATTGTTGTGGACTTCCTCTTCAGGCAGCAGTGGCCTTATCGCCCGCGTCTTCAACGGTGACGCATTCCTGGGAGAGACACCAATCACAATGGGAACAAGTGATGGTATTCCTTCGGCTGTGGTTGATAAGTTCGGCAACGTGACCGTCGCCTGGGCCTCAACGGCGGGATCTTTCTGGAACGTCAATTCGACGCGGCTGACGCTCGGCGGTGTTTGGTCCGAGCCAGTTCCCCTCGAAACAGTGAACCGCGCAAAGTTGCGAACGGACACCGATCCCGAGCCGTGTGTCGGCCTCGATGGGGCGGGGAATGTGATGGCGATCTGGCGCCGCGATGAATCTTCTACCGACGATTACACCTTCAGTGTCTGGGGTGCCCGGTTGCCTTTTGGCGGAAAATGGACCGAAGCGACCAAGGTGCATTCCCTACCGATGTTGCGGGTTTTGCCGGTGTCTTGCGGCATGTCGGATAACGGTGTCGGCGTTGCAGCCTTCAACTACACTGAAGATGACGCTCTCAATGCGGTCGAACCGCCGACCTTTAACGTCTTCACCGCGATCTTCCGCTGACGGCGTTTCCTGAGCTAGGCTCAGACGATGTCCGCGAACTTGCCACTTTCCGATCTGGGCCGACCCTTTGACAACAGCTACGCCCGCTTACCGGAAACGTTTTACACCCGGGTCGCGCCGACGCCGGTGCCTTCGCCCAAGATGATCGTGTTCAACCACGCGTTGGCCGCCGAACTTGGTCTGAATGGACAGCGGCTCGATGGGCCCGAGGGTGCAGCCGTGTTTTCGGGCAACCAGCTGGCGAATGGATCGGAGCCGATCGCACAGGCCTATGCCGGCCATCAATTCGGACACTTCACGCGGCTTGGTGATGGTCGCGCCATTTTGCTCGGCGAAGTCGTGAACGATCGCGGTCAACGATACGACATTCAACTCAAGGGTTCGGGACCCACTCCGTATTCGCGACGGGGAGATGGGCGTGCTGCGCTTGGTCCGGTGATGCGCGAATACATCATCAGCGAGGCGATGCATGGGTTGGACATCCCCACGACGCGCAGCCTGGCGGTTGTGACGACCGGGGCTCCTGTGTATCGCGAAACCACGGTGCCCGGTGCCATCCTGACGCGGGTTGCGTCGAGCCACATCCGTGTGGGCACCTTTGAATTGTTCGCGGCGAACCGAGATACAAAAGGGGTGCAAACGCTGGCCGCACACACGCTGGCACGTCACTATCCCGCACTGGCAGACACCAGCAATCCCTACCTGAGTTTGCTCGAAGCTGTCATAGAAGCGCAGGCGGCCTTGATTGCAAGATGGATGCACGTTGGCTTTATCCATGGCGTTATGAATACCGACAACATGACCTTGTCGGGCGAAACGATTGACTACGGTCCGTGCGCGTTCTTGGATACCTACGATCCCGGCACCGTATTCAGCTCAATCGATCACCATGGCCGATACGCTTACGGCAATCAGCCGCAGATTGCGCAGTGGAATCTCGCAAGACTCGCCGAGGCGCTGCTGCCACTCATCGACAACGAACCCGAGATCGCGCTGAAGTTGGCCGAGGAAGCCATCAATCGTTTCCCGGAACGTTTTCGTCAGCTGTGGTTGGCGGGCATGCGCTCGAAGCTTGGCCTTTCCACCGAGGAGACCGACGATGGCGCGCTCGTCGCCAGGCTTCTTGCATGGATGAAAGAAAACCAGGCCGACTTTACCAACACCTTTCGGGATCTAACAGCCGATGCGTTGCCGCAGGGTGCGGTGTATCGGGATTCGGAGTTTTCGACTTGGTACACCGACTGGCAGGCACGCCTTGCGCGGCAATCCGGTGGGATGATGGACGTTGTGCTGCGGATGGCAGCGCACAATCCGACCGTGATTGCACGCAACCATCGCGTCGAGCAGGCGATCCGCGCAGGCGTTGATGACGGTGATTTTTCCGTGATGCACGCGCTTGTCGCGGCACTGAAATCCCCCTATCAGGACAATCCGGAGCACCTCGAATATCGCGACCCCCCGGATCCCTCCGAGGTGGTGCACCAGACGTTTTGTGGGACCTAGCGACAGAGCCCCGCCTTGACCTCCGGTGCCTCCGGCGAGCTGCGAGCGCAGGTTCGGCAGCTCGTGACCTGAATCGTGCCAGGGGGGGCGTCGCCGTCCCGATAAACGTCGGCAGACCAGCCGCCCGCAGGGTTTCCGTCGATCGCGGTGCAGGTGCTGTCCCGGACGATTGCGTAACACGGTTTGTTGGTCGAGGCCTTCGGATCGGAGGTGTTGTTGCACTTGTTCGCGATCGACTTCTGGTCGACCTGGCCCGTGGTTGGATTCGGAACGCGTTCGGATAGCACGCACTCGGGAACGAAGTCGCCGTTGCTTCCGTCGAGATCCGAATCAAGTAAGAGCGAATCAACGCAGCCCTTGATGATGGCCTTTTCGATGCGTTTTGCGATGTTCGTCAACGCTGGCCCAAAGTCGTCCTGACAGATGCTCTCGATTGAGCCACTCGGTGTCCCATCCGGGCCCCGGAACGCTTCGACAAACTGTTTCATGCGAAGAGCAGGCGCAGCAGAACCGTCCGGGGTTGTACAGGTCGGCGCCAGATCGAATTTGCCGTCCCGGCGAACAATCGCGTAGTTGCTTGATGCCGGATCGGCTGACTTGCCCATGATTCCGGAGACGAGGATTCGCCCGGGTGCGGTTTTGAGACTTTTGATGTCGTTGACGATTCCGGCGACGGGGATCAACTTGCCGCCACCATTTTCATCTGCAACACAGTTGGCGAGTGCGGTTTGGAACGCGCTTGCGGGCGGAAATGCGCCGTCGCAGCGATGACCAGCGAGTGCACAACGCAAGCTGGGCTGTTGCTCGGTTGTCGAATAGTCGGAGCTGACGAAAAAATCAGAGTCCGGAGGGGCCGAGCAGTCGTCTTCATCCGTGATGAAGATAATTGCCAGGTACGCATCCTTGCGGAGGAAATTGACGTTGTTTGGCGTCGAGCTCTCGAAGAGGGCGAGTCGTGCTGCCTGCAGCTGGTGTTCGTAGCCGCAACCTTCGATTCCCAGGTTCGCCAGCCTGGAGAAAACCTCGGCAATCGACGCGTCTCCGACGATGTTGTCTTGTTTGCCGCCGTTCGTGGCGATGATGAATTTGGCGCCAGGTTCAAGACCGCTATCGACGGTCGGCTTGAACTGCCCGCGATCACCACCGGGAAAACTGCAGGCACTGTTGCCCGGGAAGAGGATGTTCCCCGCTCCGACGTTGGTGGAAACGACGCCGATGTGAACGTCGGGTAATCCGCCCTTGATGTTCTGTAGCACAGAGATGAACTTTGGAAAATTTCTCCTCAGGTTTTCCTGCTCGAGCTTCATTGAATGTGAGTTGTCGATGACGAACAGGATGTCGATATCGCGGATGGGGTTCACTTCTTGCAACACGTCGAACTGGCCCCCGGGTAGCGGCATTGGCGCCTCAAGATCGTGGACGGTGCAGGAGGTGATGGCGAGGAGGAAGGCGGAAAATCCTGCCCAGCCCCAGCGCTTTGCGAGGTCGATGGCCGTAGTGCGTTTCGTGGTCATGTCTCGATCTCATCGCAAGTGCTGTGCCAGGTGTTTCCGACAAAACCGGGGATTTGACGGGGTGTCAGGTAAAACCTTGCCAACCAGGTTGGCGGGCAAAGAAGCGAGGTTGGCATCTGTTGATTGGTGCGAATCGGCGGTAATATCCCCTCATGGGAAACAACGAGAGCCTGCGCGGAAAGTGCTTGACCTGTCTTGGACTTGGAGAGGTGGGCAGTGTGAACGGCCCCGTTCGTTGTGGCGATTGTGATGGTTCGGGGCGTCCACCACGACGCCATCTGTTGACCGAACGCCGGATCCGCGAGATCGAAAACGCCGTTAGGCGTGACGAAAGTGACATGGGGACACAAACCCGCTGGCTTGCCTTCGAGTTGCGCAGAGCCCGTGAAAGCATGATGAAGATCCTGACGCTCGTGGCCGACGATCCCGGCGAAGCAGGAGCCCTACAAAAGATCTGGTACGAGGCCAACGACGTCCTCGGCGTCTTTGAGCCCGAAATTCCCGGCGCCACTCCCCCGCGCGTTCCCATCGAGTCCGTTTGATGTCGAAGCCATCACCCGGTTCAGCCGAGCGTCGGAAGGCGATCGTCACGCTGTCCAAAATGGGAGCTGCCGCGCTTCTGCCCGGCGTGCTTCCATCGTGCGCACCCCAATTGCCGAGGACCGCCTACACATCGGAAGCGGGGGATCTGATTCGACGTGAGAATGCGCACGCAGGGACGCGCACCTGGCTTTTGCAGAATCCAAAGTTAGATCCCGCAACGACGTACCGGAGTCCGGGAATCGAGGGCTACGCCTCGGCCACCTCCATCCGCGCGGGCGAGAAGCTTGAGCTCTTTGTCAGCACGAATCCCTCGGCTTCCTTCGAGGTCGAGATTTTCCGGATGGGTTATTACGGGGGCACGGGCGCGCGATCGATGGCGAAACTCGGACCCTTTCAGGGTCGCATCCAGGAGGATCCACCCGAGGGTCCGGGCCGTGTGCGCGAGTGCCACTGGGAGGTTGCGACCGCGTTCGTGATTCCAAACGACTGGTGTAGCGGCGTGTATCTCGCGAAGCTGCGAATACACTCGACGGGTCTCGATAGCTTCATTACCTTTGTGGTACGAGACGATCGCAGAGCTGATTTCCTGGTGCAGGTCTCGGATACCACATGGCAGGCCTACAACCGCTGGCCCAAACAACATTCGCTGTATGACGACGGCATCGATACGTGGTTTTGGGGAGCTGGATCCCGTGTCACGTTTGATCGGCCTTACGGTCGGTATTGCCAGTTTGGGATGCCGCCGCAATCGCAGGGATCGGGTGAATTTTTGCTGTGGGAGTTTCCCACCGTGTTTTGGCTGGAATCACAGGGCTACGATGCCAGCTACATCTCAAACTTGGATGTACACACCGACGCTGGAAGCCTGCTGCGAGGCCGAGGCCTCGTCTCGATGGGGCACGATGAATACTATTCCCTGCCCATGTTTTACGGTTTAAAGGCTGCGATCGATCGTGGCCTTTCGGTGGCGTTTTTGTCGGGCAACACCTGTTGCGGTCTGATTGACGTCGGACCTTCAAGTGACGGACGCCCCAACCGTACGATGAGCCGAATCGATCGCTTCGGTCCACGCGACGAAAAGGGGGACGAGACCTTCATCAAGATGTCGACCTTGCCGCGCACCGCGCCTGACGAATCCTTGCTGCTGGGTGGTCGTAGCACAGGGCCCATCATGGGCGGAGCCGATTGGATCTGTCGAAAGCCCGACCACTGGTTGTTTGAGGGCACGGGGATGAAAGAAGGGGAGGGCGTCCCGGGTCTTGTAGGCTGGGAGTTCCACGGGGATCCGGCCACCGAAATTCCAGGCCTTGAGGTGGTGGCTGGCGGACCAACGCAGAGTTCCGCTGGCCCGGGCGAATACGCGGCGACCGTATACCCCGGCCCGCGTGGCAACATCGTTTTCAATGCGGCAACCTGTTGGTGGTCGGACGGACTTTCCGAGCCACCGGGATATTCGCGTCCGGATGCGTACGAAAAACGCTTCGGCCCCGACCCACGGATCGCAAAAATCACCCGCAACGTGTTCGAGCGCATGAGGCACACCGAACCTTGAGGTGGTATTCATTCGCTGCTGACCATGACCATCTCCGCTAAACTTTCCGCCACCCTGAAGCAACACGGACAAGACCATTTGCTGGTCCATCTCGAAACCCTATCAGGGTCGGAGAAAGCAGCCTTCGCGACGCGCCTCTCGCAGATCGACTGGGAAGAGCTTGAGCATGCGGCGGAACCACCGGACCTCGCCGAGATTGGTCCGAGCTGCGTGTACGATTTCGCAGCACGATCAACCCGCGCCGCGCCGCTTCGAGAGGCGGGCGAGTCTTGTCTGCAAGAGGGTCAAGTTGCGGTCTTGATGGTCGCAGGTGGGCAGGGCACGCGACTTGGATTGACGGCGCCGAAGGGATGTTTTCCCATCGCACCGCACTCACGGAAGACGATCTACCAGCTGCAAGCGGAGAAGGTGTTGTCGCTTTCACGGCGTTGCAATCGAAGCGTTCCGTTTCTGGTGATGACCTCGCCGATGACCGATGCCGACACCCGGGATTTTTTTTCACAACACGAAAACTTTGGTCTGCAATCCGAACAAGTTCGCTTCTTCAGTCAAAGCACGGTGCCCAGTCTGGATCGCGAGGGTCGCGCTTTGCTTGCAAGTCCTGGCGCGCTTCTGGAAAACCCGGATGGTCACGGCGGTTGCTTCACGGCGCTCGTTGCCTCGGGCAATTTGGAGCGGCTGCGCCGCGAGGGCGTAACACAGATCATCTACATTCAAGTGGACAACATTCTCGCGCCGGTTGACGACGTCGAGCTTGTTGGTTTGGCGACGATAGAAAAGGCCGACGTCGTCACGAAGGTGCTGGAAAAAGCCCATCCCGACGAAAAACTGGGACACCTTGTTCGCGTGGGCGGCGCCGATCGCATCGTGGAATATACCGAGGTAACCCCCGAACAGGCTCGCATGCGCAACGCGTCCGGACAACTCATCTACCGATGGGGCTCGCCCGCGATGCATTGCTGGAGTGTGGCGTTCCTCGGACGGCTCGCCGATCGCGGTTACAAGTTGCCCTTGCACCGCAGTTCCAAACCACTCAAGGCTTGGACGGCCTCGGGCGTCGTCGAGACCCAGGGCTGGAAGAGCGAGCGGTTTATTTTTGACCTGATCCCGGAGGCCTCCGTCAGCGTGGGCCTTGAGATCAGCCGCGACGATGAGTTCGCGCCGGTGAAGAACGCAAGCGGCGACGACAGTGCCGCGACCGCCGTTGCGCTTGCACACCGCCAATACGTGCGCTGGTTGAAGGCCGCGAGTGTTGCGGTTGAATTGTCCGAAACGGCCCGGGTTGAGATCGGGCCACTTTTTGCGGCAACCGAAGCACAATTCTTGCAACGTTGGGATCGGCGTTTCACACACCTGCAGGACGATCTGAATCTGCAGGCGTAGGACTACTAGGCTTCGCCGCGGGCGATCCGGCGATCTTGCAGATCCTTCTGGATGATATCCAGCTTGCCGGCATCCAGGCGATACACCTGAATCACGATCGCTGACAAAAGCGCGCAGACACCGGGGATGATGCTGGTCAGCAACAGGATGCCGTTGAGTGCTTCCGCTGACTGGAGTTGATTGGGCACGTACCCGGTCAATGTCAGGAGCAACCCCACGACCCATTGTGCAACCGCGCCGCCAAACTTCACGCCGAAGGTAGCCGCGCTGAAGATCAGCGCCGTGGCGCGCCGACCGTTCTTCCATTCCGAAAAATCCGCCGAATCGGCATACATCGCCCAGGTGAGCGGTGATTTCGGACCGAGCGCAAACGAAATCGCCACGGAGATGATCAACATGGCGGCCACGTTTTCAGGGGGAATGAAGTAGACCGTGATACACAACACGCCAACCACCACCATGCAGATCGTGAAGAGTTGCTTCTTGGTGAAAAAACGCAGGAACAGGGGCGTCAGTGCGGCGCCGATTGTCAACGGTATCGTGGTCAACGCAAGGGCCCACTGCGTGAGATCCTCGCGGTGCATGTAGTACTTGAAGAGATAAGCGGTGGTCCCGCCTCGAATCGCGATCGTCAACATAACGATAAAGCCAATGACGAAAAGCAACATCCACGGTCCGTTGCGGAACAGGTCGGCCACGTCCTGTTTTGCTGACGTTTTCTGCGTCGGCGAGGGACGGACCCGTTCGGTCACGCCTGCAAAGGTGGTGACGAGCAACGCAATCAAGACCACGCCATAGGCGACCATGGTCCATTGCCAACCCTTGGCCTTGTCTCCGGCGCCGAAATACGCGACGAGGTCGAGCGTACACAACGCCACCACGATCCCACCAACATTTGCACCGACCAGCTTCATTGCCGAGAGCGTGCTGCGCTTGCGCACGTCGTGGGTGATGACGCCCAGCATGGCGCCGTAGGGAATGTTACCGAGCGTGTAGGCCAACATCGTCGCCATGTACGTGGCGTAGGCCCACAGCACCTTGCCGCTCGGGCTGAGATCGGGGGTGGTGAAGGTCAGTACGCCGAGGACCGCCAGCGGAATCGCAGAGGCGAGGACGTAGGGTCGGAACTTGCCGAAACGTGTGTCGGTTCGGTCAGCCACGATGCCGAGGAAGGGATCGATGGCGGCGTCAAGCACGCGGGTGACCACCAACATCGTCCCGGCCGTCAACGCCGGAATCCCGAAGACGTCCGTGTAGAAGATCAAGAGGAACATCTCAAACGTCTTCCAGTACAGGCAATAGCCCATATCGCCCGCGGCGAAACGGGCCATCTCCGGCCAGTGCAACGGTTTTTGGGCCGGGGGCTTGGCTGTCTGGGATTCGGTCACGGGCGTTCTTGATAACATCGGCGCCCCGGCTTGACCAGAGCCTAGAATCTACCGAGGCCGCGTGTCTTGAGCTTGACCCGCAAGAGCTTGTCCTTGGCCGTCAGATACAGTATTTTTCCGTCGTCGCCGAAGGCGCAGTTCGCGACCGAACGATCGATGAGCAAGCTGCCGAGGTGACGTCCATCGGGCGAAAAAAATAAGACGCCACCCGGGCCCGTGGCAACGATGTTGCCGCCCTCATCAACCCGCATGCCATCATTGCCGCCGCTTCGACCGGTTTTCCTCAGGTGCTGAGCGTCGAAGAAAGTGCGAGGGTCGGATGCGTTTTGTTCGCCATCCAGTGTGTAGGCTTTCCAGATCGGATTGCCCGAGTCGGAGTTCGCGACATAGAGGGTCGCACCATCCGGCGAAAGCGCGATGCCGTTCGGGCGTTCAAGATCGCCATCGACAAGGCGGACATCCCCGTTGGCCGAAACGTAGTACACGCCATTGCTTGGCAGCTCGCGCTGGCTGTCATCTTTCAACCCATAAGGTGGGTCCGTGAAAAAGACACCCGTCCCCGCGGGAACCAAATCGTTGGGTGAATGAAAGCGTTTGCCACCGAACTGATCCGCCAGCACGGTGACCCCACCATTCGGGGCTGCCAGGTTATCGAGCCGTACGATCCGGCGCGCACCATGTTGTGCGATGAGCAGGTGGCCTTCGCTGTCGTAGAAAAGACCGTTCGATCCATCGCCGTCGGGCTTGCCGTCCTTCAGGGGCAGTCCTCCCGATGGACGCATGAACACCGAAATGCCTTCGCCGTCTTTCCACTTGTAGATGGTGTTGCCCGGGACGTCGGAGAAAACCAAGTACCTGCCATCCGCAATCCACGTGGGTCCTTCGCCCCAGCCAAATCCCTCGGCAAGCACTTCGATCTTGGCATTGGCGTCAATGAGGCTGTTCATGCCGTCGTCGAGCACCTCGATGGAACCGGTTGTGGCGTACGGGGCCTTGAATGAGGTGATCCCGGGCGTTGCACTGGCATTGACCGGTGCGGACGTCGGGCGGGACGCACAACCGAAAAACGGAATCAGCGTTAAAAGAAGAATTGGGGTGAGAACTTTCGCGATCGACATGGCGGGCATCGTATCACTCGATACGTGGCTTCCGAACGTTCCGAAACGTTCCGCTTTGCGCTGCCCCGTGATGCGAAACACAGGTTATACTTTGCGCATGTTTCCGGAATCCAACGAGGCGTCGCTCTCCACCGCAGAGGCCGATCGTCTGCTTGCCGATGCGGACGTGGTCCCGTGTATGCAACTCGCCATGGCGGATGCCAAGCAGCTTCGTGATCGATGTCTTGCCGCCGGCTTTCCCGTTGCACTGGGTCGCGACGATCATTGTACGACGGGCTGCAGTCCGAAGGTTTTGTTGCTCGCGCGTCCGGACGACCTGCCCCGGCTTGGTCAGCTGCTGCGAGACGCATGGCTTGACATGTTGCGTGCCGAGGGACAGTCCGACGAACAGGCTATCGCGTTTTTTGAGGCCGCGATGAGGGGGGAAACACCCGATTCCGAAGCGGCGCCATCATCCGATGCCGAGCCCCCTTGCCCGGCCTGTGGTCACGTGGGACCGCTTGCCGACGGCTGTTGCAGCGACTGTGGTTTAACCCTCGGATAACGCAGCACACGTGATTTATCGAATAATAACATATAGTTACGATCCTAAAATTGATCTGTAACATTTTACACGACTTGTCGATCGTCAATGCTGTAGATTCTGAGATCTAATATGGATAGACCCAATCGAGTTTTTGTCGCCTTCATTTTCCTCCTTTTTGCAGCCGGATGTGGCTCTTCCGGAAACTCGGGAGGAGGGGGGAAGGGCGGAAACGCCGGTGGCAACGGCGAGGGGGGCACCACCCAGAGTGGAACGGGCGGCACGGCGGGCTTCACGTTTCCGGGAGGGGACCGCGACGCAGCGGTGACGCCAATGCCCGATGCAATGTTGTGCCCCGGCCCTGCATGCCCCGAGATGGACGCCGCTGCCTCGGTTTGCGGCAACGGATTGGTGGAGCAGGGAGAGGTATGTGACGATTTCAACGCCCAGCCGGGTGACGGGTGCTCCGGTCTTTGTCGTGTTGAACCCAACTTTCGTTGCATCGTTCCGGGCGAAGCATGCTTGACCACCATTGTTTGCGGCGACGGCAAGGTCGGTGGCAAAGAAGGCTGTGACGACAAGAACCTCAAGTCGGGTGACGGTTGCACCCTGGACTGCCAGGTCGAATCCGGCTACGGATGCTCAACGCCGGGCGAGCTCTGCACCAAGGTGATCACGGTTCGTTGTGGCGATAAAATCGTGAACATGGGCGAAACGTGTGACGACGGTGGCGACCTTCCGAACGATGGTTGCAGCGCCACCTGCCAACTGGAGATGGGCTTCAACTGCCCGGATCCGGGCGAGCTTTGCGTCCGTGACGAGTATTGCGGCAACGGCAATCTGGCTGACAACGAGCAATGCGACGACATGAACACCGAGCCCGGCGATGGTTGTACGGGCCGTTGCCAAAAAGAGCCGTTCTTCGTTTGTCCGACGCCCGGGGTACTCTGCCAAACCACGATCGTGTGTGGCGACTTGAAAGTCATCGGCGACGAGGCCTGCGACGACGGTGGCAAGATGGGCAGCGATGGTTGTGCTGCGGATTGCAAGTCGACTGAACCCGGGTTCACGTGCCCGACGGCCGCCGGCGTTGGTGGCATGTGTATTCCCGTTCCGATGGACAGCTGTGGCGACGGCCGTGTGTCAATCGGTGAATTCTGCGACGACGGAAATACGGATACGACCGACGGTTGCACCGACATGTGTCGCGTGACGCCCGGCTATACCTGTCCGGCTGCAGGGCAATCCTGCATGTTGGTCGAATGGTGCGGTGACGGAAAACTATCGCTTGTTCGCGGTGAAGAATGTGACGACGGCGACGAAATGGGTGGCGACGGTTGCAGCGCGACCTGTGTTCGCGAGGCCGACTTTGCCTGTCCCCAGCCCGGTATGGATTGTGTATCCACCGTGCGTTGCGGTGATGGCATCATCAGTGGCAACGAAACGTGTGACGATCGCGATGGCGACTCGGGCGATGGTTGCAGCAATGTGTGTCAGGTTGAAACAGGCTGGGTTTGCCCGGCCGGTGCTGCTTGCCGGGCCGAACGTTGCGGTGACTCACGGGTCGCCGGTACGGAGCGCTGCGACGATGGTGGCACGGCCACGGGAGATGGGTGTGACAATGAGTGTCAGGTCGAGACGCCGGGCCCCACGGAACGCAACGCCTGGGTGTGTCCCCCGGCGGGCGGCAGGTGTGTTCGTTCAAACTGTGGCAACGGTTTTGCCGAGGGCAACGAGCAGTGCGACGACATGAACAACGATTCGGGTGACGGTTGCTCGCCCTTCTGCCGACGCGAACCCGTTTGTCCGTCGCAAGGCGGATCCTGCACGACGGCCTGTGGTGACGGTCTGTTGTTGCCGATCGACGTGCAGAACGGGCAGGAGTGCGACGATGGCAATATCGTTTCGGGTGACGGATGCTCAAGCCTGTGCAAGGTCGAAATGGGCTTTCAGTGTCAGACGATTGCGATCGAGCCGAATCCGTTGATCCTGCCCATCGTCTACCGCGACTTCCTGACGCACTCCGTTCAGGGTGGGCACCCGGACTTCTGGTCCTTCGGCGGCGTGGGTGATCCGGATATTGCGCAGAGTCAGTTGGGCGCGAACGGCAAGCCCGTCCATTCAGCGGCTCAACAGGATCACACGGTGAACAACGATCCGGGTATCACCCAGGATTTCTACTCGTACTGGTATCGCGACGACAACAATGGCTACGCAAGGCCCGTGGTTGACACCTTGACACTTGGTCAAATTGGCGCTGGAACCTATCGCTACGACAGCAATCAGTTCTTCCCGATCAACGGTCGTGGCTGGGGCGATACGCCCAACGGTGGCGACAACAATTTCCTGTTCACCTCGGAGATCCGTTATTGGTTCGAGTATCGCGGCGGTGAAACGCTGGACTTCACCGGAGACGATGATCTCTGGGTGTTCATCAACAAGCAGCTCGCGGTTGATCTGGGTGGGTTGCATCCTGCGCGTTCCGGCAGCGTCGTGCTGCACGCAACCAACGGCACGGGAGCAACCTGTGATTTCGTGAACATCGCGCCATCGGGTAATCCGCCACCCTGCACCGCTCCGAGGACGGTGAACCTTGGCTTGCAAGTCGGTTCGGTCTACGAGATCGCGATCTTCCACGCCGAACGCAGCCCGGGTGACTCGAACTTCAAACTAACCTTGTCGGGATTTGCGGCCAAACGCAGCAACTGTAACTCGGTTTGTGGCGACGCCATCGTCACGGCGGATGAGGTCTGTGATCTCGGGACCGCTGGAAACACGGGTGCCTATGGTACTTGCAATTCAAACTGCACCTTGCCAGCCCGCTGCGGGGACAACATGGTTCAGGCAGGTCAGGGCGAAGAGTGCGACGACGGCTCGAATCTCGCGACCTACAGCACGGGCGCCCAACGTTGCGGCCCGGGCTGCAAGTGGGCATCGCGTTGTGGCGACGACGTGGTCAATGGTGGACGCGGCGAAGCGTGTGACCAGGGCGCTGACAACGGCAAGGGCTACGGCTACTGCACGGCAACCTGCCAGCTCGGACCACGATGTGGCGACAAGGTAACCTCCGATGGTGAACAGTGCGACGACGGCAACGCCAATGGCAACTCACAAAGTCTTTGCACGGCTGTGTGCACACTCAAATGCGGCAACGGCATGGTCGACGGCGGCGAGCAATGCGACAACGGCGCTGCTCAAAACATGGGCGGCTACGGCAAGTGCAACGCCAACTGCACCTTCGGCCCTCGCTGCGGTGACGGCATCAAGAGCGATCCCGAACAGTGTGACGACGGCAAGAACGACGGTTCTTACGGCACCTGCGCGAATATGTGCGTTCTTGGCCCACGCTGCGGCGATGGAGCGGTTCAGGATACCGCAGGTGAGAAGTGCGACCTTGGTGCAAACAACGCCAGTGGTTACGGCATAGGCAAGTGCACGCCGCAATGCCGACCGGCCCCCTTCTGCGGCGATCGTGCCGTCGACTTGGGCGGTGGCGAAGCGTGTGACGATGGCGTTAATAGCGGTCTCGCTGGCTCATGCACAGTGGACTGCAAGGGCTGGGTCGAGCTGCCGAAGTGCGGCGATGGCACGAAGGATCCTGGCGAGCAATGCGACGACGGCACCGCCGTGAACGGAACCGCAAACAGCAGCTGTGACGTGCGTTGCCGAAACAAGTGCGGCAACGGTTTCGTTGATCCCGGTGAACAATGTGACAACGGCGAGAACGACGGCAGCTACGGCACCTGCAACTCAATGTGCCAGCGCGCCGACTACTGTGGCGACGGCAAGAAGAATGGAGTCGAGGGTTGCGACCTCGGAGCCAGCAACGCGGCCAATCCTTATGGTCCGAACAAGTGTACGACGCAATGTACGGTTGCTCCGTACTGCGGCGACGGTCGTATCCAACCTGGATTTAACGAAGTGTGCGATGGCCAGCCAGGCTGTAACGCCACGGGTTGCACTTATCCAATACCCGAGTAGTTGGTCGCTGCATTTTTCGAGGGATACGCAACGTCGCAAGCGTTGCGTATTTTTCGAGGCGACGCAAAGCGGTATGGTAGGGTCTTCTCCATCCTGATGAAGAAGATTCTGGTTACCGGTGGCGCAGGGTTTATCGGCTCTCACACCTGTGTCGAGCTCTTTTCGGCGGGCTACCTGCCGGTTGTCGTCGACAATTTTTCCGGGTCCGACCGTCGGGTCATGGATGCACTGGCCAAGATTCTTGGCACACCCATTCCGATTTACGAGATCGACTGTTGCGATGCGGTTGCGATGCGGGATGTCTTTCGGAAAGAAGGACCCATCGAGGGCGCCATTCACTTTGCGGCGTACAAGTCGGTTGGCGCCTCGGTCAACCAGCCTCTCGAGTACTACGCCAACAACCTCGGTTCGCTTGTGACTTTGTTACAGGTGATGCGGAATGAAAACGTACGACGTTTCGTGTTCTCGTCTTCCTGTACGGTTTACGGGCAGCCCGACACGCTTCCGGTGACCGAGGAAAGTCCGATGAAGCCCGCCGAATCACCCTACGGGCGCACCAAGCAGTTCTGTGAAGCGGTGATCAACGATGCGGTGACGGCCAATATTCCGTTGCAAGCAGTCAGTCTGCGTTATTTCAATCCGGTGGGGGCCCATCCAAGCGCCCTCATTGGTGAGCTTCCGATTGGAAAGCCGGAAAACCTGGTTCCCTTCATCACGCAGTCTGCTGCCGGCTGGCGCGGCGAATTGACGGTGTTTGGCAACGACTACAGCACCCGCGATGGCACCTGCATTCGGGACTACATTCACGTCGTGGATCTTGCGCGCGCGCACGTTGCGGCGATGCACTGGCTCGAAAAAGACACGCGCCCGGCTTTCAACGAGATCTTCAACCTTGGGACCGGGAACGGCGTCACCGTGCTGGAGGCGATCGCTGCTTTTGAGCAAGCGTCGGGCACCAGGCTAAATTATCAGATGGGCGTGCGTCGTCCTGGCGATGTGATGGAGGTCTACGCCAGCGTGGAGAAGGCGAGTCGTTTGTTGGGATGGCGGACCGAGTTCACGATTCTCGAGGCCATGCGGGATGCGCACCGCTGGCAAACGACGCTGGGCCCGACGCCTCCCAAGGCCTAGCGAGCAGAATCGGCCTGTGCCCGGACGCTTCTGACCTAGACCGGAAGCTGTCGTGCCACCGGTGGCGGCAGAGCATCGGGCTGAATCTTGAACAACTCGAGTTGCAGGCGAGCCGCCCGGAACGCGTTCCTTATGGCGACGAAGACATCGTCGTGGGCTGCGTTCTTGGGATCGTCGTGCAGGATCTCAAGGATGCCGTCCGGGAACGAGAAGTCGATGCGGACGCGCAGCAGCTGTTCCTTGCGCTTTTGCGAGATGGCCTCGATGAACACGTGGACTCCGGTGGCGCGATCCAGGGCCGAGCCCAGGCGCGGTAACCAGGCCATGACCTCCGCGCGGGCAGGTTCAAGCGCATCCATCCCGACGAACGAGACCCGGCACGAGGATAGATTCATGGCGTCAAGCTAGCATACCGCGCGCTGCAAACCCTCGTTTTCTATGGATTCACCCTAATTAGCCACGTTTCCAGAGGCCACGGCTGCATTGTGAGAGGCGTGGTTGGGGGTGTTCAGGATGATAAGGCCGGCAGCGGTTGCGGGGGTTGCGGTGTAATCCGGGTAGTGGTTTCGGTACAGGTTCGTGACCGTGCCGAGGTCGAATCGGTTGTTGGTGATCTGGTGTCCCGTGATGAGGGCCTGAATCTCACGAATCGCTGCGCCGTTGACGCCGCCCATGCCGCCCCGGAAAACGTTGTTGTCGATGATGAGGCCGGTGACGTTGTATCCCGAGTTGCCATTCACCAAAATCGCAGGGCCGCTGTCGTTGAAGTCCGAATTCTGAATCCGGATGTCACGGCCTCCCCAGATCGCGATGTCGTCCGTATAGCCGCTCGTCCCGGTGTTGTTGGTCATCGTGAGCCCGTCCAGACGCAAGTTCTGATTGTCGAGGAAATTGGAACCTCCGTGGTAGCCCGTGTTTCCGGAGATGGTGGTATTCAAGATCGTGGACCCACTCGTGCCTAACAAGTAGATGCCACCGGCACCATTGTTCGCGGTGCCGTTCGTGATCGTGCTGTTGCTGACGGTCAAGTTTTCACCGTAGAACGCAGTGATGCCGCTTCCTGATTGCACGGCTGCATTGTTTGTCACAGTGACCGAATCGATCAGGATGGTTCTCGGTGCTCCAGCGTCATTTGCAATGAAGATACCCCCACCGTAGTTGTGGTAACCATCGGTGTTCGAGCCTGTACCACCCTGCATCGTGAAATAGCGAAACGTGACATTCGACGCGGAAATCCAGACAACGTGTGATGCGGCCGAGGCTGCATCGAGGATCGAGTTGGACGAAAACGCCGTGAACGCCGCGTCCCATCCACCGGTGACGGTGAGCGCGCCGTTGATCTGTACGCCTGCAGTTGTAGAACCGGACAGTCCGCCGTTGGCAGCGGTGTAGGATCCGGTTGTGACGAGGACCTTGGTGTAGCCACCGGCGATTGCCGCGTCGACGCCTCCCTGTATCGATCGCAACGGAGCGGATCGCGTACCCGCGGCACCTGATTGACCCTGGGTCGACACGAAAACGGCGTCTTCGAGCACGGTGCCGCTGAGATTTCCGTTGACCGTCCCACCCGACGTGGCCGTGACGGTGAGTGTTCCCGACTTGCCCCCGGTGGGGGTGTTTGCAAGTGGATTAAAAGTCAGGCTCACCGTGCAGGTCGCGCCGGCATTCAACGAGACGTTGAGACACGTGTCCGCGCTCGTCGTGAAAAGGCTGGCATCGTTTCCGGACTTGGAAACCGTCAGCGTGCTCGACGTGACACCGCCGGTGTTCGTGATCGTGAAACTTTGGACCATTGCGATTTTGCCTTGAATGGTATTGCCGAAGTTCAATCCGGCAGGCCCAATCGTGAGATTGGCGGGCGCGAGGCCAGTCACGGAAAGATTCGTCACAACCATGCCACCTGGATTGGCCTGGACGGTCAGTGTGGCGGTGCGACTGCCGACAACAGTGGGGGTCGCAGTGACGCTTGCCGTACAGGTCGCGCCCGGCGCAAGCGTCGTACAATTGGAGGTACGAACGAAGTCCCCTGGATTGGTTCCGCCGAGGGACGCACTGATGCTGCCGGTTGCGACGGCGCCCGTATTGGTGATGGTGACAAGGCTGCCGCTGCTGGAGGTGTTGACTTGCAGCGACCCAAACGTCAGCGAGGGAGGGGTGCCGCTCATGGCGGCGGGGGCCAGGCCAGTCCCGGTCAACGAGACGGAGGCCATTGCACTCGCGCCGGCATTGACCGTCAGGGTGGCCGAGCGCGCGCTCGTTTGGCTGGCCGTGAACGCGATGCCGACGATACAGTAATCGCCGCCAGGAATCGCACCGCTACAAGAGTTGCTCACGATGGCGAAGTCTGCGGCGTTTGCACCGGAGACGGCGACGCTCGGTGCTGCGGTTGCGAGATCGCCCGGGTTGGAAAACGTGGACGTGATGGTGCCGCTTGTCGTCCCAACGACCAGTGATCCGAACGCGAGTGTGTTGGGCGCGGCGGTCAAGGACGCCGGCGCAAGCCCCGTTCCACCAAGGCTGGCGAAGGCCATTCCGCCGGGGTTGGTGGTGATCTGAAGCGATGCGTTTTTCATGCCTCTCGACGTGGGTGCAAACGCCACGTTGACCGTGCACGAAGCACCACCGGGTACGCCTATTGCGCAGTTGTTTGTTCCGAGCGTGAACTGATTCGCGTCGGTTCCGAGCAACGCGAACGAGGGCACGCCGGTTGCCTGCGCGCCCATGTTGAGAACCGAAAATGGTGTTGCGGTTCCCGTTGCGCCAACGTTGATGCCACCCAGATTGGCGTTCGATGGCGAAACCGAAACGTTGGCCTGGGATAGTCCGACCCCCTGCAATGCCACTGCGACGGCGCCACCGGGTGTTGCGGACACATTCAAGGTCGCCTGTAGGTTTCCGGTAGTTTTCGGATCGAACCGAACCGATACGGAGCAGTTGGCTCCGCTTGCGAGGATTTGTCCGGTGCACCCGTTGGTGACGATTGAAAAGTCGCCCGCGTTGGCACCGGCGCGTTCTACCGACAATGTGCCTGTGGGTTGGTCTCCGGTATTGGTAATGGTAACCGGTGTTGCGGTTCCCGCCTGATCTTTGATGACGCTACCGAGGTTCAAGGATGGGGTCGACGCAGTGAGGGCTCCGACGGACTGCCCGGTGCCACTCAGTGCCGCAAGCGTACTGCCGCCAGGGCTCGCGCTGACCTGCAAGGTTGCGTCGAGCATGCCGCGTTGACCGGGGTTGAAGCGGACGTCGATGGTGCATGTCGCCGTTGGTGCCAGTCCGGCGGTACAGCGGTTCGTGACGATGGTGAAAGCGCCCGGAGCCGCACCTCCGAGTCCGACCGACGGCACGCCCGTGGGTGTGTCTCCGGGGTTGGTGACGGTGAACGTCTGTGTGACGCTTTGACCGTTGATTGCAGTATTGCCGAATCCAAAGTTGGCGGGCGTGATTCGCAGATCCCCGGGTGCCTGGCCTGTTCCCATCAAGGAGACCTGGATCGAACCGCCCGGTGTGGCCGAAATGCCAACGTTGGCCGTGCGTGCGCCGCGTGTGTTTGGCGAGAAACGAAGGCCGATTTTGCAGGTTTGTCCCGCTGCCAGCGCCTCCGTGCAACCGTTGTTGGCGATGGCGAATTCGGCTGCGTTTGCACCCGCAAGCGCGACGGCGGGGACACCGGCCGTCGAGCCACCTGAGTTCGTGATGGTGAGCTCGGATACGGCGCTTGCAACGCCCGTAACGGAGCTACCAAAGTTAATCAGTGCTGGCGACGCCGAAAGCGCTGCGGGCAATATTCCGTTGCCGGAGAGCATGACGTTCACGTCCACCGGACCACCGCTGATTCGCAGGATCGCATCTTGCGAGGTGGCGGTTGATGGTTTGAAGGAAATCGAAATTGAACAGCTCGCCGCCGCTGCCACGGACAATCCCGAACAGTCGTCACCCACCAGCGAATACGCCGCGGCACCGGGGCCGCTCAAGGATGCCATAACCGACGCGCTGGCCAGATCGCCACCGTTGGTGATCATGACGGTTGTGCTACGGTTATCCCCGATGGCCGTGTCAGCGAACGCAAATGCGGGAGGCGATGCGAACAAATTTGCGACGGGAACCGGTTCCTCGGCCGCTAGATCGGCGATGCCCCAATACCCGTCGGCATCCCAGGGAAGTTCGTATTCGTAGTTGTAAATAGGCGGGCCAGCGGCCGCGGCGTTGATGCCGTTGGTGGTCAGCGGCACCGGTGACCGGCGGACCTCGCTCTGCGGTATCCACATGCCCCCGTTTTCTGGGGCCCGGACCGGCGTGCGGCCTCGGACTGGTGGCGTCGGTTCGGGCAAGGGCTGTACGACGCGGACGCGGACGGGCGGCAGTGTTGGTTCCGGCGTTTGATCGGACACGAGCGTTCGCACCCGGATCGCGGTCGGAGGAAGCGGTGGGGTTCGCGGTCTCGTGGGTACGGGTGATACGCTTTGTACAACAACCGTGCGGCTACGTTGCGGGGAGATGGTTTGGCCAAGTGCATTCAACACCGAATCCGCAAACGTCTTGTTTCCTTGGTTTGCGACCTCGCCGTTGAAGGCAGGTTCGTCGGCATTCGGTTCGGCCGGGACGAACACCAAGGTGCGCGCAGTCTTCGGGCCGATGAACACCAACTGTTCCTCGTCGGCCAAGGGCACTTCGACCTCGTCAACGATAAGGATGCCGCCGCCAAGATCGCCGCCTAGATCGACCGAGTGATGGGCGATACCCCAGAGACCGCCGCCTGTGATGTCGATCTCCCATTCCTCGCTTTCGGGTTTGATGGGTGATCCCAATCCAACCCGTCTTGCCGAAGTGGTCTGAACAAACTCCGTTGCCTCGGGTGTTTCGGCATGAACGGTAGCGAACCGTTTCATTGGGCCCGGCGCGGCGACCCGCAATCGAGCCCTAACCGGTACGGCGAAGCTAAAATTGTAAGGTGTAATTTCGATGGCGGTGTCCCCGATGGGCCCCGACGCCGACATCCGAATGCCGGTGACGACTCGGGCTTGGATGTCCACGCCTTCGGGAATCGCGCGCGACGGTATCTTGAGGAGTATGGTGTCGTCTGGTTCACCCGTATCAAGCATCAGCTGCTGTCGCATGGCCGATTTTTGCAGCGGCGAGGATCCGTGAACCTTGCGGTAGGCGGGTTGAGGCTCGGGGTCGGACCCCTCGGACTTACAGCCGATGACACTCATCACCGCCGTCAAGAGAATGAGGGTTCCAAAGCTATGATGCGACAAGTTATTTTTCATATTTGGTCGACTTCTTGACTTACGTAGCATGGTTCGTTGATACGACGAGGGTCCGCCTATCCCGTTGACCAGGCATTCCCGACTTTGTCGCGTTCAAAGAAGATTTGAGGCTCGACCTGCTGCGCAATTGTTGGCATCGTCCTCTCATGGACCGATTCTTTGCCTTACGAAGATATGGATTGGCCACAGTCCTGACCGCGGCTCTTTGCACCACCGTCGTCGGTGCCAGTTGCACATTGAAATCGGACGCCGAGGGCAGTGGTGGACAGGCAGGCAATCAGAGTCCGATGGCCGGAGGTGGCTCGGGGGCAGGCGGCTGGGTTGGCGCCGGGGCGGGTGCTGGTGGCGGGGCGGGTTCTGGTGGCGGTACCCCGAGGGTTGAACCGGATGGGGGCACGCTCCCTCTGGATACGCCAAAAGGAAAGATCCCGCTGTTTGTCGCCGCAGGTCAGGGCGGACGAACCATCGTTTCGTGCGATGACGGGCGGACCTGGGTAGCCAACCGCAATTTCGAGAACAACAATGACGACCACTCGCCCAACACCCACAAGGGGCTGGCCTACGGTGGTGGTACGTTTATCGTTCTCCTCGGGTGGGGGGCGGACTCGTCATTGCTTGTGAGCACCGACGGCGTGACCTGGAAACGCAACACAGACTTGGGCAAGGTATCGTACGGCGGAATCGCCCACGGAGGCAATCGCTTCGCGCTGTTGCGTCAGGATGTCGCACAATATTCCGAAGACATGGGCGCCACGTGGACGCGCGCACGGGTTCAACCGTCCAACGATCACCGAGAAGGCGGCGGTGGCAACGGGCTGCCCGGACAAAAGGGCGTCTTTGGTGGCGGCGGCAGTGGCACGGTGCCTTCAATGAGCTGGGATGGCGGTGAGACATTTTCGCTTGCAGCGGGATGCGGAAATTTTGATTTTGGCGGCATCGGAGGCGAAGGCGGCGTTGCGGCGGGCAACGGCCATCTGGTTTTTGTTTCCCGACTCGGCAACACGTGCCATGTCACGGGAAACGGCAAGACCGTCACAACCGGCAAGCTCGATTCCGAAGTCGACGGCAAGTTGGTCTTTGCAGCCGGCAAGTTTTGGGTGACGAACGGTGCCACAATCTATTCGAGCGAAACCGGTGAGAGCTGGAAACGAACGGCAGCGTCCCCGTCCAACGTATCCTTGCAAGCCGTCGCAGTCGGCGACAGCGGAACCTTCGTGGCGATCAGCAAAACGGGCGCCGATTTTTACCGTAGCACGGATGGCAGCAACTGGCAGAAAGCAACGGGCCCTCCCGGTCCAGCCTTGATACGCGTGGTTTTCGGATACGGACTTCCGTCCAGCCTGTGCCAGGGGAACTGAATCCGAAATGTCGCTGTTTTCCGGGGCGAAAGGCCGACGGCTGTGGGCTGCAATCACAGCGGGCGCCGCCGTTGGCGCGGTTGCTGCGCTGTTCGCCGGGACGCGGCCGTCGCTCATGGAGCGGGGTGAACACTGGACTTTTGATTTGCGCACCCGGGTGAGTGCCACGCCCACCCGGGCCAGTCCGGCGATTGTCATCGTGGACATCTCGGAACGAGACATCAAGGACGCTCAGAAGAACTTCGAGGTGACCTGGCCATGGCCGCGCGCCATGTACGGCTACCTCACGGAGTTCGCGACGAAGGCGGGTGCGCGGGCGTTGGTCTTTGACTGGCTGTTTCAGGACCAGGGGCAGTACGGTGTGAGCGATGCCGAGGAGTTCGCGGCTGCAATGAAAGCGTCTCACAAGGTGGTGATCGGGCTCGCGCTGCATCGGGGAGGTGCCGTTGCCGCTGCGGACGCGGAAACGCACATACGAAATCGCGACGGTATCGTGCTGCCTCCTTCGATGACGGTACATGCGCCGGTCCTCGATGGAATGGATCCTCCCCTCTTCACGATCGCGGCCGCTGCGCGCACGGGGAACGTTTATCAGGATCCCGAAGAAGACGGCATCTTTCGGCGGCATGCTCCGTTTGTGGTGAGCGGCGGAAAACTGTTCCCGTCACTTGCGATGGCCGCGTGGAATGCGGGTCTCCTACCCGGTCAAGGCGCAGCCTACGTTTCAGGTCGCACACTTGTCGTGGGTGAGCGTCGGATTACACTTGACGATGAAGGGCGTTTTGCGATCCGTTTCCACGGCGCAGACGTCTATCCCCACCTTTCATCGTACGAAATCCTCCGCTCAAAGGCGATGCTCGACGAGGGCATTTTGCCGGCGGTTCCCCTCAGTGCTTTGCGCGACAAGTTTGTGGTGGTCTCGGCAAGTGGTCACGCTTTGCGCGACGTGCGCAGCTCGGCGATCTCGCGCAGCCATCAGGGCTCGGGAATCAACGCAGCGGCGCTCGACAACCTTTTGTCGGGAGATGCGATCCGTCGCGTGCCACCCTCCACGGATGCAATGCTTGCGTTCTTGCTGTGCCTGTTTGCGTCGATCCTCGTGAGTGCGTTGTGGTCGTGGATTGAACGGCCGATGCTGGCACTTGCGACAACCGGTGCGAGCACCTTCTTGTTCCTGGCGGGATTCGGTGGAATTTCGTTCGTGCTGTTTGACCAGCAGGGCCTCTGGATCGCGACCGCCGCGCCGATGACCGGGGCCGCAATGGCCGCGTTCATTTCGGTGCTGACGCTATCTGCTTCCGAGCGTCGCGGCCGAAGATTTGTTCAGGAAGCACTGGGTCGATACACCTCGAAGGCGCTGGTGCGCGAGTTGACCGAGCATCCCGAGTACCTGTCGCTCGAGTGGGGTCAGCGCAAGGAGCTTTCCGTCTATTTCTCTGACATCGCGGGCTTTACCACCATCAGCGAAAGTCTGTCACCCGAGAAGCTCGTTGCGCTGCTCAACGACTACTTGACGGAGATGACGGATATCGTGCTGGCACACGGTGGCATCGTCGATAAGTACATCGGTGATGCCGTGATGGCGTTCTGGGGGGCCCCGCTCGCCGATCCGCTACATGCGCAGCGGGCGGTCGCCGCGGCCGTTGCGATGCGCAAACGCTGCGAGGAACTTCGACCACGCTGGCAAGAGCGATTCGGTGTTACGGTTGCAGCGCGCGCGGGCGTCAATTCGGGGGTTGCTGTAGCGGGGAACATGGGGTCGCGTCACAAGTACAACTACACCGTGATGGGCGACATGGTGAACCTGGCTTCTCGGCTTGAAGGAGCCAACAAGGCCTACGGTACCTATTTGATGATCAGCGAGTTCACGCTTGCGGCAACCGAGGCGCATGCACCCGGTCAATTCGAGGTCCGCGAGCTGGATCTCCTGGTGGTCAAGGGCAAGGAGAAGCCCGTACGGGTTTTTGAGGTTTTGGGCATGCAGGGCGCCACGCCCGAGGCGCTTACACGGGGTTCGGCCGTTTACCGTGAAGGTCTTGAACATTACCGCAAGCAGGACTTTGCGGGCGCGACCGCAAAATTTGAGATGGCGCTGACGATTGTTCCCGATGATGGCCCCTGCAAGACTTATCTCGAACGTTGTCGGCATTTCGGTGATAATCCTCCCGGCGCGGAATGGGACGGGGTCTGGCATATGCACGAGAAGTAGCCGTTGCGAAGGGAAACGATTGTGACGATTCGAATGCGAAACTGGTTTCAGAAAAAACTGCTCATCGGTGTGCTTGCGCTTGCAATGGCGACGACAACGGCATTGGTCCTGGCGGCTCCTCGACCGGGCGAATCGGTGACCGTGCGCGTGTTGCAGGCAAAGGTCATGAAGAAGCCTACTTTTATCGGCGCATCGACCGGAACCGTGTCACGCGGACATGTGCTTCGGTTTAGCGAGGCGAAGGGTGGTTGGTATCACGTCACGGCTCCTTTCGATGGATGGATTCACAGCACGGCCGTGACCGAGGGCCAGGTCAAGCTGTCGACCCTGGCGGGCAGCGGTGGTCCCGTCGCATCACGACAAGAAGTCGAACTTGCCGGTCGAGGTTTCACACCCGAGGTCGAGGATAAATATCGCCAGCAGAATCCACAGCTTGATTTTCACCATGTGGACGCGATCGAAAAGCTCGCCGTTGATCCGGAAAAACTGGCGTCGTTTGCACGCGCGGGCAAGTTGGACGCCGCGACGGAGGACAAGTAGATGCGCCGGTTAAAGTCATACGGGGTGATGCTGGGCGCATGCGTGTCGCTCTTGGCCTGTGCGGTGAATCTGACGCCCGAGGGCCTCATGAAAACCTTCACGGCCATTCAGGATGCAAACAAGGATTTGACGCCCGAAAACGAATATTATGTCGGGCGTTCTGTCGCCACAAACTTGCTCGCGCGCCACGACTACCGCTACCGCGACACGGAGGCGATTGCGCGTGGTGATCTGATTGGCATCACGGAATACGTGGGTACGGTCGGTGCGTTGTTGGCAGCATCCGCGACCGAGACAGAGCGAAAGGGCGATCGACCATCCCCGATCGCGGGCTGGCACTTCACCGTCGTCGAGCACGACAGCATCAACGCATTTGCGGCTCCGGGTGGCTACGTGTTTGTGACAACGGCCGCCGTGAAGGCCGCCAAGAGCGAAGATGAACTTGCCGCCATTCTCGCGCACGAAGTGGCACACGTCGTTCGCGGCCATGCGCTCGGCAGCATCAAAAAGTCGCGCTGGGCCGGCGTCGCCAAGGAAGCGGTGAACAACAGCGTCACGCTCGACGAGGCTGCGCTCGGAGAACTGACGCAGGTCTTCGATGGCGCCATGAACGACATGATGGATGCCATCTTCGTGAAGGGCTATTCAAGGGACACGGAGTTCGAGGCCGACTCGGTTGGTGC